>FSWB01000117.1_pt1 | contig 16132 bp, 21 predicted proteins | sample 1637871 | NCBI WGS metagenome assembly FSWB01 (sample SAMEA3914789, study PRJEB12502) | metagenome | biome: forest; material: soil | place: Canada | collected 2011-07-03 | depth 0.3 m
GAGCCGCTGTTGCTGCTCGTGGTGGCCGTGATGGTGGGCGGCATCGTGATCATGATGTACATGCCGATCTTCGACATTGCGAACGGGCTTCACTGAATGAGCGCAGACATTTCCATGGCCGACGCCATTCCCTCCTTCGACGACTCGGCCTGGCGTCAACGCCTGGCCGAGGCGCGCGGCGAACATCGCGCTGGCGGCGGTACCGTGCTCGATGCGCTGTTGCGGCACTGGCCGCACGAGGCAGAGGCGCTGTTGGCCGAACTCGAGGCGCGCAGCGGCATTGCGGCGATCGATGGTGCCGTCGACTGGGATCCGAACTTCGAGCGCTGGTCCATCGAGCAGGCTCGCACGCAGCAATGCGTCGTGCTGCGCGGGCCGGACTGCGCACTCGTCGGCGCAGCAGCCGATCCCTGGACGCCAACGCTGCACCGCGTCGTGGAGCGCACGCTTGGCGCAGGCATCCCGTTACGCGCTGCAACGGGGCGGCAACTTTCCAGCTGGATACAGGCCAGCGGCGCGCAGGCGCGTTCCGCTGAGCCCGAGGCGATCGATGTCCAGGGACCGATCGTGTCCTTTGTCGACGCGGCGATCCGGCGCGCCGTGGCCATCAGCGCAAGCGATATCCACTTCGAATGCAACCGCACCGGCGTCACGGTCAAGCATCGGCTCGACGGTGTGATGCAACCGTTCGCGCGCATGGAAGGCGTCGCGAGCGCCGAGGCCGTAATCTCGCGCATCAAGGTGCTTGCCCAACTGGACATCACCGAGCGACGCCTGCCACAGGACGGCCGCTTCCGCCACGCCAGCGGTGCGACGTCGATGGACATGCGCGTCTCCATCATGCCCAGCGTGCACGGCGAGGACGCCGTGCTGCGGCTGCTGGACAAGGCGCAGTTCCGCGGCGCGAGCAGCGGGATCTCGCTCGAGGCGCTCGGCTTCGATGCGCAGCGGCGCGCCGTGATCCGGGACCTGGCGACCGAGCCGAGCGGCATGCTGCTGGTGACGGGGCCGACGGGCAGCGGCAAGACGACGACGCTGTATGCGGTGCTGTCCGAGATCAACTCGGGCCACGAGAAGATCGTGACGATCGAGGACCCGGTCGAGTACGAGCTGGACGGCGTGCTGCAGATCCCTGTGAACGAACGCAAGGGACTGACCTTCGCGCGCGGCCTGCGTTCGATCCTTCGGCACGACCCCGACCGCATCCTCGTTGGCGAGATCCGTGACGCCGAGACGGCGGAGATCGCGGTGCAGGCGTCGCTCACGGGGCACCAGGTCTTCACCACCGTGCACGCGAACAGCGTCACCGACGTGACGGGCCGCTTTCTGCACTTCGGGCTCGACATGTTCGGCTTCACGTCGGCATTGAACGGTGTCGTGGTCCAGCGACTTTTGCGGCGGCTGTGTCCACATTGCAGGGGCGAGCGTGACGCCTCGCCTACCGATCTCGCGATCTTCGCGCGCCATGGCGTCGATGCGCCGCGTGGACTCTGGCGCGCGGTGGGTTGCGACGCGTGCCTGGGCTCCGGCTACGCAGGTCGATTCGTCGTTGCGGAAGTGCACCGTGTGGACGACAAGCTGCGCGAACTCGTGATCGCGAACGCCACGCTCACCGCGCTCAAGCAGCATGCGGTCGACGCCGGCATCGAGTCGCTGCAAACCATTGGCTTGCAGCGTGCGGCGGCCGGCTATACCACCATGGAGGAACTCAAGCGTGTGGTGGGCTCGCTCTGAGCTGGTGGAAATCTATCTCTCGCCAAGCTCCATCGGGCTGGCGAGTGGCCGCGCAGGGGCGGCCAACTGGATCGACGTGCAAGGCATCGACGATGCACTCGCAAACCTTGCCGAGGCCCTGACGCAGCCGCCGCTGCGATCCTGCGGACGCGTGCGCATCTGGCTGGCTTCGACGCTGGCTCGACCGTTGATGTTGTCCGCCGCTTCAGGCGCCCGCAATCGCGACGAGGCCGAAGGTCTCGCTGCGATGCTGGCGGCGGATGCAACAGGGTTCGACGAGCCCGTGCGCGTCTGGGCGGACGCGTGGCGCGTGAGCCGCGGTGGAATGGCGGTCGTGATGCCTGAGCGCATCTGGGCGGCATTGCAGGGTGTCATCGACCAGGAGCGCGGGCAGCGTGCTCGAACGCGGGGCAACGAAGTCGCGCGTTCGCTCGAGCTAATCAGCGTGCGCCCCTGGTGGAACTACGCGATCGACGCCGTGATCGCGGAGAGCACGCGCGACGCGAGTCGCATCGGCTGGAGCTTGGCAGAGGACGGCGGCGTCGTGCACGGGATCGTCGACAAGGGTGAATCCGTCGAAGCGGGATTCGATCTGCTCGGTGCGCACGACGCCGACGGCGCACTGCTGCGGCGGCGACTCATGGTCAACTGGGAGGGCGTCGACGTGTCGCAACACCTGGAGTTCGTGCGCGACGGTGGAAGCATGAAGGCACTGCTCGGTGGCTGGTGCGAGTCAGTAGGGAGCCGAGCGTGAACATCGATTTCGTCGAACCGAAGTTGCCATCTCGGCGAGCGTGGATCCTCGCGTCGCTGCCGATGGCCCTTGCAGTCGTACTCTGGTGCTTTTCGATCTACCTGGACGCTCGGTTGGAGGCTCGGCGCGCGCAACTGGCGGCAGACGAATTGACCGCGAAGGCACCTCCCGCGGCGCCAATCATCTCCCGGCCGCCGCCAGCCTACCAAGCGGAAGCCCAGATCGCCATCAAGCGCGCGGCACTGCCGGAGGCCGACGCACTCGCCGAGATCGAACACGTGGAGGTCGCCGGGATCCAGCTGCGATCCATCGACGTGAATCCGGCTCAAAACGTCGTCGTGGTGGAGCTGGATGCCGCCAGCGACGATGCACTTGGGGACTATCTCGACCAGCTCAACGCCGGCGATGAAGTACCGGAGTGGCACATCGTGAGTCTCGTGGCACCTATCAAGGCGGCACGAACGGATGCGGCGGCGAACCTCGGGCTGCCCGTTGCCCCCGGACACTCAGTGAGCATCGCTCGTCGTTTGGCGACGGCCCGGCTCTGAGGGCAACACGGCTGCAATGCACCGGAAACTATCGCCTGGGTTGGCGGGTGGGCCGACGACTCCCGCCGCAACGTCGCTGTCTAGTTTTCTGCAACGACTTCATGCGAATTCGTATGCGGGAGCAATCGATTTGTTGTCCTGGCGGTTCACCGCTCCGTCCCTCGGCAACGGGCCGCCGTGGTGAAATGTGCGACCGACGATAACGAGACCTACCCATGCAACCCTCCCTGACCGAACTTCTGGCGCAACAGTCTGCGCTCAATCGAGCCATCGCGGAGGCCCGAGCTTCTGAAAAGGCGGATGCGGTAGCCCGTGTTCGGCAGCTGATGTCGGAGCATGGTCTGACAGTTGCGGATCTAACGGCCAAGGCAACTGCCAAGACGGGTGGCACAGGCAAGAAGGTTCAACCTAAGTATCGGGATCCCGTCTCGGGCGCCACCTGGACGGGGCGCGGGCTGAAGCCGAAGTGGCTGCAGGCGGCACTCGATGCGGGAAAGTCGGTCACGGATTTTGCGATCTGAGCGAATCGATGTTCGTGCGTGACGTGCTCACAGTGACTGCATGAGCCTGCTGTCTTCAGGTTCCAATGAATCGATCCGGGTTCAGTAGACGACTTCGAGTCTCGAACAGAGGACCAATAGGGGCGCCGCGAAGAACCAACCCTACCCCGAAGAATTCAAGGTCGAGGCAGTCGACCAGATCACGCTCACGCAACGAGGCCACAAGGTGGTCGAGGTCTCCGTGCGGATCGGCACCCACCAGCACAGCCTGTACAAGTGGATCAAGGCGTACGGCGCGCCTGCGGAGCAGCGTCAAGCGCAGGCCTCACAGGTCGAGGAATTGCGCCGCCTGAAGGCCGAATTCCGGTGCGCGACCGAGGAGTGCGACATCTCTAAAAGGGCCGCAGCGTACTTGGTTCACCTCAGTTGATTTGAAACTGGCGGTTTCCGAGCAAAGAGAAAAATCAATGCCTCGCACTGACCTGAACGTAAATTTCGCGGAGAAAGACGAAGTCAAGCGCTTGGGTGCTCGTTGGGATGCCGAGCGCAGAGTCTGGTATGTGCCAGACGGCGTGGACGTCGGCCGGTTTGCACAGTGGATGCCTCGCGCCCCGGACGTCAGCATTCGATCGGTCCGCTATTTCATCGCGCAGTCCGAAGCTTACTGCTGGAAATGCCGGGCCTCGTGTTCGGTATTCTGCTTTGCCTTGCCACCGGGACATGAGGTGTTGGAACCGGACTACGACGACGATCAGAGTGGGACTGTGGTTGAGGCCTGGCATCGACGAGACGAACTGGCCTTTGTTCAGTACGCGACCGATCTGCTGCCGTCCGTTGCGGAACGAATCAACGCGTTTACACGCCACTACAGAATGGACTTCAGCAAAACGGTTGGTCGTTCGTACTGGATGAACCATTGCCATGCATGTGGCATGAAGCAGGGCGACTTCGAGCTGCATTGCGAGCCGAGGGGCGCCTTTCTTCCGACGGACGCGCAAGATGCCTCGCGCATCACGCTATACGCCATCGTCGGGCCCTTCGCCTGCAACGGCGACACGTCGTACGGCGAGGAATTCGCCTATGCTATGCGACGCGGCTGAACTCGCCGTGATGTTGGCGCGGAACTGTCTGGAGTGGACTAGAGCTCAAGTGGCATCTGCCTCACCATCGAGTGAAAGTTGTTCATTGCCGTACGATTGACCAAAAGCTCGGACAAAGTCAGCGAGGTCTTCTTCGCGTATTTGCCATGGGTTGCGCACGTAGCCGACACCCTCAGCCAGACTGGCTCATTTCGATATTGAATGATCAACAGGTCCTCGCGCCCGATGCAGTCCTTGTCGAGTCGCAGTTCGATCTTCGCTGGGTTCGACGTGTCACGATGGCTGGCCCTCGTGGATCCGGCCGTGGCCGCCGTTGCGCTGCGAAGCTTCCTCGACGAAGCGCTTCGATTATCGAATTCCGTCGAGGTCACTGAGCCATGAAGGCTGTTCAGCCTCGGCGGCAGAGTCTCTGTTCGGCCAGCATTTGCCGTTCGCCAATGGGGCAGCTTCAGAGCCGCGGAACTCTGAGCGAAAACGCGAAGTCGAGTCTCCCACTGAGCATGCGAAACTCGAACTCAGCAGGACGCCGGCTCTAAGAAGCCAAGCGCCGCTTTGATGTCACGGCGCCCGACGAGGCGCTACGAGGGAGAACTTCATGTCCGTGCGCGCCTTGCCGCTCTATAACCCCGTCAACAACGTTGCCGAGGAGACCTGGGACGGATGGTCCTGGCCTGCCTTCTTTTTCACAGGTATCTGGGTGCTGGTCAAGCAGATGTGGGGGCATGCGGCCATCGTCTGGCTCGTGTGCATTTGCACCGTCGGCTGGGCCGCGCCGGTTATCTGGTTCGTCTACGGTGCCAACGGCAACCGTTGGCACCGCGAGAAGCTCCTGAGCATGGGCTACCTGACCCAGGAGCAGTTCGACGAGAAGAGGGCCGACGCTAAGCGACTACGTGCTCCCACTGCACCGCCGCCCGCGCAGGCACCTCAGGTCGATGTCGTCGAACGCCTGTCCGGCCTGGCTAAGCTCAAGGAGCAAGGTCACCTCACCGAGGAGGAGTTTGCAGCCCAAAAGCGCCTGCTGCTGGGTTGACCTTGCGGCGGGGACTTCCCGGGCGATGAACGCTGAAGCTGGCTTCGACGTAGCAGCCTGCAGGAGTCGGCCATGACCCGTCGGTCGCTTCCAGGATATCGCCCGATGACGCAATCGAGGGTGACTTCGATATGAAGGATTGTTCCATTCCAAGTTCGGCAGCGGCTGTATTGCTCGCAGGGAGGAACAACTGTGAGCTATGAGAACTACGCGCCGCCACGGAGCGCCGTCGAGGGACTGACCGAAGAAGCTGGCAGCACGAAAGCGCCTGCACTCTGGATTCCCAGTACGACCGCCAACATTTGTCTGGTGTTCCCGATCGCGCTGGGTGCTTGGCTTCAGCGACAGAACTGGGAGGCCATGGGCCGACCGGCCGACGCCCGCAAGGCCCATCTCTGGATGATCGTGGATCTTGTCTTCCTGGCGGCTTGGCTTGTTGTGCCTCGCTTGAATCCGGCCTTCGCCGGCGTCATGTCGCTGTTGAGTCTCGTGATGCTGATCAGCTGGTACTACAGCAGCGCAAAGCCGCAGTACGTTTATGTGAAGAAGACCTATGGCAAAGTCTACCCACGTCGATCCTGGGCAGTACCGCTGTTGGTCGGAATCGCGGTGGACGTAGCGATCGTCCTCATCCAGCGCTTGGCATGACCAGCCGCTGGGCGGTTTGGATGGCTGACCATGGACAACAGTCGGCCACTTGCAGACGGTCGTCGATGTCGGCTTCCGGGTAGGCTACTCACCAACATGAAATCGCCAGAAGTCTACGCTGCCATCCGCGACGGGCTCGGTCCCTCGCTCAAGTCCCTCGGATTCCGCCGCGAAAAAGCATTCGTCAGTTGGTCCCGCGAGCACAAGGGACAGCGAACGGTGCTGTGGTTCCAGGTATCTAGGGACGGCTGGGATGCCTACGCCGGCTCCAAGTTCGTGGTGGAACTCCAGCGATCAGATAGCTCCGAACCGGGCGCGCCATCGTCAGCCAGGGCTCGACTCGCCAAGTTCCTCACCGATGGGCAGAGGTCGGAGGCTTGGCGGATACAGAGCCAAGTCATAGCGAGCCTTAGTTGCCCGCCACCGACGCATCCGGTGCTCCACGTATCACCCGACGTGACGCGTTGGTATTTGGAGAAGTTCGAGCCGCTGCGGGGCGCCTACGGCTCAGATGACGACCTATGGCTGCGGTATGCGCAGGCAGCACATGTGGACACATGGGCTGAATTCTTGAAGCGAGTACTCCCCGGTTGCGTTGAGGCCGTGGAGGCCGCACGCGATGAGTAGCGACGGCAGCCCGTTGGCTATGCTTCGCACGCCGGTCGATGATCTGCTGTGAAACAAGGCCGCTGAGCACAATGACGCAGTTCGGCCACTTGCTGCCGGTCGCGAACGTCGGCTTCCAGGTAGGCTACTCGGCTTGGTCTGTTGGTTCGCGCCGACATGCAGGATGAGCGTCTTAGCGGTGTCGGGGTGGGTACCCGCTCAACGTTCACGCTCGTGATCCATCACGTCACCTGGGCGATCAGTGGTGGGCGGTTGCTCGTGCTGGGCGCCGACCCGGACTTCGGCTACGAGATCGCCTTCGACATTGTCGAATCGGCGCAGTTCGACGCTCATCAACTGTCCTTGCTCGAACGATTTGACGAACGCACGGAGCGGCTTTCCGCTTTTTCGCTTGTAGACGACCGCGAAAGCGATGGAGCCCGGTGACCGTCGAAGCGGACGACTTCGTGCGGGCGGCAGAGGCCGGCCATGACCTGCCGGTCGCGAACGTCCGTTCCCGGGGATTCACCCCCCCCTCGAAGAGCCGTCCGCAGGTCCTCGCGGCGGCTACGATGTCACTCCAACTTCACATGTTGAGGGGTGAAGGCCATGGAATATGACAAGGGCAAGATTGACGAGGCCATCCTGGCCCTCTTGGGGGCTCTCGAATTTGACAATGGTCGCGTCTGGAAGCGTCTGAACTTCGGCTCGATGGATCGGCTTCATGAACGGGGACTCATCAGTGACCCCAAGGGCCGAGCGGAGTCCGTTTACTTGACGGAGGCGGGCATGCAACAGGCCAAGGCGCTTGCTTCGAAGTATTTCGCCAAGGAGCCTCTTAGTGGTGGCCCCCCCACGCGGGCTCGAGTTCGGCCAGGTGCTGACCTTGGCGACTCTTAGCTTCCAGGCAGGGAGCCCAGGTCAAGCTCGTCAGCCTGGCTTGACCAGGTCATGGTCCAATCGGCTGCATGACCGTTATTTGTTGGGTAGTCGCTGCGGCCGCGATCTTGTATCTCGCGGCACGGTTCGTTCCTCAGGGCGCCGTGCGCGGAGAGTTGCGCAACGCTGAAACGTCACGCGGCGTGCAAACCTCCGCTCAGTGGCTGTTGGCGGAATGCCGGAGGTTGGCGAGCGTCAATCCATCTTGGGCGGAAGTGTTGGCGTCCGTCAACCCTGAACACGACGTGGAAATCGGCACGTTGCTGGCGAGGATCCGCGCATCGCACAGTCGCGAACCGCGTGCCGGATTGATGGCAATCGAAGACGGATGCCGTCTTGCAATCGAGCAGAACGAGACGGCCAGCGTGATCGACGGACTTACAGTAACGGTGCGCGACCTGCCGGCACTCCCGGTTGTGCGTTGGTAAGTTTCTGAAGTCGAGCCATGACCCGCCCTTTGTGACCGACGGCTTTCGTGCGGAAAGTTGGGAGTAAAGTTCCATGCTAGGGATCGAGTTACGACGCAATGTAGATCGCCGGGCAGGCAGATGTCTGACAGAGGCGACCGGTGTCGACATCTGCGGCCTCCGGAGGGCCCAAAGCGCAAATGCCCAATATTGCTTCCGTATTCAAATCCGAAATCACCAGGCTTGCTCGCAAAGAGGTGCGTGAAAGCAGTGACGGTCTCAAGAAGACTGTCGCTGCACAGCGCATTGAGATAGCGAGCCTCAAACGTCGCCTCCAGGAATTGGAGGGCGTGGTCAAGAAGCTGGCTAAGGGAACAGGCGCCGTTGCGGTTCGGCCTTTGGCCCAGATGTCGAATGAGTCGGGCGAGCCAAACGGTACCGGGCTGCGCTTTCGAGCAAAGGGAATGGCCGCCAACCGAAAGCGGCTCGGCCTATCGGCAGCCGACTTTGGCCTCCTCGTTGGTGCGACGGGTCAGTCCGTCTACGCCTGGGAATCGGGCAAGGCGAAGCCGAGACCTGAGGCGTTAGCAGCGATCGCGTCTCTGCGGGGAATCGGTAAGCTTGAGGCCGAGGCCAGGCTGGCTGCCGCCAAGGGGAAATAGCCACCCTGACAGCGCGCCGGCATTGGGATGTAGCTGGCCTTTTGCGCGCGCTCGTGGATGACCGGTTTCCGGTTGGTCCGCCGCACGGTACGACGTTCGCGGTCAGCGTGGCGGAAGGGCATCTGTCCTCGGCCATCAGCCGATGGTGCGAGAGATCCGCTCTGCCGCACGATGCCGACTTCCGCTATAACGCTGCGTATGGAGTCCAACGTGGCACAAGACGACATCGCCGCCCGCATGATCGACGCGCTTGACGGCGCATCGAACCTGCAGCTTTACCAGCTCAAGACGCTCATCGAAGGCATGCTCGCCGAACCCCGACGAATGATGGAGGCCTGTGCGAGCCTGCATCTGGGGCAGGTGGTTCGCTTCGTCGACTTCCGCACCGGCCAGTTGCGTCTGGGGAAGGTGATCGCAAAGCACCCAACGCAGGCGACAGTTTTCGAGGAGTCGGTACGCCGCAGGTGGAAGATCCCCTACGTCTCGATCGCGGCGGCCGAGATCAAGCCAGGAGATGCCGCCAAGCCCTATGACCCACCGCCAGAACCTGCGCGACCGCCCGGGCCTTTGGGCTTCGCAGTTGGCGATCGGGTCAGCTTCGATGACGGCAGGGGGAACACGATCATCGGCATGGTCGCGAAGATCAACCGGCGCACAGCGTCGGTCGCGACTGATGACGGCAGATCCTGGCGCGTCGACTTCCCCTTGTTGCGGCACCTAGTCGAGGTCTGATCGATCGGATCGCTTGCACCAACGGTCTGTAGACTGTGGCTTGCGCCGAAGACAGTAGCCGGGCCATAACCTGACGGTCGGCAACGTAAGCTTCGAGGTAGGCTACCTGCGTCTGCGGCACGCCGGTGCTCGACCCAAGTGAACTGCCACATTCCCTGATTCGATGCCCGTTGCCAAGCTCGTGCTGCTCTGTTTGATCTCGGCGGTGACCTCGCAAGCTCGTGGAACGACGTGGCTTTGGGCTTGGGATCGGGCCGAAGACCTGCGGGGCCTGCCGTCCGCGATCGGCGTCGCCTACTTCGCCGTGCAGTTCGATGCCGACGACCAGACGTTTGCGCCAACCTGGCGTCGTCCGCCGTTGCGCGTGGATGCCACGACGCCTTTGACCGCAGTGTTCCATATTGAGGCCTTCCGACCTGGGCACCCGCCGATGCTGGACGATGCCGCTGCCGGGCGCTGGAGCGACGCAATGGCCCGTGCCGCCCGTCGAATTGGGGCCAGGCGCGTGCAGGTCGACTTCGAGGCGCGGGCGAGCCAACTCGAATTCTACCGCCGAGTCCTCGCCGGACTGCGCACGCGGGTGGCGCCCGGTACCTTCCTGTCGGTCACCGCGCTTGCGTCATGGTGCGGGGACCCCGCGGCAGTCGCAGCACTTCCCGTCGACGAAGTCGTGCCGATGTACTTCAGGATGGGTGCCAGCGAACGGGAAGTGTGGCGTGAAAGGTCGCGGCGATCCGTGCGCCTGCCGCCCGCCTGCCGGCAGGCTGCAGGATTGTCGATCGACGAGCCGCGCGCGGCCGTGGCTCCCACGGTGTACCTGTTCGCCCCGAGGCCGTGGCGGTCTACCGACTTCAACGACTTACAAATCAAGGGAGAGACACGATGAACTCGTTCCCGCGCCTCCTGGCCGCCGTCATGCTGGCGTGGCCGGCCTTTGCCGTACAGGCTTCCGGCGGCGGAGGCTCTGATGAAATCGTCTCTGTGACCAGGGGCCAGCCCGAGCCTACGGCGGTCGCCGGGTACTTGCATGGGCATCTGGGCGTGCTTTGGCCGAGCTATGACCGCTCGTTCCTTATGATGGCCTATCGACAGTCCATGGGTCATGTCGCGTTGACGGAGGCCGACGCCGCTGCCTGGACCAGCCCGCGGCCCGATGCATCGCTCGGCGAGGACTGGCTCGCTGCTCGGCGCGCCGCGGGTGCGTCCGACCAGGCGGATTCTGCGCAGGCCGGAGCCCGATCTACGGGCCAGTTCAGCTATGCGGGCAATTGCCAGCCCGACGCCTTCCGCCTGGCGGGAGCCACGCTTCGAGCGCGCGCCAAGGCGCATGCCAACGAGCCTGCCGCCATTGCAAATTGGATTGCCGGGCAGGATGCAGTCTTCGCAGCATGCGATCACCCGGACGCCGCGCCGCCGCCACCCGTACCGACGAACGCGCCGGCTTGGCTGCGCCACGATCGCGCCTATCAGGCCGCGGCTTCGCTGCTCTATCTGGGTCAAGATGAAGGGGCCAACCGGGCCTTCTCAGCGATCGCTACAGACGCCGGATCGCCTTGGAAGGAATGGGCGTCGTACCTCCAGGCCCGGGTGTGGTGGCGCGGGACCTTCAAGCAACCGTCGGATTACAAGAGCTTCGCGGCGCAGGCCAAGGACTGGCGTCGCGAACCCATGCCGGCGCGGCTGGTCGCACTGTCCGCTGACGCTCGCGACCCTGAAGTGCGAGAGGCCGCCGCCGGGCTCCTGCGCACGGTGCAAGCGCGCGTCGAGCCGGTCGACGTGCATCGCGCGTTGTGGAGACGCATTGATGCTGACGAACCGCCAGCCGATTTCGCCGCCTGGATTGCAGATGAGCGCTTCCTGTGGGTGCTGACGAAGGATGAGGATGTCGTGGACGATTGGCTTTTCCAGACGCGGTCGATCAGCATGCTCTACCCGGTGAACCAGCAGGCGGCCGATCTCTCGGCTGCGTGGACGAAACACCCGACACATGCCTGGCTCGCAAGCGCGCTGATGGCCGCTCATCCCGGGACGTCCGGCCTTGCATCCCTGCTGACGGCGTCGCGCAATCTCAAACCGGACAATCCGCTGTACCTGCATGCCGCATGGCAGCGCGCCCGGCTGGCGGTGGAGGCGCGAGATTTTGCTGGCGCGAGGCGCGAGCTCGGCGAAGCCAGCCAGCATCTCGACGGTGAAGCCGCGGGCACCCGCCAAGCCTTCGATCAACTCGAGATGCTCGCCGCGGCGTCGCTATCGGTCGTGGGCGAGCACCTGCAACGGCTGCCACTGGCCCACGAGCAGGACGACGACGGTGTCTTCAGTGAGTTGCCGCTACCAGCCAAGACACCGATAGCTCCCTTCGTTGATTCTGAAACGCGCCTCTGGCTAGCCTCGAATTTCGAGGGTACCGAAATGCTCGAACTCGCCCGTAACGCCAAGCTGGCCAAGCCCGTGCGGGAGAGTCTTGCCGGAGCGGCGTGGATACGCGGTGCATTGCTCGGTCAGCAAGAGCTCGAGACAGGCGCGCAGAAGCTGTTCATCTCGTTAGGCGACGTCGCGGACGTTGCCATCGCGGCGACGCCAGACGAGCGGCGATTCCGCATGGCGCGCCACCTATTGCTGAACGAGCTCGCCAATACCGGCCCTGAAACGCAAGTCGACGGGTTGACGGAAGTATGGTGGCGCACCGCGCCGGCGTTCCACGATCAGGACAAGCTGGCGCATGTCCAGCAGTTGCGCAATGACTTCGCTGCGGCGAGCCAGACGACGTGGCTCGGCGAGGTCATGCTCCCATGGCTACGCACACACAAGGCCGCCGAGGGCCCAGCCCTGCTGGAGAAGCTGGTCTACGCCTCACGCTATGGCCCGCACGACCCGAAGACGTCGCGTGCAGCGTTCCAGTTGCTGCATCAGCAGTATCCGAAGAGCCCTGAGGCACAGCGCACACGCTACTATTACTGAGCCGCGAGCGGTTAACCAAGCTGCCCAGCGCCGGCGCCGAAGACTCAGGTCGGCCAGGTCCGGACGTTCGCCGATGACTGGTATCGGGTGGTCCGATGGAAACGGCGAACTGCGGCTTCCGGTCGAGGGCCCCCCCTCTCACGAGGGGGCACGCCGCTCAGCGACCAGACTATGGTTTCCGGAACGCGGGCTACCCGCTGAAGGAACTGCTTCCATGAATATCACTTTGAGCCTGGGCGATTTTCTGGCCATCGCGGCGATCGTCGTGATCTTCGCACGCGGTTCCCAGGCCTACTTCGCCGGCCCGCCCTCCGAGCAACTGCGGATGCAGCGTCAGCTCGATGCGATCATGAAGCACCTCGGATTGGCTGAGCCACCCGCAAGCCGCCCGGGCGCGCTTTCGCCCCAAGTGGCTGCGCTCATCGCAGCCGGCCGCAAGATCGAAGCGATCAAGCTGTACCGCCAGGAAACCGGTGAAGGTCTGAAACAGGCGAAGGCGGCGGTAGAAAGTGCCACTGCCGTCGCGGCCACGGGTCATTGACTCTGCAACCATCAGCGTGGCTGCATCGTCTCTTGGCGGCCACAAACTGTCGGTCGCCGACGTCCGCTCTCGGGTAACGTAGAGCCATGAACTCGACCGCCGCGAAGCGCAGCCCTGGAACAATGCCCCGTCCAAGCCAGTTTCGTGCTGCGCTCCTGAAGGTGCTGGTCCGACGTCGCACTACGAGCCGGCAAGCCCTAGAGTCCGTCCAAAAGGAGGTTGGGCCATGAACCTTGGCTGGCGTTCGCACTACGCCTTTGGCGCGGCTGTCGTCGCACGCACGGGAACAATGTTGCGCTGCGCGATCTTGATTGCCACTTTCTACGCGACGCCTGCGGGCGCTGACTACCTGGTTCCATGGGTCACCACCAACTGCGATCCCGCGCATGGTCGCGGTTTGGTGCGATTCGGCTATGCCGATTCCGACAATCCCGCCTATTTCAGGGGTCTGCCAAGGGAGTGGTCGCACGGGCTTGCCGCCCAGAACCCTGCTCACGCCAGCAGTGAGGAGTCCTCGTGCCGTTACAGGCCAGGCGCGGAAATCAAGGTCCGAATCGGAGTTGGCTATGGAGGCGTCCGGACACCGTACAGCGTCTGGGTTGCAGGTATCCGAGTCGAGCACGGGATTGCTGACGACGCGGACGCGGTGCCGCTGGCAGTTTTTGTCGATGCAAAAGGCGTGCGAAGCTGCCGATTGAATACGAGCGGCCCCGGTGCATTTCCCAATGATCCGAATAGCGCTGCGAACGTACCGATCGTTTGCGATGCACTCCGTCCTCTGACGGGAAAGCGCGACCCAATTGAATATCCGTCGGACGGCCACGCACCGCCTCGCGCCGGAACAGTTCAACTTGTCGATGCCCGTGATCTCGAGATGTGCAAGCGTCTCATGTCGGGTCCGCATCCACCGTCGTTGAGCGCCGTTGCCAACGTGCTGCCATACGAGGCATGGACAAGTCTCGGTCGCGTCGATGGGATCGAACTCAGCCGGCTCGACGCTGACGGGCAGCGCGGACTTCCCCCGGTCTTCAAGATCAGCAGCGGCGGCGCCTGGAGCTATCTAGCCGATCGAGACTTCGCCATACTCATGCCCAACGGAACGTCTGAGGCCGCACTGAACGAATTTGCGTCCGAGGTCGGCAAGCACGCCTGGGGCGAAATTCCAGAACGCGCCCAGGCTCTCGGTTGGTACGCCATCTCGAACGATGATCTGGGCTTCCCTTCGGCCGATTCGTCATTCGATATCGGCGCACAAGGCGATGCCTTCATGGTCTTGGTGAGTGATACCAGCCCCAGTGAGCAGTATGGTGGCAGATCCGCCCTGCTGCGAGTCTTGCCCGGAAGGTCCAGTGAGTTGCTGTGCCGCTTCAACCAAGTGCAGAAGCATCTTTAGCTTGGGTCGCACCAGGCATCGAAGCACGCGACGAGTCGGTAGCGTTTTGTGCGGTTCTGCCGTGCGTCGACATCTTCTGAAGTGCGTCGTCAGGGCTGCGATCGCGCCAACCAGACATGCATCAGCCGGGCACAAGCTGACATCGACGATAGGCCACTTCGAGGAAGCATGGAAATGAAATTGGACGCACAAGTCAACGCGATCGGGCCGTTTCGATTGTGCCCAACGTTGCTGCTCGCGCTGTGTACTCTGTGCGCGTGTGGGCGCAGCTTGGCGGGAGCACCGCCCATCTTGCCAACGCCACAACGAGTTGCTACTACCGCTCCCTTCGTGGGCGATTTGAATCTCGCTCATAGATCGCTTGTTAGGCTCGCGAACGGCACTATTTACATCGCAAAGGGTGATGCGTACCCTTTTACTCGAACCACCGGAGTTCTGAGGGTGAGCAAGTCGGGCGCCGTTGCGACACTGAATTTCAGCGCGGAGAGGGTTGCCAAAGATAGCAAGGACGCGGTGTACTTCCTGTCTAAAGGCGCGATTTTCAAGCTCTCGCCGAATGAAGCTTTGACTCTCTACGCAGGCAGGCCGGGTTCCGAAACCGACAATTTCGTCGACCGGGACGCTGACGGACCCGGTGCGAAGGCCAGGTTTTCATCGGCAAGCGACATTGCCGGCGATGCCCACGGCAACTTGTTGGTTCAAGAGGCGATTCCACCCAATTTCCGGATTCGCAAGCTCGATGAGCACGGGCTCGTGACCAGCTATCCAACGATGTCTACGGAGGATGGCGCAGCGCAAGATAACTGGGCAAAGGGCGCATTCGCGGTGGACAGTTCTGGAGCAATTTACCTGGGCGGCAGGGATCTGCTTAGGAAGGTGGTGTTTGATGGCTCGGAACACAAGGTAGAGGACATCTGGGGCGGACCCTATGAAGAGAGCAATGCCCTCAAATTCTCGGACGTCTACTCCATAGCTATCAGCAAGGATGACGCCGTCTACTTCAGGGCCTATGCAGGTGGATTGATGCGACTTTCGAAGAGCGGCAAGATTGGTATCGTGCCGGGAACAACCAGTTGCAACTCCGACTTGGTCGACGGAGTCGCAACAGACGTCGGAGTTTGCATCGACCCCGGATTCGACATCGGATCCGACGGCGCCATCTATTTTGTGGACAGTGGCAACAATGCACTTCGAAGGCTTGGGTCGGACGGCATCGTGACTACCATTGTCCATGGGTCGGTGCCGGCGAAATGGTAGGCAGCAATCTCATCAGTCTTCGGCAATTCCCGCGCTGCTTGGAACGGCGTGTTGTTCGCGACGGCAGCTTCCGAGCGCTCAATTGACGGAGGCGGAGGTCAGCAACGGGTCGGCCTCAGCCGAGCAGAGAACGACCCCGAACGGCAGGTATGCTTCGGACAGCGGTCGTAGGTCCTCAGACGCCACTTCGCGCGGCTTGGCCGTCGGCGCCGAAGACGCAGTTCGGCCAGAACCAGTCTCTCGCGACCGTCCGCTAACGGGTAGCATGCCGCGCTCGACAGCCAAGTGGCCGCGGAAAATTGATTGTTTTGGAGTCCGAC
>FSWB01000130.1_pt1 | contig 15700 bp, 13 predicted proteins | sample 1637871 | NCBI WGS metagenome assembly FSWB01 (sample SAMEA3914789, study PRJEB12502) | metagenome | biome: forest; material: soil | place: Canada | collected 2011-07-03 | depth 0.3 m
AGCTACCTGCCAGCCCTGCGCGACTCCATCGACGATCTCATCGCCGCGTTGGCCGAGAGGCCGCCGAGCAAGCATCTCGGCTAGTTCTCGAGTCGGCCATGAGCAGCCAGTCGCCAGCGGTAGCTATCGGGTCGGTTGGCGTCAACGTAACGAGGGGGTCTCGCAGCGATGCGATGCGCCGGCTAGACTGGGCCCATGCAAATGCAGATCAATCCAAAGTCGATGCGGACCTTCTCAGCACTCTGGCCGCTGCTCATCCTCGCCGCTTGTGTGGGGGAGACGCAGCACAGCGCGTCCGTCCCATTTGCGCCGCTTCGACATGGCACGACATCGGCGTTGCGGGCCAAGATCGATTTCGTGGTCGCCAGGACGCAGAGCGAATGGGACGCCGCCTGGCAGTTGCCCGCTACGGATCAGCATGGATCGAATCCGGGCGGTGTATCCGCGCCACCGTTGGTCCAGTTTGACGAAGCGATGGTGCTAGGCATCGTGTTCCCTGCTGCGCCGAGCAGCTGCACGTCGGTTGAGATCGTTGAGGTCAGCCAGACTGCGAGGCGCCTGGTTGTCGAATATCGCGGGCATCGTCCGCAGCGCGACGAAGTGTGTCTGGCGGCATTCTTCGCGCCGTACGTATTTGTCACGGTGCCATCGAGCCGCAGGGAAGTCACGTTCGTTGAAGTATCGGCGTCAATGACGCCACGCGGCCAGCTGCTGACGGTCGCGAGCGTCTGCTCTGGGGTAGAGCTACCGAAAGGTCGGCCGCCGGTGAGGTCGCAGGGCGCAGACCCATGTCGGCCCCAACCGGACTCGCGCCGACGTCAACTATCGGGAAGGCCAGAGCCAGCGGCCCTCTCGACCGCTGGAGGCTTAGTAAGATTCCAGACTTACGACTGATAGTTCGTTGTCCACCCGAAGCGAGCCGCGAGCCCCGGTGGGGCTGGCCGAGAGTAGCGCAAGCATGGCGACAGGTGACCAGCTCGGAGAGCCATCTATGCTTAGATGGTCAGCAGCGACAATCCATGCTGCCTGCCGCGATAGGAACAAACGCATGACGGAAAAACACCTTTCAACCCAATTTGACGAAGAACTCAAGGTGGTCTCTGCAAGGGTTCTCGAGATGGGGGGACTCGCGGAATCGCAAGTCACAAAGGCGTTCTCAGCCCTCGTCAAATTCAGGGCCCATGAGGCAATCTTGGTTCTTGACCGCGAAGAGCGCATGAACGCCATGGAGGTAGACATCGACCGCGAATTGTCGGCCATCATCGCGCGGCGCCAACCAGCTGCGCGCGACCTGCGAACACTTATCGCATTTTTGAAAACAATTGCGAATCTCGAACGTATCGGCGACGAGGCTGTTCGTATTGCGCGCACTGCTCAGCATTTTGTCGATTCCGGCGTTTCAACGAGCGTGCAGCTACCCTTGGCAGATATAGAGTTCATCGGCAAGCTGGCCATGGCGCAATTGCGTAATGCTCTCAATGCTTTCGCGCGCGTCGATGTGACGAAAGCGCTTGAGCAATTGAAGACGAACAATATTGCGATGGAATTCGATGGCCTAATGCGAAAGCTGACCGCGCACATGATGGAGGACCCGCGCACGACTTCAGTGGTCGTCGATCTTGTGCTTGTCGCAAACGCTCTTGAACGTGTGGGTGATCACGCAAAGAAGCTGTATGGGCAGATCGTCTACATCGTCAACGGCGCTGACGACTCTCACCGTTCAGCCTGAAGACGCGTAAGCCGTACAGTTTCAATGATGCGCGGTGCACTGGCTTCGACGACCGTGTCGCTGGAACGTCTAGGCCGAGCAATCCAATGAAGTCTCGACACGTGCCAAGCAAGAAGGCGCTTCGGCGCGCACCAATGAGGCGTGCTTGGAGCGTCGTGCTTGCCATGGCAGTACTCGGCATGACATCCATCGGGGCCATTGCGCAGCAGCGGGTCTCCCTTCACGCAGACGATGGGTGGATGCTGGCCGCAGACGTCTACGGAAGTGGGCCCCGTGGCCTTGTCCTGATCCATGGCGGCCTGCTCACGAAGGAGAGTTGGCGTAAACAGGCAGAGCGGTTCCGCATCGCTGGATACTTCATCATTGCGATAGACCTACGCGGGTTTGGTCATTCCCGGGAAGCACCGGCCGTAGGGGTGTCTGAGGAACGGAAGGATTTGGATGTCGTCGCTGCCGTCAACTACCTGCTGCTGAATGGGGCGCATACGGTCTCGCTCATCGGCGGCAGCATGGGAGGGGACGCAGCGGCTGACGCCGCACGATCAATGCCGAGTGGCTCCGTGGATTGCCTTGTCCTGCTCAGTTCAGCAGGTGGGGACAAGCCAGAGCAAGTCAAAGCGCGCAAGATCCTTGTCGTCGCCGCGCGCGATGACCAACGCAGCAATGGTGAGCGGCGGTGGCCGAACATCAAGGCGGGGTACGAAAGGCTAACCGCACCCAAGTCACTCCTGCTCGTGGAAGGGACAGCCCACGCCCAGGCCATCTTTGACACACCGGACGGCGAGCGAGTTACGGAGGCTATCCTTCGCTTCCTCAGTGAGCCGTGATTGCGCCGCGATTGGCAGTACCCGAGCCAGAAGCGAGCGCAGGCGAAGGGCCGTTTTCGGGAACGCTGCATCCGCCACAACTCGCGTTCGCCATGACAACTCATCCCGACGATCCGAAAGACGCCATAGGTGAACGAGTTGAGGAAGTTCACCACGGGGTCAGGTCGCCGCTGAAGTTTTTCCTGCTGGTCTTGGTGCTCTCTGTTCCGTTCTGGCTGATCGGCGCGGCAACCGAACTTCAGCTGATGCCGGGTTTGTCAATCAGCGCCCTGATGGCTTTCTGTCCCATGGTTGCGGCTTTGATCCTTGTTCACCGAGAGAGCGGGGCGAAGGGCGCTACCAAACTGCTGAGAAGATCGTTCGACTTCAACCGCATCACGGCAAAGCGCTGGTACGTGCCCATCCTAATGACGATGCCAGCCGTCAACGTCGTCGTGTTCGCACTGATGCGCTGGATGGACATGCCGTTGCCGGCGCCACAGTTCTCGGCCCTGGTGGCGCTGCTGATGTTCCTTGCGTTTTTTGTCGGTGCCTTGGGCGAGGAATTGGGCTGGTCGGGCTATGTGCTCGACTCATTGCAGGAACGGTGGAATGCGCTGCAGGCGAGTCTTGTCCTGGGGTTGGGGGGCGTCGCGTGGCACATCGTGCCGCTGCTGCTGATCCAGCGGCCACCGACGTGGATTGCCTGGTGGTGCTTGTACGCCTTGGCTGCTCGGTTGCTGACGGTCTGGCTGTACAACAACACGGGCAGGAGCGTCTTTGCTGCGGCTCTGTTTCACGCTTCGCTGAATCTCACCTACATGCTGTTCCCGGTCTACGGCTCGCGATTCGACATACGGCTCGGCGGCCTGGTCATGGCTCTGGTGGCCACTTTGGTCGTCGTGGCCTGGGGCCCCAGGACCCTCGCCTGCCACAAGAAAACCTGAACAAGAAAGCTTGAGCGCTTCTCACGCTTCAGGGGTCTCCCGTGAGTGCGGTGCAGGAGAGTTCATCTCCGTTCGCTCGCAGAAGGATGCCGAGGGTGTGGATATCGACAACGAGCGCGGCGAGCTGAAGCGCGATCCCGGTGGCGAACTGCTTGAACTAAGGGCGATCAATGTGGCCCGGGGACTCGATTCGAGCCTTGCGTTTCAGGCCGCTCAGCAGTTGATGGCCAAGGATGCACTGGGAGCCCATGTCCATGACGAACTGGGCTTCTCCGATGTCACCGCCGATCGTCACGTGCAGGCTGCGATCGCGTCGGCTTCCAGCTTCTCCATTGACGCACTGCTGCCCCTCGTCGTCGCTGGGATGGCAACGCAGTCATGGCTGGTCGGTTCGGTCGCGACGGCATCGCTGGCACTTCTGGCGGTGCTCGGCGTCGCTTTGGTGAGCATTGGCGGCGCGCTCGTCCGGAGCGCAACGTGGCGCGTCGCATTTTGGGGAGCGATCGCGATGGCCGTGACAAGTGGCGCCGGATCGCTCTTCGGCGCGGTCGCTTGATGCCCCTGACTCGTCTCGTCGAAGCACGGGCATATTGCCATAGCTAGCAATCGGGCTCGGCACTATCAGGAAGCCAGTCGGGGGTCACTGGGTATCCTCAGGCGTCGAGCTTGGCCCAATGAATCATTGCCATCCGAATCGCCGGGTGTACGCGCGCTTCATCCACGTCGCCAGTGCGCAATAGCCGACAAGAATAGCGACAAGCCAGCCGAAATAGGCAGGAGGCAAGGCCTGCAACTTGAAATCGACTGCCAGTGGCCCCATCGGCAGCCACACTCCGAGCGCCATGATGGCGACCGTCATGACGAGCAAGGGCGTCGCTGCCGTGCTCTGGATGAAGGGCAGCTTGGGTGTGCGGATCAGGTGGACCACGAGCGTCTGGGTCAGGAGTCCGACGACGAACCATCCCGACTGGAACAAGGCCTGCCGGGCGACGATGTTCGCATCGAATACCCACCACATCACGGCGAAGGCGGCAATGTCGAAGATCGAGCTGATCGGTCCGAAGAAAAGCATGAATCGACCAATGTCGGCAGGATTCCACTTCAGCGGCTTAGCTACCAGTTCGGCATCGACGTTGTCGAATGGAATCCCCGTCTGCGAGACGTCGTACAACAAGTTCTGCACGAGCAACTGGAGCGGCAGCATGGGCAGGAACGGCAGGAAGGCGCTTGCCACCAATACGGAAAGGACGTTGCCGAAGTTCGAACTCGCCGTCATGCGGATGTACTTCAGCATGTTGCAGAACGTTGAGCGGCCTTCAACGACACCGTCCACCAGCACGAGCAGGCTCTTCTCGAGAAGGATGATGTCGGCAGCCTCCTTGGCGATGTCGACGGCGGAATCCACGGAGATCCCGATATCGGCCGCGTGCAGCGCCGGCGCGTCGTTGATGCCGTCGCCAATGAAGCCCACCACGTGGCCGCACCCACGCAACGCATGCACGATGCGTTCCTTATGGAGCGGGGTCAGTCGCGCAAACTGCGTGTGCTTCTCCGCCGCGACCTGGAGCGCCGCATCGTCCATCGCCTCCACTTCGGCACCGCACAGGACAGCGCTGCTGGGGAGGCCGACCTGCGCGCAAACGTGCGACGTGACGAATTCGTTGTCGCCGGTGAGCACCTTGACGACGACGCCGTGTGCCGCCAAGCTTGCCAGCGCCGACGTGGCCGAGTCCTTGGGCGGGTCGAGGAAGGAGAGGTAGCCAACGAGCGTCAGTCCCGCTTCGTCCGCGGCCGAGTAAGTGGCCTGGTCGGTGGGCGTCGTTTTCATTGCCACCGCAACGACGCGCAAGCCCTCGTCCGCGAGGCCCTTTGTGAACGACCTGGCCTTCGCGGCCAGCGCGGCGTCGAATGGCGTCTCCGCCGCATCGGCCTCGGGACCGAGCCGGACGCTCGTGCATGCCGCGAGAACCTCTTCCAACGCGCCCTTGCAGATCAGCAGGTGGTGTTCGTCGCGCTGCGAGACGACGACCGACATGCGCCGCCGCACGAAATCGAACGGGATTTCGTCGATCTTGCGGAAGTCCTGCTCGAGTTTCAGCTCCGCTGCCTGATCGACGTGCTCGAGCACGGCGCGATCAAGCAGGTTCCTGAGCCCCGTCTGGTAATAGCTGTTGAGAAATGCGAAGGCCAGCACCTCCTGTGACGCGGCACCGAAGGGATCAGTGTTGCGGGCGACGGCAATTTTGTCTTGAGTCAGCGTCCCCGTCTTGTCCGTGCAGAGGACATCCATTGCACCGAAGTTCTGGATGGCATCCAGTCGCTTGACGACGACCTTCTTGCGCGACAACAGCACAGCTCCCTTCGCGAGCGTCGATGTGACGATCATCGGTAGCATCTCGGGGGTCAGGCCGACTGCTACCGATACCGCGAACAGGAAGGACTGCAGCCAGTCGCCCTTGGTAAATCCGTTGATCAAGAAGACGATGGGCACCATCACCAGGGCAAAACGGATCAGCAACCAGCTCACGCTGTTGACACCGGCCTGGAACGCGTTGGGCGCCGGATCGACCGCCGCGATGCGGGACGCCAGGGTTCCAAAATAGCTGCGTGCTCCGGTGGTGACCACCAATGCGGTTGCCGCACCCGACACGACGTTCGTGCCCATGAAGACGAGGTTCGTCTGCGCAAGGGCGTCGGCGTCCTGGCCGCGCTGATTTACGAACTTCTCCACAGGCACGGACTCGCCGGTCATCGCCGCCTGTCCAATGAACAGGTCCCGTGCCGTCAAGATCCGACAATCGGCCGGGATCATGTCACCCGCCGCCAGAGCGATCAGGTCGCCGGGCACCAGATCGTGCTGGGCGATTTCATGTCCTTGCGCAGGGTCAGCAGCTGCGGACGGCCGGCGTATCACCGACGAGGTGTTCCTGACCATGGCACGCAGGCCCTCGGCGGCGTCGTGGGAGCGGCTTTCCTGGACGAAACGGATCACGGTGCTCAGCATCACCATGGCAGCGATCACGATCGTTGCCTTCGCGTCTGCGCTGAACCACGAAAGGCATGCGAGCACGGTCAGAAGAACGTTGAACGGGTTCAAGTAGCAGCGCCAGAGGCGCAGCCAAGCCGGAAGTGGCTGTTCGTGCGCGATCTCATTGGGGCCGTACTGCAGAAGGCGGCGAGCGGCTTCTTCTTGCGTCAGCCCATCGGCATGCGATTGAAGGTGCGCAATGGCGGCGGACGGATCGTCGTGTGCCGCCCGCATTAGGTCGTCCGGGACGGGCGTGCGGGTTGCCGCTGCGGCGTCCAACTTCACCAAGGCGGCAAGGTGAGGGCGCCGAGCGAAATGTCTTAGCGCATGCCGACGGCCAAGGAATATCGTGAACGCGTGGGTCAGTGAGTTGCGCATCGCGTGCCGTCGGCCTTGGCTTCATCGAATGGACACTGCTCGATCTTCGAACTTCGACCTGCCATACAGAGGCTGCCGATGCGTGTGGCCGAGCGAGCGGGCGATACAAGGGACGTTTGAAACGAGACTGGTTGAGTATCGAATCGAGGGTATTGGTTGATCTGTGCGCTGGCGAACATGTGATCAGCATTGACGTTCAGCGCCTTCTGCTGGATTGGCGCGCAGGCATCGACGTGCTGTGTTCGCCAGCAGGCAGTCGACTCCGCACGACAGCTCCAGACTGGGACTGGCAGCGCAGCGATGCGCTCGACGTGGCGCGGCGGGAGGCAACCATCAAAAAACTGGAGAGACGATCTTGGCCAAGAGCAACCTCATTGAATTTCCTCCGCGTCCCATCGAATGCGGCTGCTGGTCATTTCCGAGCCGTTCGATCTGGTGCTCTGCGAAGTTCTCTGCGCGCCCGGCACTCCGACCCGTTGCGTGTCCTTTCCCGGCGAGGGCTTCATCTCGCTGGTGACGGTGGTGCCTGGCCATCCCGGCGTGGAGGTAGGCATGGTGGGCAGCGAAGGCTTGGTTGGCGCGCATCTCGCCCTGGACGTGACGATCGAGCCGCTGCATACCGTCGTCCAGGGGGCGGATAGGCACTACGTATCGCGACGAAGCCGTTTGTGCAGTCACGGTCAACGCCATGCAGGTTGGTGTGACAGACCCCGTACGCGGCAACCGTGACGCCAATCTGACCCGGCGCCGGTTGACGGGCTGGAAATTCTTCATTGAAGCGGCTCGTCGAAGTTGTTCAGCACCATGGCGTGCATCGGTTCCCTTGCAGGTCGATCATTGATCAACGACCGAGTCGGTAAGCAAGGCGATCACCTGTTTCAACGGCAGGTGCCACGAAGCCGGAACTACCGGGGAGGGCCGCGCTGGCGGTCAATGCGACGCAAAGTCAAGCACGACGCGCGACGGCACGTCGCCGTGCGCCAGCCGCTCGAACACGTTGTTGATCGCCGACAACGGCTGCAGCTCGATGTCAGCCTTGACCTTGCCGTCGGCGGCGAATGCCAGTGCCTCTGCCATGTCGCGCCGGTTGCCGACGAACGAGCCGCGGATGGTGATGCAGTTGGCCACGACATCGAACAAGGGCGTCGGGAATTCTCCCGGCGGCAGTCCCACCAGTACGCATGTGCCGCACTTGCGCGTCATGCCGACGCCTTGCTTGAATGCCACAAGAGAGGGAGCGGTGATCAGCACGCCGTGCGCACCGCCTCCGGTGGCCTTCTTCACCGCCTCGATGGCGTCGCCGCTCTTCGCGTCGACGCTTGCATCCGCACCCAGGCGCTTCGCATGCGCCAGCTTGCCGTCGTCGATGTCGACCGCACAGACGTGCAGCCCCATGGCCTTCGCATACTGGACCGCGAGGTGGCCCAGGCCGCCAATGCCTGATATCACGACCCATTCTCCTGGCCTGGCTTGCGTTTCCTTGAGGCCCTTGTAGGAGGTGATGCCCGCGCAGATGAGGGGCGCGGCGTCGCGAGCCGCCAAGTGCGCAGGGACGTGGGCCACGTAGTTCGGATCCGCGACGATGTACTCCGCGAACCCCCCGTTCTTCGTGTATCCGCCAAACTGTGCCTTCGCGCAGACTGGCTCGCGCGCTGTGAGGCAATACTCGCAGTGGCCGCAGGCGGAGTAGAGCCAGGGAACGCCGACGCGCTCGCCTTCCATGACCGCGGTGACGCCCGCGCCGAGGGCCGTCACGATGCCGATGCCCTCATGGCCCGGGATGAACGGCAGCTCGGGTTTCAGCGGCCAGTCGCCTTTTGCGGCATGGAGGTCGGTATGGCAGACGCCGCAGGCCTCCGTTTTCACCAGGATCTGCCCCGGGCCAGGCGTGGGAACGTCGAGTTCCCTGAGCACGAGGGGCTTGCCGAAATGCTCGACGACGGCGGCTTGCATCTTGAGTGTCATGAGGGTTTCCTGGTTGGATTGAGCGCCAAGCGCGCGTCAGTGGCATGGCGTCTAGACTGCGAATCCGCAGCGCCGTCACGTGCCGTTCGGAATGACATGGCGCAGCAACGTCATGTTCACCGTGCCCGAGGGTTGGCAGGATCACGCTGTCAATGAACGTGCGGACTGCCTCGTTCAACATAAGAAAGCCCGGGTTCGGGCGATCGATCTCGACCAGGAATTTCATGGGAGGCTCCTGGTCGACGTCGGCGGCGCTTTCGCAGCCCGGGCCATGTTCAGGCCGGTGCATCGAGGTGAGCCGTTCGAACCAGCTTCTTGTTGACGAACTCCTGGATGCCCATGTTTCCGAGTTCGCGCCCGTAGCCGGAATCCTTGATGCCGCCAAACGGCAGTTCGGCGTCCGACCAGTCGATGTTGTTGATGAACATCATCCCGCTGTCCACTGCACTCGCCACGCGCTTGCCGCGTGCGACGTCCTTCGTCCACACCGAACCGCCGAGCCCGAAATCGGAGTCGTTTGCCAACGCGACGGCCTCCGCTTCGTCCTTCACGCGGAAAAACGACACGACCGGGCCGAAGAACTCGTCACGGAACGCCGGATTTCCCGGCTTGATGTCTGTGAGGATTGTCGTCTCCATGAACGAGCCCGGCCGGGCGACGCGCTTGCCGCCCATCAGGAGCTTGGCGCCATGCTTGACCGCGTTGTCCACCTGCGCGATCAATTGCACCAATGCGGCTTCCGTGGACAACGGCCCATGTGTGGTCTTCTCGTCCATCGGATCCCCCACCGTCTGCGCCTCGAGCGCCGTACGGAATCTTGCGATGAACTGGTCGGCGATCGAGTCGAGCACGATGAACCGCTTCGCCGCGCAGCAGGTCTGGCCGCCGTTGTACATGCGGCCCCATACGGCCCAAGGGATCGTCTTCTCAAGATCGGCATCTTCGAGCACGATGAATGCATCGCTGCCGCCCAGCTCCATCGATGACTTCTTCAGGTTCTGTCCGGCGCGCGCCGCAATTGAGCGACCGGCCGCAACGCTTCCTGTCAATGCGACGCCCTTGATGCGCGGATCGTCAATGACCTTGTCTGACTGGTCGTGCGAAATCAGCAGATTCGTGTAGGCTCCCTTGGGTGCGCCGGCGTCGAGCAAGAGCTTCTCGAAGGCGATCGCGCACTGCGGAACGCAGCCGGCGTGCTTGACGACGAGGACGTTGCCGGCCATCAACTGGGGCCCGGCAACGCGGGCAAGTTGATAGTACGGGAAGTTCCAGGGCTCGACGCAGAAGAGCACGCCGAGCGGGCTGCTCTCGATGTGGGCATGGCCGACCTTGGGGTTGAGCTTGATGGGCGCGAGGAAGGATTCGGCATGCTTCGCGTAGTAGGCCAGGATGTCGGCACTGAACTTCACTTCGCCACGCGCTTCATCGATGCGCTTGCCCATCTCGAACGTCGCGAGCTTGGCGAAATCGTCGACATGGTCGTTCATCAACTTTGCGGCCTTGTGCAGAATCGTTGCACGTTCCGAGTACCTCGTGTGTCTCCAGACCTGGAAGCATGACTCGGCAGTCGCGAGCGAATGCTCGAGCTGCGCGCTGTTCAGGTGTTCGAAGCTCTTCAGAACCTTGCCGTCATTCGGGTTCACGCTTTGATAGGTCATTCAGGAATCCTTGTGCAGTCGATGGGTCACGGCCACCGCGAATCGCCGACGTGCATGAAGGCGATCGATGGCGCGGCGGATCTCATATAGCGACGATGCTCGCCTGATAGCGCAAGGTCTGTTCGTTGACGCACCCAAGAAACTTTCGCAATGCAAAGAAGCGTTGAGTGGTGAGCCTCTGGCGTAGAGGGGAGACCTTCACTGCCGTCGAGGACGGGCGACCTCGAATTAAGGTCACAGTCTTCGCTGGAAACAACCTGTCGTAACCCTCTTCTCGACGGCAAAGCATTCGCAGGCGCGCGTTTCTATCCCGGCCCGGCCGAGTACGACGATCTTTCCACGTGCGTAGCGGATCTCTTCCGCCTTCTAAAGCCATCGGGAGATATGACGGGCGGCCGGTTGCAGTGGTACTCGAGCCTTGAAAGCCCAGCTTGGCCAGATCCAGTTCCTTGATGAACGCGTCGATGACACGAAGCGCGTTGTCCACGGCGAGGACCAGTTCCAACGACTCGGGCAACAGCGCAATCCGGCTTCGCTCCTGGTCTTCGGTGAAACCTCGACATGCCGGCTCCCCGCCACTCGAAATGTCTTCGACCTCTACGCCGTTGCCCCCATTGGCGGACTGGCGCTTTCACATGCCCTCGGCCGACAAGCGTCTCACTAAGTCGCTGGCAGGCCAATCGAGATGTCAAGCGCACAGGGGCGTCGGGGCGCGCAGCGATGGCCTCGGTTGTGGCATTGAATTCATTGTCGCGCAGCCGGGTTTCATGCCGACCACGTGCAACGCGCCGGTCTGTTGCTGTGCTTGTAGTGCCAGCTTCAGGCTCCTGCATTGCCCCGGAGGATCGTGGTTCCAAGAAGCATGAATCCCTGGACAGTTGGACTGCTCTGGTCCATGGCTGGATGTGCTCAGGGGCAATTTTTAGCGGAAACAACATGAAGAACCCATCGTTGATTGCACTTGCGGTTGCCTTGATTGGTTTGTCCGGTTGCGTCGCCTATCCTATGGGGGACTATCCTCCCGGGGGTGAACGCGGCGCTCGGTACGAGAGGGATCGAGATCGGGATCAACGCTACGACCACCAAGGCGAGAACCGCGATCGCCGTCCGGACTGCGACCCACGCTTGTCCGACTGCACGCGTCACTGACGTGTCCGCGAGGGGCAATCACTTCGGGCCTGATTTGCGCGACGAGTGGATCTGCGCTCCTCGAAGCGGACATTGGCGGACGCGTGCTTGTAGCTGGACACGTGGCGCTTCGTGGAGTCTCACGCCTCGCGTCAGCCGCACCTGGCCGCTTTGCAGAGCGGAAACGGTCAGTGGTCTCCGTTCCGCAATACCGGGCGACTGGCGCGGAACTGCCGGCAACTGAGCGCTGTTCTGAAGCAACAGACTCCTCACCTTGCGATGCCGTGAGAGGCAATGCGGTCAACGCCTTCGACAGCATCTCTTGACGCCTGGACCAAGCGTTCTCGCTTCGTGCGTTGACGCACAGATCGAGTGCGGTGATCCCCCTACATTCGGCAAGACTGCCTTCAAGGCAACACCCAGGAGATCGGCTGCTCTGAAGGACACCGGTTCACCCCTGGACGAACAGATCGGAGCCCAGGTGGCAATCGTCTCCAGAAGACGTTTTATCTCTTCGGCACCAGCCATTCTCGGCGGTGCATCGATCTTGTCGGCATGCTCGCAGCAATCTGACTCGGAGGCTTACGAAGCTGCCGCCGCGCGCACTTGGCGAGCCGGGCCCTCAGCCGGAGTGGAAGGCGCGGCGCTTGGCTTGGAGCTGGTCCGCTGTGCGACGCTCGCACCGTCCAGCCACAACACCCAGTGCTGGAAGTTCGCCGTCGGTGACACGGCGATCACGATCTTGCCCGACCTGTCGCGGCGCTGTCCGGCGGTGGACCCGGACGACCACCACGTCTTTGTTTCACTCGGTTGTGCCACGGAGAATCTGATCCAGGCCGCGTGCGCCCATGGTCTCAAAGCCGACTCCAGCTTTGACGCCACGCGCGATGCCATTCACGTGCGGCTGGCACCCGCATCAGCCCAAGCCTCGTCCTTGTTCAACGCAATTCCTATGCGGCAATGCACGCGGGGCGACTATGACGGCAAGCCGTTGTCCAGCGAAGAGCTCAGCTTGCTCGAGCAGGCAGGCACTTCGAACAGTGTGCGGATGCTGATCTTGACCGAGCGGCGTGCAATGGAACGCGTGCTGGACTACGTGGTTCAGGGCAACACTGACCAGCTAGCGGACCCTGCGTTTGTGAGGGAACTCAAGTTATGGATTCGCTTCAACGGGGCCGATGCGGTTCGCACCGGAGACGGCCTGTTCAGCGTGTCTTCGGGCAACCCGGCAATCCCGACCTGGCTGGGTGAGGACGTCTTCGGATGGTTCCTCACACCGAAGGGCGAAAACGACAAATACGCACGCCAGATTCGCAGCTCTGCAGGGATCGCCGTCTTTGTCGGCCAAACCGCCGACAAGCCGCACTGGGTGGACGTGGGCCGCTGTTATGAGCGCTTCGCACTGCAAGCCACGGCGCTCGGCATCCGCAATGCATTCCTGAATCAACCTGTCGAAGTGAGAGCGGTTCGACCTCCGTTCGCCGCCGCCATTGGGCTCAACGGTCAGCGTCCCGACCTAGTGGTGCGCTTCGGCCGAGGTCCGAAATTGCCACCGTCCTTGCGCCGGCCCGTCCAGGCTGTGCTGGTCTGAGGGCCTGCGGGCCGCAGCGAAGGAACTCGGATGACATGGCTGACATGGCTTGTTATGGTCTTGTGCCTGCTGGCACTCGCTGCGATCGGGCTCCATGCGTATGGGGCCAGGCGGTGGGCCGATGCCACGCAGCTGCTGATGAGCAAGCTGGAGGCGGCGCGCGTCGACGACATTGCGCGTCCAGGACGCTACGATTCGCGTGAACTCGTGGGTCTGCCTGCCCCTGTGCAGCGCTACTTCCTTGCGGTGCTCAAGGAGGGGCAGCCGGTCATCCGTGTTGCCACGTTGGACCTTGCGGGCACCTTCAACATGTCGTCCGTCGGCGAACAATGGAGGCCATTCACATCGCGTCAGCGGGTCGTCACCCATCGCCCCGGCTTCGTGTGGGACGCCCGCGTGGCGATGATGCCCGGCATTCCCGTGTGTGTGGTGGACAGCTGCATCGCCGGCGAAGGCCTACTGCGCGCTGCGGTGTTGGGCTTGTTCGCGGTGGCCGACGTTCATGGCGGAGGCCAGATCGCCCGCGGCGAATTCATGCGCTACTTCGCAGAGTCGGCGTGGTATCCGACCGCGCTGCTGCCCAGCCAGGGCGTGCGATGGGAGGCGGTGGACGACGCGTCGGCGAAGGCCACGATCGTCGATGGCCCGCTCTCGCTGACCCTGCTGTTCAGGTTCAACGAGGCAGGCCTGATTGCCTCGTTTCTCGCCGAGGCGCGTGCAGCCATGGTAGGCACGAAGGAGGTCATGCTGCCTTGGGAAGGTCGCTGGTCTGACTACCAATCGCGCGATGGCATGTTGGTGCCCCTTGCCGGTGAAGTGGCGTGGATCCGACCTGAAGGGCGCAAGCTGTACTTTATGGGCACCGTCAAGACGCTCACCTATGAGTACGCGCCGTGACGACGCGACGGACGGTGGCGTGGGCCCCGGCTGACCTTGGCGGCATGGCTCTGTTGGTCGTGGCCCTCTGGACGTCTGTTAGCGCCAATTTCGAAATGAGCCTCCGCGCCGACTCTAGAATGCGCCGGCTGAAACGTGAGCACCGTCAACCGGCGTGCGGGTTGCCAGGACATGGGTCTGGCGCACGCGGCCGTCGGCGCACGGCCAGAAAATGGCTCATCAATCCGACGTCGGCGGTTACAGCTCTGGGCGTCAATCGGCTGATCATCCAGGGGCCTGTCTGAACTTCTGTGTGCCAGGCGGGAAGTGACCTGCTGAGACAACGGCGCACGCAGCGAGTCAGAGAGGATATTGAGACGTGGAACCGATGAAGCGATCGGCGTAGAGGATCGCGAACTGGTTAATTGCCGTCTTCCATTCATAGGTCGACTGGCTCCACGACTGCGTGATGTTGCGCAGTGCCAGCCAAATCAGCTTACTGACAGCGTCTTCGCTGGGGAAGTGCCCGCGTGTCTTTGTGATCTTGCGCAGTTGCGAGTTGACGCTCTCGATCGCGTCCTAGCGAGTTCCAAAGGAGGCAGCAGCGACCGCATTTCGGCGACGAATTTGCGGGGTCGGATGTCGCTGATGGGTCGTTCTGCGACAGCCGGGTTGCCCGCGAGCGGACGTTCGCCGGGTGCGCATCCAGGATCCATTCGAAACGCTCGCAACGGCGCTCTGAATGACCGACGTTCCGCAGCTTTCGATGGCCTATGACAGCAGCTCGCCGGAAGCAGACCTCGAGATCCGTGGGAGGTTGTCCTCGTGACGCGCCGGTCCAATACCACTCAGATTGGCCGGCACGACTGCTACGGGCGCAATGCCGACTGCGGCAGTACTGCGCATGTCCCAGGCCTCGGCGCTTCGGGGTCGTGTCTCCCAATGTAGGGAAACATTCGACCGGCGCCTAGCAACGCTTATGTCAATGCCCCTTGGGCCCGGGTTCGTCTGCTTCAGGCAGCGCTGAAGGGCGCTTCGGCGCCAGTGTCATCCCGGGCTGCCATCCTCGCGTGCGCGCATAGGAGCGCGAGCCAGGAGTGCCCATGAAACGCAGTGAACTCTACGCCCGCGTCTGGGCCGAGCCCATGATCCGCGTGGCCGCCCAACTGGGGTTGTCCGGGCCGGGGCTGGCCAAACTCTGTGCCCGCAGCGGCATCCCGACGCCTGCGCGCGGGCACTGGGCCAAACTGAAGGCCGGCAAGCGCTCCCGGCAGCCACCGCTGCCGCAGCCCGAGCTCGATCCGACGGTGCCGCTGCCCACGCCGGCGCAGCGGCAGCACAAGGAGCGCAAGAAGGCTTTCGAAGAAGGCGTTCGCTCGGCCATCGACGCCCGCGGCGAGCTTGGCAGAGCGCCACCGTCAGGCCAGGAAGAGGAGGGCGCTGCCAAGGTTTCAGCCGCCAGCGGCATCGTCGTAGCGATGGCTGCCACGCTGGAGCGACCACATCCGCTCGTCCGCGCGACGGCGACGGTGGTTGGGCGGCTGCCGGCATTGCTAAAACGGCTGGAGCGGGCCACGCCGGCGCAGCGCGCGTC
>FSWB01000226.1_pt1 | contig 14983 bp, 19 predicted proteins | sample 1637871 | NCBI WGS metagenome assembly FSWB01 (sample SAMEA3914789, study PRJEB12502) | metagenome | biome: forest; material: soil | place: Canada | collected 2011-07-03 | depth 0.3 m
CTGCACTCGAGATTTTCAACTGCGCGCGCTACCGGCTTGGCATCAAGCAGACTCAGGCTTGGATTGACGAGGGACGTCCTCGATAGCAACTGTTCGAGCAGGGCGCAGCACTTATGAAGGAACTCCAACTAACCGTCCTCGACCCGTCCGCCGGCTACTTCATCCTCATCAACACGTTCACCGTTGAACCCGGGAAGCCAGGGCAGCAGCCGCGGCCAGATCAGGCTGCGCACGGCGTGGTCGGGTGACCAAGGCGCCGAGGCATCGCGCGTTGGCCGCGCTGATGCGCATGAAGCGTCGCGCAAAACAGAACGGTACTGCCCGATGAATGCCCTTTTCCTCACCCCCGCCGAACTGGCCGCGTTGACCGGCTTCAAGGCCGCTCATTGCCAGGCGCGATGGCTCTCGAAAAACCGATGGCGCTTCGTGTTGACCAGGCGAAACGAGCCCCGTGTCGCCCGCGACCATTTCAACGGCCGCATGGGGTGCGTCGACGAGAAGGGCGCCAGCTTTGCCGACGCGATCAATCACGCGGCACTGTCCGAACAGCCCAACTTTGCTGCGCTGGATCGACGCTGACCATGGGCCGACGCCGCACGACGAATCAAGGCATGCCGCCCGGACTTCACATGAAGGGCGAGCGGTATTACCACGTCACCAGCACGACGCCGCGCAAGTGGACGGCGCTGGGCAAGAACAGAGCGCGCGCATTCCTCGAATGGGCGCGGATCGAAGGCACTGAACCTGATCCGTCCGTCCGCACGTTCGACGTGATCGCGCAGCGGTACGAGCTGGAAGTGATCCCGACGAAGGCGCCGCGCACCCAGCTCGACAACTTCAAGGAAATGGCGAACCTGCGCGCGGTATTCAGTCGCATGCTGATCGAGGCGATCAAGCCGCATCACGTGCGCGGCTACCTCGACCGGCGCGGACAGACAACGGCCGGCCGCTGACTGCACTTGCTCTGCGATCACGGTTCGACAAAGCGCGCAAGGCCGCCGGGGTTACCTTTCAGTTTCGCGACATCCGGGCCAAGACGGCCAGCGACACCGGCGACCTGGGCCACTCTCAGAAGCTGCTCGGGCACAAGAACCGAGACATGACGGAGCACTATGTACGTGATCGCATCGGACAGCGGGTCAAGCCACTGCGATAGTGTCAATCGATAGCCTGGCTAGGCTGCACGAACGGCTTGAGTCTCTTTTCTACGAAGTGACTTGGACGCCAACCGCCGAACATCTTGTCGAGCCCGAAGGCGTCCGCAAGTCCCCAGGCGGCGCCGACGACCACTGGGACACCCGGAATGCTCAGCGCTGCACCAATGACGTATCTAATGACCTTCGCTTGGCCGCCTTGAATCCAATCCTGGCGCCCGGCTTCGTTCAGGTAAGCCGCAACAGCGTCCTTGTCCGGATGAACACCCGCCGCCCACTGCTTGAACCGAGCTGATCTGTCCAGCAAACGCAGGAACTCGGTAAAGGATCGCGACCCGGAATCTATAGCTTCGGCGAGCGTAGGCGCCTCTTCCAGCACCACCTCTTGAAAGTGGTCGATCTGCTGATCGTGCAACCGCTTGCGCGCCAGCAACATATCGAACCTCAAGCGAATGAGGTCGCTCGACACGGGCGATGTAGCGAAATCCCCTCCGTAGTGGGAGGCGAGAGTGAGGTCTACGCGGGCGTTGAGAATGCCTAGTAAAACCTGCGCCGCATCCACCGGATTCGCCGCTGGAAACCGTGCCTGCCTCGTGGCCTCAAGTCCAACGAAATTCAAATTCCCAAACAGGTAAAAGCCCAAATCCGAGTCTTGAACGCGAAGATTAAACGTGGCCGGAATGTCCCGTTCCGGCAGCGATGCGCGAAGAATTTTGGTAACGGCCCGATGCAAAAACTCTTGATCTGCCAGGTCATCAAGAGCGAGCTTTGAAATCAGCTCTGCACCAAAAGCCCTATCACCGAGCGGGCGCACAGGAACATGACTACGCAGAGCAAGCGTCGCCTTCTTCGCATCCTTTTCGCTCACCCCTGCTCTGGAGAGCTGCCGCGGCAAAACGTCATATGCGGATGCTTTGCGCTTTTGCGGTTTGGCTGGATCGCCGCTGGACGCCTCAGGGCCTGAAAGCGAAACGAAGCCATACGAGTGCACAGTCATGGGGCCAACCGGATTGCTGATCGTGCTTGGCATTCCATCGACGTAGGTCGCAGACACATCGGGGCGCCTGAGGACATCGATAAAAGCGTCAACACCAATCGCCCTGACCAAGCCGGCCACGGCACGTTCATCCAAAACGAGATGCACGCTCCCGTAGAAGAGCAAGGCCTCAGCGAGCTGGCCGGCAGTTACAGGGCCGCCCGTGTCAGAGCTGCGAAGAACAATCTTCTCAAACATAGACACCCCAACTTGCGAATTGTAGAAATTCGGCCCGAATTGTAGAAAAGCCTCGGGTAGCGAACTACACGAGGCTCTTAGCTAAGTACTTGATTTTATTGAACAATTCTGGTGGCCTGGGGCGGAATCGAACCACCGACACGCGGATTTTCAATTTGCGCGCGAAGGCGGGTGCCTAGGTGAACGAAGCGAAAGCCCGCGTAAGGAACGGAAGCGGAAAGTAGTTGCGTGACAGTAACTTAGCGAAAGTTGGCGGTCTTGGCCAAACTTGATAGCTGTACCGTGACTGTACCGCGGCGCCATGCCAATGCCGCGCAGTCGGCCGGCCCGAGACGCTGTCGACCATCGGGATGCAGCCATTCTCCGCGGGTCTCGCAGCCGCGGGCGTCACCGCGGCGAACGTCAAAAGTATGAGCGAAGCCAACCTTGGCGCTCCCCGTCTTAGCCTGCGTGCCACCTGCGCCGCAAGTCGTCTCACTCCCATAGTAGGCAACCTGCCGTATCTGCGAGGTCCAAAGGCCAGCATCCACACCGCGCTGGTGCTCCGCCAGCCCACGGGCTCACCGAACATCGGTGTCGACCTCGACCAGGTCGACTCGCAGCACGTCGACCTGCGAGCGTTTTCGCGCTGGTGGTTGGCTTCAGGGCAGCGGGGCACGTAACCTCGTCTGATCTTTAACGCTCACCTGGCTCTGCGGCCACGGCTCCTTCCAGCTTGACTTTGAGCGTCCCCCCTTGAAGAGCCTCGGTCGCGCTGCGAAGCATCGCCCGGTGCGCCTCGACGGACTCGGGATCGCCCTGGATGCGCGTCACCTCCATCTTCAAGCCTTGCTCGCCACCAAGGACGCGAATAGCCAGGCGACGCACGATCCGCTGTTCCAGTTCAAGTTCGCTGTGACCTTGTGGGGTGTAGGCACCGCGCTTGAGGTCGACCTTGTCGAATGAGTAGCGCAGCTCAGTTCCCATCGCGCTCAAGAGGTCGACGAGCAAGTCCTGGCGGTGTTCTTCCCAGGCCTTTTGCCGAGCCGTGAAGGCATCGACGCCTTCGTCCTCGGCCTTCTCTGGCCCGTTGTTGAGATGATCCAGATAGCTTCGCCAAGTCGAGCGCACGCTCCTGAATCGCTCGCCGTGGAACTCCAGGTCAATCGAGTTCAGGGCTTGAACATGCGCGCCGGAGAGTGCTGCGCCACGGGTCGCCATCAAGGTTTTGAACAGCTGCACCCGACGGGCTTTGTCGTCACGCCACCGTTCGACCCATTTCTGAGCCTGCACTGCCAGGACGGGGCCGGCCAGCGTTGCCACGATCAGCAGGCCGTCTGAAATCTCGCTACTCATCCATTCCCTCCTGTCAAACCGCCGCCGGCGGCCACTGCTGCGCTGCATGCAGCACCCTCACGATGACGACGGCCGCAGGCTGCACCTGGTAGACCATCACGTAGTTCTCGCGCACGACGATCTCGCGCGTACCCTTCATGCGACCTGGCTTGTAGAGCGTGGGCGTCCTGCAGGCGCGATCGGCATGCGTCTCGAAGTCCTCATCGAGCTCGAGCGCGGCCGTCAGGTTGTCCTCGGAAATGTGGTCCATGATCGCGTCTCGGTCGGCGATCGCCATCGGACGCCACTCCAGCGCCTTCACGAGCCCTTGGTACGCGACTTAGCGCGCCCCGCTTCCTTGGTCGCGACTCGCTGGGGCGCCTTATCCCAGCCAGCGCGCACCGGCTTGGCCAGGGCTCGCAACGCCTCACGCTTGGCCGCAAACGCGTCACGCACCTCCGCGTCCGGCACGTTCGGCCGCGGGTCGTCGATCGAGGCCTGGACCTGCGCGCGGAACCACTTGTCGTAGGCGGCCGCCTCGTGGGCCCGCTTCATGCGCTCTGAGGCCAGCTCGCTGCGCTTGTCTGTCGGCTTATCGACGGCGGCAGCTTCGAACTCCGCCGTGTGCACGCGCAGATCCGTAATGCCCAGCTCCTTGAGGTAGCTGGCCAGCGTCTCGAATTTGCGGAAGGTGCGCGGCTCGCCGCGCGTGACGGCCAGCGTCTGACTGGCGCGGCCGTAGTTGATGACGATGCCCCAGCCGCCAGCGCCGCCGACCACCTCGGCGCCGATCGGCGCGCCGGCTTCGACCAGGCGGCGCAGCGTGCCGTGATCGATGGTCTTGTCAGAGGAAAGCACTTCGGAACTCCTGCGTATCAGATATTAGATTCACTATGCCGCAAAACTCTAGAAGTTGCTAGACGCCGGCCAAGTCGGCGCCCCTGACTGCTGGACATACGGCTCGTTGCGCATTTTCGGCTCGCTGAACCTACAGCAGGGACAACGACCCGTTCCTCCGAACAGGCTACCTGGCCACCGGCGATCACGGATGTTTCGCCCAGGTCGGCCCCCGCACGCCCAGTACCAGCGTTGGCACTTGAGGAACCATAGGGCGACGGCCTGCGGTGGCGCAGCCGTTGTGCGCAGTGCCGAGCGCGGAGGCGCTAGCCCTGAACGGGCATCCCATGTCCGCGTCACAGCGGGCACGGGGCTGCTGCTCACAGCAACCACGACACAGCTATTGACGTTTTAGAAAACCCATATCGACGTTTTAGTGACATCGAGTTGACGAAATGTAACCTCCGCGCTATACTGGCCGTGTCCGTGAGTCGCTGGCTGGTAGCTCGTCGAGGGGAGACGCATGAACCACGCCGGTCAAGACCAGTGCGGTTGCGAGCGATCAGCCAGCGACTCACAGATGTGCCAATTTCGGCCAAAACCCTACCAGAGGACATTCATGAAACAACGTACTGCAACCGCCACTGATACATAGCGCGTCGTTTGACGCCAACAGCTCATTTGTCGACACCCGAAAACGGTCTCGAGCATTTGAGAACAACGCAAGACGCAAGACGCAAGACGCTTGACGTCAATACGCAATGAAGTTCTGCCCGCATGAATGCGCAACGCACTCTGCTACCCCAGGAACCGGCCTCTTCGGGCCAAGCTCCTCGGAATTGGGCAACTTCGAACAGGAGTACAGGTAATGACATTCGCCAAAAACGGCGCGGCGCTCATCGGAGACGTTGTCGTGCCGCCGTCGGAGGTGAAAGTGCTCAGGGCCCTGGTGGGCTTTGATCGTCCGGCCACTGTGCCGGAAATCGCGAAGGCGATGGGCGAGGCGCTTTCCGATGCGTCTCTCTACACGCTGCTCGGCCGTCTGGCCGACAAACGCCGGCTGGTCGACCGACGGCAGGTCGAGGTGGAAGTTATGGGAACTCCACTTCGACGGATCACTTGGCAGGCTGGACCGGCCGCCACAACCTTGCTGAAAGAAGAAATTGACAAGCAAAAACTCCAAGAACGAGATGCCAGGCATCCAGCTGAGGCGCATCTGTGACAACAACAAGGTGGCGCGCGTCCTCGCGACAAAGCTCCACCTTCTGAGCATCACAGATGACCACCAGCAGATGTGGGCGGATGCTCCCAACGATGCTGAGCGCGAGGCAGTTTGCGCGCGGTATCGGCGGCAAGTCGCCCTGGCACTCGTGAACGAGGCGGCGTTCGCAGCAGCGCTGCATGGGGCGGGAATCACGTTCGTGAATCCCATGACCGGTGGAGCACTCCTGGTGCTTGGCTCGGTCGTCATGTACTACACGACGCATGGTCGCTAGCGCATTGGGAGGAAGTAGGCGGAGGCAAGCGGGCCATCAGGACGCCGGAAACAGTACCGCGGACAGCTCCGGGGCGAGCACTACGAAGGGCTGCAGCAATGCAGCCCTTCCTATTTCAAACGTAGCCGATCGCCGAGCCGCCGGCATACCTAATACGCCACTTTGAACGTCGGGCTGTCCTGCGGCCGCGTCTTCCGATGATCGTAGATGCGCGTGGTCGCAATGTTCGCGTGACCTAGCCACTCCTGCACCTTGGCGATGTCCGCCTGATGGTCGAGCGCGTTGGTCGCGGCCGTCGCGCGCAGCGCATGCGCGCCGATCTGGAAACCCAAGGCCTCGGAGTAGGCCCGCACGATCTTGTAAACCCCATCGGGGGTGATGGCCGGCAGCTCGTCGCCGGCCCGACCCGGCCGGTTATTGCGCAGCGGCCGAAAGAGGGCGCCCGTCACATCCTGCGCGCGCCCGTCGGCCTCGAGGTAGTCGTGGATCAACGCCCCGGCCCCGGGATGCAACGGCACGTAGCGCGTCTTGCCGCCTTTGCCGGAGACATTCAGGTGCACGATGCCCCGACGCTCATGGCGCGCGTCCTTGACCGTCAGCTTGCACAGTTCCTCGCGCCGCAACGCGTGATAGAGCAGGGTGGCCAGGATGGCGCGATCGCGCTTGCTCTTGAGGGAGTCGGCGGCCGGCGCCTCGAGAAGCCGGCGCGCTTGGTGATCGCCCAGCGCAGGCGTCTTGCCTTCGTGGCTCTCGACCGGAGGCCGCTTGATGCCCTTGACGGGGTTGTGCGTGACCGCGTTGCTGTCGCACAGGTGCTCGAACAGCGACGACAGGGCGGCCAGGCGGTGCCGGACGGTCATGCCGCCGGCGCCGCGGCGAACGAGGTCGTCCCGCCAGGCGATGAGGTGCGAGCGCGTCACGGCGCGGAATTCCTCCGGTCGAGTGATGCCCACGAACGCCATGAAGTCGCCCAACGCGCGCTCGTAGGCGCGCCGGGTGTTCGGATTGGTGATGTTGGCGAACCATTCCAGCTCGGACGGCACGTCGGCCAGGCTTTGGAAACGTGCGGCGGTGAGCCTGCGCTCGGGGTTCAGTGGAACAAGCCGATCAGCCATCGCAGGTGACTCCAGTCAGGTGAGGGCGCCCAGGCCACCGCCACCACGGCGAAGGCCACGCAGCCACAGCGAAAGTTCAGCGAGCGCCGGCGCTCGCGGTCGTCCTTGAAGCCGCAGTACGGGTTGGGCTTGGCGGGCTGGAGCATCACGATCCTCTTAGGTTACGGTGGGTTGCCTTGAAGGGATATGACATCTCTTCGCAGTCGACAAGGGCCCATTGGATCGTCACGACCTGACGCGAGATGGCGAAACCACCCCCGTTTGCGGCACACCTAGCCTGAGAGTTCTTATGCGTACACTTTACGATTGATAAAATATGTTATCAATAGTTCTTCTTGGCGTAGTTTGTACTGTGGTGCGATTCGTGATCCAATATGAACCTCAATTGGAATCACATGAACGACAACCCTTTCGCCGGCCCGGCCCACCACGTGGCACTGTCCAACGCCATTGAGCGCGATCGCCGCCCACCGGGCACCTACACGCGGCCCCCGCCGACGGGTGGCGAGCAGCTCTCCGTACGCCTGAGTGAACGCCTGACCAAGCATCTGGAGGTGTTGGCCGAGGCATCGGGCTGGACCCGAGTCCAAGTTCTGACTGCGTTGCTCGAACGCGGCATGTTTGACCTCTACGACCTTCTCAGCGACGACACGGGAGCACGCCTGATGGAAAGCTTTGTCGACCAACTGCCGCCAGTGATGCATGCGGAGTCCGCGCTGCTGCGGCAGGCCATGAGACTGGCTCGAGACGTAGCTGGGCCGGCGGCTTCGGCGTCGCCGGGACAACGCCCCGAAACGTTTTGGGTGATCGGCTCGCCCCAACGCGAAGGCATTCCACGCATGCTCGTCACCATCGAGCGCGCCGCTGCCGAGGATTTCAAGGCGGCGCCCCCTTCTGATCAAGAGCGAAGCCTTCGACGCCTCCGTCTGCAGCTTGACGGTGCTTGGAACGAAGCAGTGGACAACGCTGGCCAGGAACTGCAATGCCGGGTCAGCTCGGCCATCCTGCTGCCACTCAAGGCAACACAAATGAAGTTCAAGGTTTCGAAAGACAAGACGGTTGAGTTCGACAGCGACGTTCGCGCATATGCGCTGCTGAGCGGGAAGGACCCGCGCCTAGCCATCGGCGACGACGTCGGGGAAACGACAAATTGGGCGTCGCCGACTACATACCACTGCAGCCTCGACGAGGGCTTTCTGCTGCGATATCCACGCTGGAAAGATTCGCTGGTCACATCCGACGTCCCACGACTCTGAGGGCTAGCGTGCCCGCAGCTGGACATAACTGCCGTTGCCCTCCGTGCTCGGCGACAATGCGGCGTCGGCGCGCAACTCCTTTTTCCTCCCTGGCGCCGACCCTCTGCCCGGCCTGGTGCCGGGCATTTTTTTGTCCGCACGGCGCCCCGCAACACTTTTTTCCGACGTCGGAAATCTCAGGGCGTGGAACGCAGCATTTGACGGTTGAGGAACGGCGTGCGCTTACGATCTCCCTGGCTGAGAATGATGGCCATGAGTAAGCCACCCGCCGCCCTTCCGCCGCCTGATGGAGCCTCGCCACCATGACCGATATGGAAGCCAGCGATCTCTGGCGAGAAATCGAGAAGACCCTTCTCAATGACGACGGCCGCGCTGCGAAAACCCATCTGGCTGCTGGAAGGGCGATTTACTACGGCGATCCGATGTATCCGGGTCAAGCCGTCAGGGAGTTCCCCGATGGCCGCCGGCAGTTGGTCGCGATCGACCGCCAGAACGTGGTCACCGTCATCAAGGATCTCTGATGCCGCAAAAAACACGCGTTCACCCCCATGCTGCGAACCGCTCATCCGCGCGTCGCCATCGACACCGGAAGAAGTTCAAACTCGACGAGCTGCTCGCGCAGTGGGATGCCTTGCCCGAGGACTCCAAGCAGAAAATGCAGCAGGAGATGCGCGAATGGGACGAGATGGGCTACGTCGGACGTGAGCGGTTTTGGGAGCCGCAGCCCGAGCCGCACGTCTGCTTGCGCGCGAAGCTGGCTTTCAGGGCCAAGTTTCCGCGCAGTCGCGCCGTCTGAGAATGGAAACCATGGACAGGCCGCCGCCTCCACCGCCGCCCATCGATCGCGGGTTTCTGAAGCCGTTTGCGAGCAAATACATCTGGTGGAAGTCGCCCGATGATGCCGTAGCCATGCCTGAGCGGGTCATCTCGCAGGTGATGAACTTGGGCGATTTCACCGATGTCCAGTCACTTGCCTCGCATGTCGGCGACGAGGTGCTTCGCCATGTTTTGACGCACGCCGAAGCTGGCCAGTTCAATGAGCGGTCTTGGGCATATTGGCATTACCGGCTCGGTCTTGCGACCTTGGATGACGTTCCTCCCTTGCCTGTGTGCGAAGGTTCTCATGAGTCGAGACGCACGTCGTGACAGCCGACTTCAAACGTTTGAAGTCGGTCGCATCTCGCGACCGCGACGCCATTGCCGATCTCCGGAAAAGGCCGCGCCGGGTCGGAAGCGAGCTGGCCGCCGCCGAGGATCGACGATGGCACCCCACAAGCCACGGGTAACCGGAGATCGACGATGTTTTCAACCGTTGAGGTTGCACGTTGCGCAGAAGAACTCAAGGTCTGAGAATGGAAACCATAAGCACGCCCCTGACTCCTTCGCCTCCCAAAGGCTTCGCAAGCTGGCTCGACTTCGCTGTCGAGACGTTCGACACGCGCGGCCCGTGGGTGGAAGGCCTGTTCTCCGATGACGCGCCGCCCGATCGCGATGCGATGCGCGAGACAGCCCGCACGGAGTTGGCCAAGCTGCGACAGCAGGCAGTCGATGCCCGGACGGCCCTCGCGGGCGCCAACTTCGCACCGAAGGGAATTTATCGGTTCAAAACGCACGAGGACGCGAACCGCCAGGAAGAGGCCTGGTTGGCCGAAGGCATGGCGAGGCTAGCCTTGGACCGAAAGAAGGCCTCCGACGAAAGCTAGCCGAGGTCGGCCAACCAGGCGCCGGCGACGTCCTGCGCTTCCGACGTCGGAAGTCGGCCGACACCGGCGGCCCAGGTTTGACGGTTGGGGCATGCTTGCTGCTGCGTTGACGAGCTGCGATCACGAGCCGACGTCCGTCGTCCCGCGCAACGCGATCACGCCGCGGCTAACCGTTTGAGCTCACTCGGATGGCCGCTGTGAGGGGGAGGCGACGTTGATGCCCCCCTGACGGGCGGCGGCTCCCGCTGCAAAGCTGTCGACTATCGAATCGATACAGACTCTTCCTGAGGGGCGGATAAAAGGCTCCGTCGCCGGCCGCCTATCTCATGGATGCGTAGCGATCTATTGGGACGAGATCGATCCCTTGGCTCGAAAGCGGAACCGCCAGTGGGGCACTGTCTTCAACGGGCGCTTCCGGATACGGAGAGACGGGACACATGGTCCGCGCTCCAGGCTAGGGCCAATCAGGAGGAAGCGGGCGCCATTCGTTCGTATCTTTCCTGTCTTCGTGGAAGGCTCTTAAACTCTGCAGCGGAATGTCAACGTGAACGATGTCATCGACGTCCCGTTCGATCAATCGACACAGATCGCGTTTCCATCTGACGGCACGCGGTGCCCAAGCGCGACAATCCGAGTAGTGACCGTTATTTGCGATGGCCATCACGGCATGAAGTTGGAACCCCGCTGACTGGATCAAATGGTCGTAGGAGGAGGTGTCCGGATTCCATGCGGGACAAAGAATCACATCCACTCGTCCTAGTAGGTCGGACACGCGTCTCGCTTCAATCATCTCACTGCAGATCAATACCGAAATATTGCCCCAGGGCGATCTCAGAACGGTTCGTGGTCGGCCCTTGGATGATGATGGCGGCGGAAAGGCGACCGGCGATGGCTGTTTGGCGAGTTCAAGCCCTTCCTCACGCGAAGGCAAACGCTTAGTCCAAGGCCACGTTGCTGCCGAGGAGAATGGGCCAGGCACAACTGCGAAGACTTGGTTCAAAACGTGTGGCTGCCCTGGGTCGTGAAGATATTCAAGACCAGCCACCATTCCAAATTTGCCTGTCTGGACAACGTAGTTCGACAGCGTGCGGAACCACTGTCTTGGCACTGAGAGCTCTGGCAGCACGAGCACTGCGGGCAAGCCGCTCTTCGTCACCCGGGCGGCCTTTTCAAGAACTCGTGCGATGCCCAACAGCCTATCGAGGGTGAGTAGCGGCTTGCCAAACGGTGCCATCGGAACCCGACTCGCAGCCCCCTCCCATGCGGCATGGGAGACCACTAAGTTTCCCAGAATGACGCGTGGATCTACCGAGCGGGCCATGGTCGCAACACCGCTGCCGGATGCGATCTCTTTGATCGACACAGTGCTTTCGTTAACGACGGTTCCGACGGCATCGCGGTAGTCTGTGCCTCGCACTGCGTTGACGGCAACCAGCAGCCCGTTGAACACGTCTTCGGCGAAGCCTTCGCTTTCGACTTTGTAGAGCCAGCGCCGGGCAACATCAAAGTAGGATGGCGGTCGAGTGCAAAGAAATAGACGAGCGGGCGGCATGAGCCAAGGTGTGTCGCCCAAAGTTTGACATCGCTTGACGAAGGTTTCTATGGCCGCGATCCGGTGACGCAGTTCATCATCGTCATTTAGTTCGTCAGTAAGCCAGCCGAAGTCGACGCTTATCGAAGGCCCAGCAATTGGGCCGTCGTCTTCGCGGTCGCGGGATCGCAGATCTGCCGCCCGGAGCAGACGCGCTCTTCGCATCACTGCGGGCGCTCCAATCCGATCAGTTCGATGACCTAGCCCGCTTGGAAACTTTGCTTCAATCTCTCGAATCCCGATCGTAAGTGGTACCGCTGAACTAAATGCCTCCACGCGACGCTCATGAAGATAGTTGCGCAGCCAAATCCACGGCCGCACCTTCGCTGAGTCAATCGGCCGACCGCGATATTGCAATGCAGCAATCGTCGAACGAATCGAGTCGACACTTCCCCAGGCTCGGTCCATCTGAGCGACTAATTCGCCTGCCGAATCCCAATCGCTCGTGGCGAGAGCCAACTTCAACAGCCTGAGGGAAACGTCTAGGTCGTCAACCCAGTTGTCCTCAGCTTCAAGGACGCGGCCGACACGTTCTAAGCTCCGACGAACCAGTCGTCTCGCCTCATCTCGGGTGACGAGACTCGACACGCGTTCCAGCGAATGCAGGCTTGTCGATAGTGCGAAGCGCTCCAGTCGAGCGCGATCAGCGTCACGGAGGACACGAAGTGATGCGCCTTCGACAGCGCCGGCGCGAACAAGATGCGTGACTCCATCGCCCAATATGGCTGACGTGTCCAAGAACGCACGTCGCTCGCTAACCGCCTTTTTAAAGTCAGAAGCGATCGCATCTACAAAGTCAGCGCCGGAAATGCCAGCCAAATGGTGAACACGAACCTTTTCAGCTTGCAACTGGAACTCTGAGCCGGTGCGTCCTAGTGCCTCGGAGTTGATGTGGAGGACGTTCGCGTCACTCTCCTGTTTCAACGGAAGGAATTCGCGTAGGACATCGACGATGTTGCGCTTCTGACGGCCGGGTCTAGCGACAATGACAAAGTCGTCGACGTATCTTCGGTAGCACAGGACGTCCGGATGAGATGAAATGTGTCGATCGAACGGGGCCAGCGCAACGTTCGCGATCACTCGGCTAGTCAAAGCTCCGATAGGCACACCGATATTGATGGCTGTTCCAGCCCGACTGGAGGCCTCAGAATGGAAGCGGCCAAAGGAGTCAGTCAGTGATGTCGTTGCGATCTGGAATTCGGAGATTTCGGTTCGCGTCGCTCCCGCAACTCCCAGGCTAGACAAGAACTCATCGCTTAGTAGAAATGACGGGTCTACCGTGTCGTAGAAGCTCGCGAGATCGCCGCTGACGATCAAGACCTCGTCGCCCTTTGCAAGCGCATTTCTAGCCGCTGCAAGCGGAGCTGTACGAAACTGCTGATAGCGAGTTGGCCAGTATTCAAACAGCCATCGCCGGTGCGAAACGACCTTCTGATTACGCAAGTCAAGCCGATAGCCGAGCACTTCCCGGTCTGTCAGGAGCGAATCCAGCAGGCCGCCGAAACGCCACAGATAGAGCACCTCCACGATGGCAAATGCTGGATGCGGACTCAACCTGACCTGAATGTCCAGCGTTCGCAACAGTTTTGGAACTGGCGGTGGCCCGATTCGCACGATGCCCGCCGCTCCGCTCGACTCCTGAGTGCGCAGTCGCTTGGGCACAAGCCAAGTCTCGCCGGGTTCGAGGCCGTCGAACCAGCGCTTCTCTTGGAGAACTCCTAGAAGTGCGTGCAAGTTCTCGGGAAGCCTCGCCTCGAATTCTGCTAGTTCGTGAAGTCCGACGCCACGCCGCTCGAAGTAGTGCGCAGTCTTAGCTTGCCGGAAGGCAAGGTATAGATCTGCGATGGTCGGCGTCTTCGAGGGACGTTCCTTCGTGTCTGCCATCTCCATCCTCCTGTTTTGCACATTGTGCGCGACTGGACGATGGTGAGCGAAGCATGCTCTCGAGAGCCGGACATCGCGACCTTAGCCGCTGCAGAGTCGCACGGTGTGGGGTATGCGAGCCTGCGGGGGAGCAGTCGGCTTTGCAGCGGATGCTGTCGTCCAGCCTGACATGGCGGCCGGCTGCTCCCGTTTAGGTTTGTTCGACATCTGCCCGCGCGCCGAGGCTGCGCACCGAACCGGAAGGTCCTGAGGGCAGGTGTTGGACAAACCTCGAGGGAGGAAACCGCGGGCCGGGCCGAAGGCCCAGACGACGCGATGTCGCTATGGCGATAGTGGTCGGCGTTCGCTGGGTGCAGGCCGATGCGCGCACGGCGACCGAGCCTCGCGGTGCGGCGATGCGGTCGGCGGGAGGCGTTGACGCGTTGCTTGGATGTCAGGGTATAGATGGTCGGGAGGCGCTGCGGCAGCGCGGGGCCAAGGGCCCTCCCACCGGCGCTCGCGAATCGTGAGCCAGTGTGTGTCGAGTAATCGGCTTGATCGTGCTGTCATGGCGTCGGGAGCGGCACCGGTGGCGCGCGGATCTGCGCGTCGCGCGCGAAGATCTGCACGATGAGCATGGCCGCGCCGCAGTGCCTGCAAACGAAGCGCGGCTTGTCGTCGGTGATGTCGACGCCGGTGTCTGCGGTGGCGGTCGGGGTTGGCTTGGGCTGGCCCAGCAGTGTGCGCGCCAACGCGATGCGGGCCTTGTGGCAGCCGTTGGCCAGCAGCCCGTAATGACGGATGCGATGGAATCCACCGGGCAGCACGTGCAGCAGGAATCGACGCATGAACTCGTCGGTGCCGAGCGTCATCGTCTGGTGTCGCGATTTGCGGGGCGTGCCGTCCTTGACGCGGTAGTCCTTCCATCGGAAGGTGATGCCGCGTTCGTCCATGGCGAGCAGGCGGCTGTTGGAGATGGCGACGCGGTGCGTGTAGCGAGACAAGTAAGCCAGCACGGCCTCGGGCCCGGCGAAGGGCCGCTTGGCATAGACCACCCACTCGCAGCGGCGCAGCGGCGCGAGCCACTTGGCGAAGGCCTTGGCGTCGGACAGGTGAGTCTGCTCGCCGAGGAACTTGAGTTGACCGGCGCGATGGCGCGCAACGAGCTCTTCGAGGAAGCGGCGCCGGAACAGCCGCGACAGCACGCGCACCGGCAGGAAGAAGCCGCGCCGGCACGCCACCCAGGAGGTACCGTCAGGACTCAAGCCGCCACCAGGCACGACGCCATGCACATGCGGGTGATGCGTCAGCGCCGAACCCCAGGTGTGCAGCACGAGCGTGGCGCCGATGCGCGCGCCCAGGTGCTTGGGGTCGGCCGCGATGGTGAGCAAGGTCTCGGCGGCCACGTCGAACAACACGC
>FSWB01000125.1_pt1 | contig 14182 bp, 13 predicted proteins | sample 1637871 | NCBI WGS metagenome assembly FSWB01 (sample SAMEA3914789, study PRJEB12502) | metagenome | biome: forest; material: soil | place: Canada | collected 2011-07-03 | depth 0.3 m
GCGAATCCAACGACGGACTCGTCGAACGAGTGCATGAAAAAAGGCCTGCGGCACGCGCCCAGGCCTTTGCTTCGATCGGATGGGGTTCGATCAGAACGGTTATGCCCACTAAAAACCGTTGGTAGCGTCCTCGATGTGAGTGAGTGCGCCAAGGCTCTGAGTCGCATTTCGTTGATAGGGAACAATCGTAAGGTTGAAACGGGTGGAAGACAGCGATTTGCGCTTGTTTTGTGGGTAGCGAAGGCGTCGTAGCCGACAGCGATGCCTATGCTGACATCTTACTGGCGGCGCGACGCACACGCAAAATCACGTTCCCGTTGTGCAGCAACACGAACATCACCTCGTCCCCGGCCTCTACTCCCATGAGCGCCCTGAGCCGCTTCGGTAAGGTGATGCGCCCCCCTCGGGTCAGAGTTGCGACGCAAGCCATGTACACAGCCCCCTGATTTCGTTTCACGGCCCCAGCGATGCAGGCGATCGAACTGGTCTCGTCTATTTTTCCCGCTTCAGCGTCAAGAAGCGATCGAAATGGGTCACGCCACGGGGATATGCCTCCGCAATGGCAAGCGCCTGCTCGCGCGTAAAGCACACCCTGGCTGCCGCCGCCGCGACCTTGGCGGCCACGTCCGCAGAGACAGTGGTCGCTCTTCCACGATGAAGTTTGATGCGTTTCATAGTCTCTGCCTCTTGTGGGAGATCGGTTAAAACCCAGCGCGAGTGAGGCGGTGATGCTGACATGCTCTTCTTCGCTTTAGGCGAACTGGGTTGTCGCGACCCTGCTCAAAGGCTTTTAGATCCGCGAACTCAGGGAAGTCACCAGCTATTGTTGCGCCGAACGTGCGCCACGGCCTGGCTACCTTGCGCGTGCATCACGAGCGGTTCATATAGCCTGCTTGGAGTGCGAAGCGATCGGGGCTACTTACGTCGGGTCGGAAGTGCAACTCGCTCACTGCTGACGAGAACATAGGGGCTGGCGCGGCGCTGCGTGGTCTTTGCAAACTGGCGCGGTCCATATTTCACCGCTTCGTCAACGAGTCCCTGAGTCAGAAAAGGGTAGGCCTCCCGCATCTGTTCGAGATCGAAGCCTGCCTTGAGTGAAGCCAAGACGTTGGCGATGGGTACGCGCGTTCCTCGGAACACCGGTGCTCCATCCATGACGTCTGAATTCTCGACGATCGCGAAGTGTTGGCTCACCATCTCGCGCTGTTGTCAACTGCTGGCGCGGACACCGGGGCTTTCAAGTTACGCATGGTCCACCACCTCCGTCATCGCATTCTGGCCTTCGCGTGCTTGCTGATCTCCGCTACACCTTGGCAGAGCGTCCCTTCGCCTGTCGGGCTGAACGCTTTGCTCGTTCACGCGAATCGCCGGGAAACTCGATTAGCAGGATGGGTGAAGGCAGCGAGCCGACCGGCGCCGTTCCGAACTCATCGAAGAGGCGCCCGGTTTCATCTTCGAAAACGAAAGTACCACGCTGGACGTCGTCGGGTTCCACGGCTTTCCACACCTTGCGAACGTTCATCGAGTCCCAACACGTCCCGCCCCCTGAAAGCGCGGCATGGGCCATCAGTCTCAGGCCTCGAAACGCGTCTGCTGGTCGCGCATGAACCATATCCTCCAGGTCACTCGCATGAGTAAGCAGCAAGGTTCGCTCGTGGCCCCCTTCCTGATCCGCCTCCGCGATGGTCAAGACGATCCAGGGCATGCGCAACGAAAGCTCGACGGCACGCCAGTACCGACTCCTCGGCGGAGCAAAGCCAGCGGGCATCGCTTGCTCGAAGTGAGGATAGGTAACGAACATCGAATGAGTCCTATAGGTTGTAGCCCTAAAGGATTCTAGATGAAGTAATCGGCGATCCGCTGATCGCCATGAAAACGTCCAAACCAGCATCCTTCGCTCGTGCGCTACGCGCAGTTCGGACGGCTAAGGGCCTGTCACAGGAGGCGTTCGACGTGGTGTCCAGCCGCACCTATGTCAGTGCTCTTGAACGTGGCATCAAGATGCCAACGATCAACAAGGTCGTCGAACTGTCGGAAGTTTGCGGCGTTCACCCTCTGACGCTGCTGGTTCTCTCGTTCTGCCGCGACGCAGGACAGGCTGAAATTCAGCGCATCCTCTCAACGATTAGTCAGGAACTCGAGGCGCTCGAGCCGGTTGACCTTTGAGCAGCTCGCCGCGCGAGCAAGAGCTGGCGGCTACTGTCGTATTCGGGCCTACGTGTTTGGCCCGATAGGAGCAGCACGTTCGGACGACGACCCCCGAAGTACTAGGCTGAGTTGCTCAGGTCGTTTGCCCTGGCTGACCGGGGCAGGCTGGCGGCCACGTCCCGAAATGCTGCCATCGCCGCTTCCAGGTGCTCGATGATCTCCTGCTGCAGCACGTCTGGCGGAGGCAGGTCGTCGAGCTTGTCCAGGCTGTCGTCCTTCAACCAGAAGATGTCCAGGCTAGCCTTGTCGCGCGCCATCAGCTCGTCGTAGCTGTAGTGGCGGAATCTCTCGCCTGCTTGGCGCAGGTGACGGTTATCCGGGTTATAGCAGTCGATGAATTCGCGCAGGTCGTCCAGTGCGAGCGGGCGAGTCTTCAGCGTGAAGTGCTTGTTGGTGCGTAAATCGTAGAACCAAACGCCTTTGGTGTGTACGCGGCCGTCCTTGGGCGCGTTGTCGAAGAACACCACATTCGCTTTCACGCCCTGGGCGTAGAAGATCCCGGTGGGCAGGCGCAGCACAGTGTGGACGTCGCAGGTCTCCAGCAGCTTACGGCGGATCCTCTCGCCTGCACCGCCTTCGAACAGCACGTTGTCGGGGAGCACCACGGCGCCCTGCCCGTTCACCTTGAGCATGCTGACGATGTGCTGCAGGAAGTTGAGCTGCTTGTTCGAGGTGGTTTCCCAGAAATCCTGTCTCTCGTAGGTCAGCGCTTCCTTGTCCTCCTCACCGTCCGCATTGGTAATGGTCATGCTGCTCTTCTTGCCGAACGGCGGGTTCGCGAGCACATAGTCCACTTTGAACCGGGGCTCCGCGATCAGGGCATCCGAGCGATCTATCGACGGCTCGCCATCAAGCTCGCCGATGTTGTGCAGGAACAGGTTCATCAGGCACATGCGTCTCGTGTTGGGCACGATCTCGTTGCCATGGAACGTGCTGTCGCGCAGGAACTCCTTCTGGCGCTTATTCAACCGGGCGCCGGGGCGCGTGAGCCAGTTGTAGGCACCTAGGAAGAAGCCGCCGGTGCCACAGGCGGGGTCTGCGATTGATTTCATCGGCTCGGGCCTCACGCAGGCCACCATCGCTTCGATCAGCGCGCGCGGAGTGAAATACTGCCCCGCACCGCTCTTGGTGTCCTCGGCGTTCTTCTGTAGCAGGCCTTCGTAGAGGTCGCCCTTGGTGTCGGCACCCAGGCTGATCCAGCTCTCGGCATCGATCAGCTGCACCAGGCGCGACAGCTTGGCCGGGTCCTGGATCTTGTTCTGCGCCTTGAAGAAAATCGCGCCCAGCATGCCCTGCTCCTGGCCCAGCCGGTGCAGCGTGGCCAGATAGTGCGCCTCCAGGGGCTCGCCCACCTTGGAAGTGAGGCGGGGCCAATCGTAGCCGCTGGGGATGTGGGTGTCGCGGTTGTAGGGCGGCTGGGCGTATTCGTGCGCCAGCTTTAGGAACAGCAGGTAAGTGAGTTGCTCGAGGTAGTCGCCATAGCCCACGCCGTCGTCGCGCAGCGTGTGGCAGAAGTTCCAGACCTTCTGTACCAGGGAGGATGTGTTCATGTCGTTGTTGGTGGGGCCTCGCCCCTCTTCTTCAGTCTTCGAGAAAGAAATTGCCATCCAGGCGTTTGAGCTGGTAGTTGCAGACCGACGAGAAGCCTAAGATCCTTGCGCCAGCGCGGCACCGCGGACGACTCTAGGCCGTCCATCGCCCAGCCATCCATGGGCACGGCCTGCTCGATAGCCCTGAGCACGTCGCGCCGTCGAAGCTGGCCACCCAGCGCCGCGGTCTCGGTGATTAGGCACGCCTCGTGGGTAGAAGTCATCAACACGTCGGAACGTGAAAGCGGTCGGCTCATGGTCTAGCTACGGCGAGGTTCAGCGCGCCACTGGCGGCGGGTCGACTGCGCTTGCCCGCCGTCTCGCGCGCGGCGCGTTCCGCGCGGATGCGCGCGAGCAATACGCTGGCGGGCTCGTCATTCCGGTCTTGTGGAACAAGTTTGCCAGCGAAGGCAGCGCGGAGGATGTTTTGGCGTTGGGCGTTGGCTTGTGCGAGACCCCGCTCAATGTCCTGCTTCATCGCCGCAATTCGCCCAAGTTGAAAGTCCGCAATCGCAACAATCTCTACTTGCTCGGCTACGGGCGGTAGAGGGAACGGTGCGGCCTCGAACTTCTCCAGGGTCAGATGCGCAATGTTCGTAGTGATCGAAGCGATGGCACGAAAAACTCCGGTATACACATGCGACCTGAAGACCAATTGTGCGTACTCAGGCAATACGACACCCGGTAGGGCGCGAAAGCGATGGAGTGTCTTCTGAAAGCACAGCGGTTCTTGGTATCCGTGAAATATCGCGCTCTGCCCGACAAGCTCCGGGCTCTGGCCTTCGCTGACCAAGATGTCACCCGGTGACAGCTGGTACTTTTCAAAATGGATTTCATCGAAATCCATAGATTCGATGTCTGAGAAATCGATCCAATCGTCTTTGATGTTCGCGACACGCAAGTACTTTTGAGGAAAGCGCCCGGTCAGATACTGTGGCGCTCGCTGCCGGCCGAGCAGCACTGTGCCAGCAAGCGCCGTCGTGACCCCGCACCATCCGTCTGGAAGAAGATTCGTGAGCTTGGAAGTTGTTAGTATCTTCGGTTCAAGATATTTCTTCTGCCAGCCAGGTGGGGCGGGCTTGCCCTGCTCTTTGAACTTGGCGAGTTGATCTGCTTCCCATCGAGCGCGACGCTCGGCGAGTGTGCGAGCCAGGAGTTGCGCGCCGGTCTCGGTAGCAGGGTGCTGGTCGCGCCAGTCGGCGGTGAGAGCACCTTCCACGGCAGCCCGCAACATCAATTGGCGATAGAGCGCGAGCTTCTTCTGCGCCGCTTTGAGTTCGGCGACGCCGGCATCGAGGTCGGAGAGTAGTCCTTCAAGCCTGTCGACGATTCGTGTTTGCTCGGTGGTAGGGGGCAAAAGGAAAGGTATCGTCTTTGCTAGGGTCTTCGAAGAAACACTTGCCTGATTCACGTGGTTGGTACACCGGTGCTTCGTGTACCCCGTCATCCACAAAAAATGCAATTGCCGCGCCATAAAAACGGAGTCGACCCCGCTTTCAAGGCGAATGCGAGTCATGTGATTGGAAAAAGCAAAACCGGTTTCACGCGCTGAAACTACCGCCGTCTTGCCGACAAGCTCCGCAGAGTTCGTATTGTTAAACAAGACGTCATCCGCCCTCAGTTCAACGCCATTGCTCTCCGCCACTGATTTGACAACATTTAGATTGATCTGGCCGTTACGGTCGACATTCATCGGGCGAAGGTGTGGCACCCCGGCACCATCGGAATTGTGCTTGCCGCTGGCAAAGCCCGGCCTTACATCTGCAGAGACTTCTTCAAGAGCTACCAGACCCCAATTCAAGGGCGGGGTGATATCGGCAAATGGATACGTCTGCAAGGCCTCTTCGCTAAATTCACTCACGCCACTAGTTCCTCGTTCATCTCATTCATCAGCGTGTCCAGCTCCGTGCCAAACATCCTCCAGGCATTTTGCAGCCCGCCCTTATCCGCCAGCTGCGCATAGTCAAAGTCGTCACGGCTGATGCTGCAACTACTGGCGATGTGATCCTTCATCAGCCGCAGCCATTCGGTCTGCTCAGGCGTGAACGACGTGCCGCGTTGCGCGTTATGCCGAAAGATCCAAGCCTGGAAGCGCTTGTCCACCTCGTCGGCGAACGGCTTGAGCTCCGTGTCCAGGCCTAGCGCGAAACGCAGCAGGCTCACCAAGTCGGTAAGCTGGCGCTTGCGGTCCGCCCCTTTGACTTGGCTGGCCTGCACCCGCGCGTAGGCGCTCCACAGCCGCTCGGTGGTGAGCATCAGCGGTGGCTTGCCCAGCCGCTCATGCAGGCCCTCCACCATGTCGAAGACGAGCGCGCGGCGACGGTAGGGCTGCTGGTAGAACAAGCCCAGCGCAGCGATTTCGTCCTGATGCTGCTTCAGGTACTCGGCGAAGCTCTGGATCACGGCCCGCGCCTGCGCCTCGGCCTGCTCACTGAAGCCCGAAAAGGTGACCTTGTCCAGGTTGATGTGGTCGATCAGTTGCTCGCGCTCGCGACGGGCGTTCTCAATCTCCTCGCGAAGGGCAGGTTGGTCGAACGGGGCGCAGGCGGCCGCCACGCGCTCGGCGCGCGCGGCCGCGATCTCCTCGGGCAGCAGCGTTTCGTCCGTGCGCGTGATGCCCTTGGCTCGGGCGGTCGCCAGCGCAGCCTGGGTGATAGCGTCCGGATCGAGCGCCGCGATCAGGCCCTTACCCAACTCGCCCACCGGAGTGCCGCCACTAACCTTCTCGATGCGCGCCAGCGCCTTCTCATCGAGTTGCTTGGCTAACCGCACCAGGCGGTTGGCCAGCGACAGCACGGTATCGTTGTCGCGGCTACCCATCGCCACACCCTGCAGCAGGTCCTTGAGCGCGACGCCGGGCTTCTTCTCGAGTGGCCGACTCTCAGTCTTGAGTGACTTCTCCACGCCCACCGCGTCGATCAGCACGAAGCGCGTCTTGGCGCCGTCGGCGCTATTGCTCACGCGCCGCAGGCCGTCGCCATCGAGGCTGCGCACACCACGCCCCTTCATCTGCTCGTAATAGCCCTTGCTACGCACGTCACGCATGAACAGCAGTACCTCCAGCGGCTTAACGTCGGTGCCAGTAGCGATCATGTCGACCGTGACAGCGATGCGCGGGTTGTAGTCATTGCGGAAGCTGCTCAGGATGCTGTCGGCGTCTTCCTCTGAGCGGTAGGTCACCTTCTTGCAGAACGCATTACCCTGGGCATAGATCTCGCGCACGATCTGGATGATGTCGTCAGCGTGGCTGTCGGTCTTGGCGAAGATCAGGGTTTTGGGTGTTTCCTTGCGTGCCGGGAAGATCTGCGTTTCGACCGCCGTCTTCATAGCCTGAATCACCTGACCGATCTGGCTCAGGTTAACCACCGACCGGTCGAGCTCCTTGCCGGTATAGGCGTTGTCTTCCTCAGTCTCGCGCCAGCGCTTCTTGCGGGTCTGCCGATCGCGGTGGTCCACCCACTCCCTGGCCTTGAGTTCGGCGCCTTTCTGGGTGACCTCGGTCTCGATCTCGAACACGTCATAGCCCACGTTCACCCCGTCGGCCACCGACTGCTCGTAGGTGTACTCGGCCACGATGTTCTCGTTGAAGAAGCCGAAGGTGCGCTTGTCGGGCGTTGCGGTTAGGCCAATCAGGCTGGCGTCGAAGTAGTCAAGTACCTGCTTCCACAGGTTGTAGATGCTCCGGTGGCACTCGTCGATGACGATGAAGTCGAATGTCTCCACCGGCACGGCCGAGTTGTAGCGGACGAACTTCTCCTGCTTGGCCGTCTGCTGCACCTCGTTGAGCGACACGTCCTCGGCCGATTCGTCGATCGCTTCGCCGCTCAGGATGGCGTACATGCGCTGGATGGTGCTGATGCACACCTGTGCATGCGGATCGATGTGGGGCGAGGCTAGCCGCTGGACGTTGTACAACTCGGTGAACTTGCGGCCGTCGTCCGGCGGCGTGTAGGCCATGAATTCCTGGTGGGCCTGCTTGCCAAGGTTGCGGGTATCGACCAGGAACAGGATGCGCTTGGCGCCACCGAATTTGAGCAGTCGATACACGGCCGTGATGGACGTGAAGGTCTTGCCGGCGCCGGTCGCCATGTGCACGAGGGCTCGCGGCTTGTTCTGCGCGAGCGAGGCTTCCAGGCCGGTGACGGCTCGCGTCTGGCAGTCCCGAAGGTTCCGTTCCGGAAGCGGCGGCATGGCGTCGACCAGACGGCGTCGCAGCGTTTCAGGCTGCGCCAACCAGCCAGCCAGTGTCTGCGGCTTGAAGAAGTGAAAGATCTCACGCGATCGCGGCGCGGGATCGAGGTTGTCCGTGAAGCGGATGATCTGGCCGGTGGCCTCGAATAGGAAGCGCAGCGGCGTGTTGCCCTGGCGCCATTTCAGGTTGGCGGTGGCGTAGCGCTCGGTCTGGCTTTCGGTGGCGGTAAGGTTCTCGCCCGCGCTGTCCCGCTTAGCCTCGATCACACCCACAGCATGGCGGTCGATGAACAGCACGTAGTCGGCCGGGCCGGTGTCCGTGGGGAACTCACGAACCGCGACGCCCGTCCCTGCAGACAGATTAAGCTGCTTCATGTCCTGGATGACCCAGCCGGCGCCTTCCAGCTTCTGATCGATCTGCTGGCGTGCTTTGATTTCTGGTGTCACTTGGTACGCCTCTCCCCATTCTTTTGCATGCCCGGCGAGTTCCACGGAAGCCGATCGGCCGTCCGGGTCGGCAACGCGAGCGCTGCGAGGCGCCTCTCGATGTGCGGACCAGCGCTACGCCGACACGTATCGTACCGCCCCTCCCGGTCGGCCGCCCGGCACGAACCGTGGCACGAGCGGGAGCGGCCTCAAGAGCTGGTTCGCGGGGCCCAGGCTGATGCGTTTCGGCATCGGCTCGCAGGTAGTTCACGCGGCGGGTCCGGCCCGGCGGCTCCCGCTCACGTTTTCCTACGCTTCGGCTTCCCTCAACCAGTCTTGACGGCGGCGCCATAGATTGATGCAGGTGTCTATGACACGGACACGCCGCGCCCGAATCTTGGCCAGGGCCTCTTGCTTGCGTTCCAGCAGGCGAGAGCGAAGGAGTGCGCGCTCGTAGCGGAGCTTCAACGCGTCGGGCTCGATGCTGGACGACAGTCGCGACTTATGGGCCGCCGCACGCGCGTCCAACTTCATGAAGACGAGATTCAATGGAACACTGCGCGTCGGTAGCTGCCGGCGTTTGCGATGCTCCTGCTTGCGCCGCATCGAGGCAACGACTCGTTGGTTTCGCCTCTTGACCGGGCGGTGGACGTTCAGAATGCGCTTATCCCAAGTCAGGCTCATGATTGATGCGCTGATTTCCTAGACTTTGGCTGCAACCTCAGCGTCTGCGCGCGGTTGAAATCAACCGACTGGCAGGCTGTCCATCGCTTCATGTTACGCGAGCAGAGCGGTTTTGCGGCACATGGCAGCTGGATCGACCTCATCGCAGCGCTGACGCTAGCCCAGAAGGCCAGGGCGCAAACCAGCCGCATCGCGGGTTGCTGCCTCATCGTTGAATGGTCACCGTCTGCGCGCCGAACTCATCCCGCTGTACGAACATCTATGCGTGATCGCGTGTCAACCTCACCGGCGCGAGTTTGGGCAAGACTGCGTCTCGGCCATAGTCTCAGATGCCAACGGGAAGTCTCGATGAATTCACCCCGCGCTCACTCCGCCCAGGCGGCGACGGCACCTAACAGGGGCTGAAATACCCGGAACGACCATCAGGCAAAAACTGCCCGTGCGGTTGGTGCTTCAGCGGATCTAAGCCCAGATAACTTTTCCGGCGCGAATGAAGTAGTGCGAGCGGCAGCCGTCACGACGCCAAACCGAGGGATGCAACGTCGGTAGTCCCTGGTCGTCGATCTTCAGACTCCATCGCGGTCGTGCCTCGATGATCAACGGCAACTCGACAGTGTCGCCACAGCCGCACGGGCAACGCATCGCTGTCGACCATGCCTCACTGCCTTCCATCAGAAGCACAAGATCGCGCGCTGGCATCTTCTTGGGGAGCGCGTCGCTTTCGACCTGGATCACTCGCCTGGGCCCCGCAACCCACTCTTTTAGCCTGCGCCATCGATGATTGAAGTTGAACATACTGCTTCCTACAGGCCGAGCACCGGAAGGCCCAACAGCGGCTCGGCTGCACCAGAGGCGAGCAGGGGGGAGGCCTTTGACGGGAAGTCAGATTCCGCGGAGTGTTCCTCGTGCGCTTCCGCCAGCATGAAGCGCTTTCGCGCGTATTGGTCGTTCGACTTGTGGCGGAACGGGTACGCGCGCGCGATGAATTCCATGATGCAGTCGCTTGCCGCGCGCATGTTCAGGGCGATGACCGCGGGGGCCTGCTCGGGGTGATCTTCGATGTAGCCGACCTTGATGTGCTCTGCGTGAGCGGCAGGATCAGCTTCAGCCAAGTACTCCGCATGAAGCGACGCCGGCGTGTAAACGCCGCGGTCGCCGAGGCTGCTGCCGCCCGGATAGACATAGTCGATTCGACCAGTCACCTCGGCGATCGCCAGTCCATGGTCGATCCTGCGGGTCGGGATGGCCACGCCAACATCAAACAGCGGCAGGAGAAATGCAGCCGCCAGACGGTCGGCGATCATGCGGCCGCGCTGCGAATCAACGCAGCAGAAGATCACGTCCGCTTCGGCGGCGGCAAGCACCGCCCGGCGCGTCATCACGTTGGCATCAATGCCCTCGAAGAAGGGGTTCGCGCGGAGCAGATTGATCCGATCCGCGAGAACATGAACTTTCAGCCGCTTCGCTTGAGCATCTGCCAGCGTGGTGTTCAAGATTCGGTCGAGGTTCTTTTCCTCGACGTGATCGTGATCGATGCCGAGCACCCTGCCGAAGCCGAGGCGGCTGGCTGCCTCCGCGGTGGGCGAGCCAGTGCCAGAGGTGCCGATGACGAGGGCAGTGAGCCTGGAGAGCTCGCAGCGCATGTCGGACGTGAACGCCGTCGGTCGGCTCGTCGCACCGGCCAGGTCGTCGCGCCACCAGTACATCAGATCGTCACCAGCAACCGAGACCAAGTCGATCGGCGTCTCGACGCCCTGCTTGTCGTAGAGGCGGCCGAAGATGCATCCCGTCGGCAGCATCACGGCGGTGCCGTGGAGGCCGTCGAAAGCGTCGAAGATGCAAGGAATCACCTCGCGATCGCTCTTGTCGTCGGTGTGGGAGAACGCCGGGAAGCCGCTTGGATGGGAATGCAGCAGCACGATGCCGTGCCGGCTCGGCTCAGCCATGTCGATGGCCTGCTCGACGTAGGCGCCCGGCCACGTCAGGGAAGATTCCGTGCGTTCAGCGCAAGCCTCGTTCGGCACGAGAATGATGTCGTGAACGAGGACGCGCAGCCTTGCGCCTGGTACCCGCGTGCAAACCAGGACGGCCGCGGCCTCCTTGCCGTCACCCGGGAAGAGATGCGCGAAGAGTTGCGCGTGCGCGGCGGCGGTCAGGCTCATCGTCGCGCGTGGGATCATTGGCCCAGCTCCTTGGCGAGGCAGCCCTCGACCAGCGCCATGTGCGTGCGAACGCTGTCACTGTTCGGATCCCACAGGTGCGGTGCGGCACGGTGGCGCGACCAGCCCTGGAAAATGACACCGCCGATCGTCGCGCGCACCTGGGTGCTGGGGATCTCAGCTGCGTTGGCCAACGACACGAACGGTGCGAAATAGAACATGTCGATCTGCGACGCCGGGTAGTCCTTGGGGATGTCCAGTGCAAGCAGCGTCGTGCGTGGCGCGTAGCCGGCCGGCAGCGGGTAATCGTGGATGAGCAACCAGCGGCGCTCGGCTTCGCTGACCGACTCCCAGCGCAGAGTCAAGCGATCCAGGTACTCCGTGTCCGCCGGCAACAGCTTGAACTCGCGGCGCAGTGCTTGCGGCTGACCGTCACCGTTGCCCACGTTGCGCGGCGTCAGGCGAATCTTCTCGATGCCGGGCTTGCGCAGGTCGACGATGGTGTCGAGCGAGATCTCCTTCTTGTCGTGGCCGTGCACGATCAGGAAGATGTGCCAGGCCTTCTCCGTGTCGAAGCCGGCGCGCGTCATCGCGTCGGCCACCTTCACGAGCGGGATGTCGTACTTGAGGGCCACCCCGCCTACGATCAGCGTCCAGACGTGCTTCACCGTGGTGAACTGTTCGACGCCAGCCTGCGAGAGGTCGACCAATTCATCCGGCGCGACGGGGGTCTTGACGCCCTGGCGCGTCAGTTCGACGTCGTGCTCGTGTCCCACGGCCGCCAGCTCGAGCACCATCGCGCCGGAGATCAGGCGGAAGGGCCACTCGTATTGCTTGGCGTTGACGGTGAAGCGGAAGGTGCGGTCGCCCACTGCGAGCACAAACTTGTTGCCGAGCGCCAGGTTCGCGCGTTCGTCCAGGCGGATGCTCTCGAGACCGCCTGCGCGCAGCACCTGCAGCACGATCTGATCAGCGTTCGCGGGGCGGCCCGCTGCCGCCAGGATGTCGGAACCCGTGGGTTCGCTGGCGTGCGTCAGTGCCGGCTGGGAAGCGCACTGCTCGTCGTGAACGAGGTGCAGGTGGTGGCTCGGGCTGGCGGGCGCAATTGCGCCCGCATCAACCGGCTCCTGGCTGGAAGTAGAAGAATTTGCGTTCATGGCAGGCCCTTTCAGTCTGCTTAAATGAAGCCGTTGAAGGCTTGGCGTAGCGACCTTGCTACGGGACAGCTTCAGTCTAATGCCTATTTCCGATTAAAGCAAGCTGTTTAAGCAGCCTAGCGGATGGCCTGGTACTTGAACTCGATGCCACCGGACTCGGCAACCTCTTCAGCCCGGAGGATGTAGCCTGCGGCGACGAGGTTCTTCAAGCGCGTGCTGGCGTTCTGCACCGAAAGCCCAAGGTCTGCGGCCGCCTGAGAGGCGAGCACAGAATCCTTCTCAAGTACGTACTCTACGAGCGTCCGAGTCGCAGCGTTGAGTTCCGGACCGATGATCTCGAAGCCCGAAGCGTTCCAAATGACGAGCGGCTGCTCCTTGAATCGAGCAGCGTAGTTCCAGTTGTCGATCAGGTCGCGGTCGTTGAGACCCGTCAGGTAGATGCCACGTTCGCCTCGAAAGTGCTTTGCGAGCGAAATGACGCTTTCCCGAGGGAAGGAAGCGTCGGTCGCTTCGATTCCATCGAGAGAGATGCCAAAGACCTTCGTACGTGGGTGCTCGTGCACGAAGTCGAGGAGCTTTCGGAAGACTTCCTTCCCTTCAACGTTGCCGAACGGACGGTCGTTGTTCTCAGTGAAGTGCAGCAACTTCACGACGACGGAGTTCTGGTTCATTTTAGTAATTTAAGGAGAGATGGCCTCGGCGTCAAGCTTGAACTCGAAGCAGATGTGGGTGCCCTTGAGGTGCGCAAGCCCTAGTCGATGCGTGAAGCGGACGCCCTCGAGGCTGTGATGAATACGAAATTCAAAATCACTCTGCCGCACCGTTATCCGTGCCCTGAACTTGCCTGCAAGGTCGGCCGAGACCTTCAGCCCCAGGCCTCTGCCGTCAGCCTGAACCTGGCTGAGCTTGCCATGTGAAAAAATTTCCTCAAGCAACGCCACCCCTCCGTGCGGGGCAGCAGCGACCTTGTCTGCGATTTCGGGGTAGCGGCTACGAAGCACTGGAGTCAATGTTCCAACGATTCCGAGTCCGTTGTCAGAAATGACCGCTTGGATCTTTTTCGATCCTCGATAGAACTGCAGGCAAGCGAAGCCGGCCGAGTTGGTGCCAGAGTGCTCTTCGACGTTCCCAAAGAGCTCGGAGAGCAACGTGAACGCAGTCTGCTTATAGCTATCGCCGGCGCAAGCGACAAAGCTCTTTTCGAGAAGCCGCGGGATCTGTCGGTCCGGCGCTGAAGGGTCGATGGGACGAAATTCGATGACTCCATCATTGTTGCCCTGATAGGTCCTCGCGAGCTCACCGCTGGGCCGCTGTGGGAGAACCGCAATAGCGGACGCGAGCAAGCCAAAAAAGCCCACCCGATCCAGGTAGCTCGGTGTCGACCTTGAATTCTCTAGATCCAACGTGACAGCCTTGCCCAACTCGACCAATTGGTTGCACAGAGCCAGCAATCGAGCCAGGAACTCGAGCATGGGCTTGCAATCGTCCTTGAGCACGAAGACGACCGTTGCGTGCCTTGACGTCAGCGGCGAAATGCCGGTCAGCGCCTTCTCGAAATGCCAGGAAGTCAGCCATCCATCTCCACCGAACTCGATGCGGCACACACCGGATTGGAGGTACCAATGGAAGTCCGCGTCCTGTTCGAACTTGTCTAAGTGTTCATGAAGTAGTCGGTTGACGTCTGCACGCTCGACGCCGAGAAGGGTCGCTATCGTTTTCGCCTTGGTTCCTGGATTCTTCTCGAGAAACGCGTAGATCCGCTTTAGCA
>FSWB01000234.1_pt1 | contig 14123 bp, 12 predicted proteins | sample 1637871 | NCBI WGS metagenome assembly FSWB01 (sample SAMEA3914789, study PRJEB12502) | metagenome | biome: forest; material: soil | place: Canada | collected 2011-07-03 | depth 0.3 m
GTCATCAGTGCGCGCCAAGGCGCGTCGTTCTGGCACAGCGGCAACAACTTCGGCAGCGCCGTCGTGCAGCCGGGCGACACGATCTTCGTGCCGGAGCAGGTCAACAAGTCGACGTTCGTGCAGGATGCGAAGGATTGGACGCAGATCCTGTACCAGTTCGGGCTCGGATTGGCCGGCATCAAGACGCTGGGGCTTTGAACGCATGAGTCAGCATATCGAACCAACTGCGCCGCTCAACCACGACTACGAGCCGTGGCCCGCCCCCAGCAGCGGGGTCAGTTGGACGGAACTCGGGGCTCCGATCGTCAGACGTTGGCCGAGCGTGCTCGCGGTGACCGTGCTGGCGGGTGCGGCGGGTATCGGCGCCAGCTACCTTATTACCCCGACGTTCCAGTCGGTCACCACGTTCCTCCCGCCGCAGCAGCAGAACACCGCGGCGTCCGCACTCGCTTCACTCGGCGCACTCGCAGGCTTGGCAGGCGTATCCGGCTCCGCCAAGAACCCCGCCGACGAATACGTCGGGCTGATGCAGAGTGTCACCGTCGCCGACCAGATCGTCGACCGTTTCCAGCTGATGACCGTCTACAAGGCAAAGTTTCGAGATGAGGCCCATCGCCGGCTCGCAGACCATACTGTCATCACCCTCGGCAAGAAGGATGGATTGATTTCAGTGCAGTTCGAGGATACCGACCCCAAGCGGGCTGCCAACATCGCCAATCAATATGTCGAGGAATTGCGTCGCCTGACGTCCGTGCTGGCGGTGTCGGAGGCGCAGCAGCGCCGCGTTTTCTTCGAGCACCAGTTGCAGGAAGTCGGCAAGAAGCTGGCGGTTGCTCAAGCTGCGCTCGGTCGGAGCGGCTTCGACGAAGGCGCGCTCAAGGCCGAGCCAAAGGCCACTGCTGACGTCTACGCGCGCGTGAAGGCGCAGTTGGCCGCGAACGAGGTCGGCTTGGAGGGATTGCGCAGCGCGCTGGCCGAAACGGCACCGGAAATCCGCCAGAGGCTCGCGACGCGCGCCGCGTTGCAGGCCCAATTGACGGACCTCGAACGTACGGCAGCGAGTTCGCCAGCCTCGTCGAAATCGGATTTCATAGACAAGTACCGAGAGTTCAAGTACCAAGAGACGCTGTCCGAGGTCATGGTTCGTCAATACGAGGCGGCTCGAGTGGACGAGGCGCGCGAAGGAGCCCTGGTACAGGTCGTCGACGTCGCCAAGCCCGCCGAACGCAAATCGGGACCCAAGCGGCTCTACATCGGCATTGGCGCCGCGATCGCAGGATTCGCCGTTTACGCCGCTCTGAGCGTGATGCGCGAACGCCGGCGTGCCCGGCAAAACGCCACGGGCATCTAACTCAGCCCCTCGTTGCCTGCAACTCAGGCCAGCGCCAATCTTCCTGCCTGTCCTCGCCGAAAGAACACCGTGAACACATCTTCCGTAGTCAGTGATCCCCGCGTCATCATCGGCTCGAATACACGGATAGCCCCCGATGTCGAGTTTGCCTTCCATCGCGACAGCACTATCAGAATCGGGGACAACTGCATCGTCAATTCGGGCGTGAAATTCGTGTGTGATGGCGGCGACGTCAGCATCGACGATTGGACAACGCTGCACGATCGTTGCCTCGTGCTGAGCAGCAAAGGCGTCGAGATCGGTCAACACTGCTGGTTCGGCCAAAACACGATCATCGACGGCACGGGTGGAATGACAATCGGCAACGGAGTGAGGGTCGGTATGTACTCTCAGCTGTGGTCGCACGTCGCTGCGGGCGAGCAGATCGAAGGCTGCACCTTGTACGGCACGCGCCCGGTCAAGATCGAGGACGATGTCTGGCTAGTCGGCTCTTGCATCGTCGCTTCGGGCTTGACGCTTGGCCGACGCAGCATCGCGTTGATCGGCTCCAACATTACGAAGTCGACAATGCCCGCGACTGTCGTCGCGGGAAGTCCTGCGGCCGTCAAGCCTGGCCTGGATTTCTACAAGCCGCTCACTCTCATCGAGAAGTGGGCGATGTTGCGCGACTGGCTGGTCTCCATTGCCGAAGAGCTGGATCTCGTGCTCGACGAACACACTGACGGCATCGTTCGCCTGCAGCCGCGGGAGCCCGGCAATGACGCCAGTCAGGAGCTCGTGTTCGCTTGCAGGTCGTCCGACGCCGCCCGGCTGCGCAATGAGAGCAGTGCGACAGTCTGCTGCGTCGAAGACAAGCGCTACAACAAGAGATTGACGTCCATCGAGTCACGCGTGCTCAAGATTCTGGCCGGCAACAAGGCGCGCTTTTATCGCGTGTGAGAGAGAAATGACTTCAACGCAAAACAATCCGATGGTGCCGCTCGTCAAGGTAGCCATGCCGCCCAGGGAGCGGTTGATGCCCGCCCTCGAAGAGGTGCTCTACAGCGGCATGATCGCCGAAGGCGCAGCGTCTTACCAATTCGAGAACGAGTTCGCACGCACCTTCGAGCTGCCGCTGGCACTTGGAATGAGCAGTGGCACGGGCGCACTCCACGTCTCCCTTCTCCTGGCTGGCGTGCTCCCAGGCGACGAGGTGATCACCACGTCCATGACAGCGGAGCCGACCAACACGGTGATCCTGCAGACCGGCGCGACGCCGGTGTTCGCAGACGTCGACCCGACGACCGGCAACATGGATCCGGCTTCCGCCGCATCGTTGGTCACCGTGCGTACGCGCGCCATCGTGGTGGTGCACTACGCGGGCTTCCCCGCCGATCTCGCCGCGCTGCGCGCGATTGCCGATGCGAATGGAATCGCGCTGGTGGAGGACGTCGCGCACGCGCTCGGCGCACGCTACGGCGGGAACGGTATCGGAACGATCGGCGACTCCTCGATCTTTTCGCTGCAGGCGATCAAGCACATGACGACGGTGGACGGTGGCATGCTGACGCTACGCGACCCGAAGCAGACCGACCTGGCACGGCGGCTGCGCTGGTTTGGGTTGTCCAAGGGCGTTCCCCGCACGGAGGCGGATATCACGATTCCGGGCTACAAGTACAACATGCACAACGTCGCCGCAACAATCGGGCTGGCTCAGCTCGAAAGCATCGGCGCTCGAATCGATCGACATAAGGCGAACGGACGCTTTTTCGACGAGGCGATTTCGAAGATCCCCGGATTGGCCGTCACCCGCATCGAATCCAGCGCCGAGCCCTCCTATTGGCTCTACACTATTCTGAGCGACGACGACGAAGCGGTGGTGAACCGCCTCGCGGAAATCGGCGTGGCCGCGTCGAAGCTTCATCGTCCCAATCATCTGCACTCGGTTTTCGCACCAATGCGCCGGGACATGCCCGGGCTCGACGCGTTCTATCGCCGCCTGACCCATATCCCTTGCGGATGGTGGGTGACCGACGAAGACCGCGACCGGATCGTGGACGCGCTGCGCAGGGGGTAGGCGCGTGACCTTGAACCAGATATCGCTGTTCCATGGAGCAAGCACGCCCGCGATGGACGAGGCGGCGCTTTCGGTGATGCGCTCGGGCATGATAGCCAGCGGCCCCAAGGTCGCCGCATTCGAGTCGCAGCTTGGGCGCGTCTTGAAGCGCGAGCATGTCGCCTGCACGAGTGACATGACCAGCGCGCTGTCGCTGGCGCTGCGCCTGGCGGGAGTCGGCGTGGGCGACGAGGTAGCGACGCTCGCCTATTCATGCATGTCCTCGAATTCGCCGATCGCCCTGGCAGGTGCCAAGGCGGTCTGGGTCGACATCGATCCGGCGACCGCATCGATGTCGCCCGAGGACCTGCGTCGTGCCATTACGCCTCGCACCAAGGCGGTCATGCTGTACCACGTCGCGGGTTATCCGGGCCCGGCAGACGAGATCGCCGACATATGTAGGGACAAGGGCATTGTCCTGATCGAGGACTGCAACAATGCGCTAGGCGCAAGCATGAGCGGTACGCCAGTCGGAACACGTGGCCGGTTCGCGGTGCATTCCTTCTATCCCAACCGCCAGGTCAGCGCACTCGAAGGCGGCTCTCTCAGTTGTCCCGACGCGCAAGTGCTGGCCGAGGTCAGGCGCCTTCGCCGATTCGGCATCGACACCGTGACCTTCCGCGACGGCCGAGGCGAGATCAACGCTCTGAGCGACATCCCCGACATCGGCCCTTCGGCAGCCCTCAGCCAACTTCATGCGGCAGTCGGGATAGCCCATCTGGAAGGGCTGGATGGAAGATTGGCCGCGACGCGTGCCAACGCGGAGTATCTCGCGCGCAAGTTCTCCGACGTCCCGGGAATCGAGGTTGTGCGGCCAAACGCGGGCGCGCAACCGGTCTATTGGGGATTCCTGGTACTCCTGGATGGTCGAGACAATGTGCTCGCCGGGCTGAAGAAGCGAGGCATTCAAGCGTCCATCCTTCATCACCGCAATGACGAGTATTCAGGATTCGAATCGACGGCTCGCAAACTCCCGGGGACAGACGATGTCATGGCGCGGATCGCGGCCCTGCCCTGCGGATGGTGGTTGCACGAATCGGAAATGCAGTCCGTGGTGACTGCAGTCAGGGAAGAGTGCGCCTCGATCCGCACTTTGTAATTCGAAATAGAAAGACAACATATGTTTGACGGCAAGGTTCTCATGATCACGGGGGGCACAGGCTCCTTCGGCAACACGGTTTTGCAGCGGTTTCTCCGAACCGACGTCAAGCAGATCGTCATCTTCAGCCGTGACGAAAAGAAACAGGAAGACATGCGTATCTCCCTGCGCAGCCAGAAGGTGAAGTTCGTCATTGGTGACGTGCGGGATTACGGCTCGATCGCCGCCGCGATGCGCGGCGTGGATTACGTCTTCCATGCAGCGGCGCTCAAGCAAGTGCCTTCGTGCGAGTTCTATCCGATCGAGGCCGTCCGAACGAACGTGCTCGGCACCGAGAACGTCCTCAACGCGGCATTGGAGCACGGCGTGAAGCGCGTTGTTCTGCTAAGTACCGACAAGGCGGTTTATCCGATCAATGCAATGGGCATCTCCAAGGCGATGGCCGAAAAGGTGCTTGTCGCCAAGGCGCGGGGCGTGGAGGAAGCCGACGGCACGGTCATGTGCGCGACGCGATACGGCAACGTGATGGCGTCGAGAGGCTCGGTCATCCCGCTGTTCATCGAAAAGATCAAGGCCAAGCTGCCGTTGCGCGTCACCGACCCGAACATGACTCGCTTCCTGATGTCCCTGGAGGAGTCGGTCGATCTCGTCATGCACGCCTTCGAGCATGGCAAGCAAGGCGACATCTTCGTTCAGAAGGCGCCGGCCAGCACCATCGGAGAACTCGCCGCCGCGCTCCAGAAGCTCTTTCGCAGCAACGTGCCCGTGGAGATCATCGGCACGCGCCACGGCGAGAAGCTCTATGAGTCGCTGGTTTCGCGCGAAGAGATGGCCAAGGCCGAGGACATGGGCCGCTATTACCGCATCCCGGCCGACAACCGCGACCTGAACTACGAGCTGTTCATCAGCCAGGGCGATCCCGATGCGAACGCGATCGACGACTACACGTCGCACACCACCGAGCGGCTAGGCGTCGACCAGATCGCCGAGTTGCTGTTGACGATCGACCACGTCCGCGAAGAGCTGGCGACACACACCGCGCCAGGCTCCGCACCGTTGTGACGGCCGGCACGGCGAGCCGGCGTCCGGCGAGCCTGCGCTGGAACGTCGTCGCCAACTATGGCGGCAAGCTGTGGAGCATCGCCTCCGTGTACCTGTTCGTGCCGATCTACATCCGCTTGCTGGGTGTCGGCGCGTACGGTCTCGTGGCGTTCTACTCCGTGGCACTGGCGATCCTCTACATCGCGGATGCGGGCCTGTCGTCGGCATTCGCGCGCGAAGCCGCGCGCGCCAGTGACCGTGGGCGACTCGCCAAGCTGCTCGCGAGCACGGAGTGGGCGCTGTTCGCCATCGTCGGACTGGCGGGCGTGCTGATGGCCTCCGGCGGGGAATTCGTCGCCACGCACTGGTTGAAGACCGGCTCCAGCGTGAACACGGAACTCGCGACGCAGTGCATCCGCCTCATGCCGCTCGCCCTGGTTCCGCAGATCGTGATCGCCCTGTACTTCGGCGGGTTGATGGGCCTGCAACGCCAGGTGTCCGCCAACGTACTCACGACCGTGTTCAGTTTCGTGCGTTCCGGGCTCGTCGTGCTGCCGATCTGGTTCGTGCCGGACATCCGCATCTTCTTTCTTTGGCAAGCGGCCGTCAGCTGGCTTTTCATGCTCCTCATGCGCGGCTCCCTGCGCAGCGCCCTGGGCATCGCCCGGCTCGGAGCGGAGCGCTTCTCCTGGCCGAGCCTTCAGCCTGTCATGCGCTATGCATCGGGCATGTTCGCCATGTCCATCATCGCGGGCGTGAACAGCCAGCTCGACCGTCTTGTCGTCAGCAGCCTGCGCCCCATCGAGGAATTCGCCTGGTATGCGCTAGCCGCCACCTTGGCCCAGATCCCGTCCATCGTGACGATGCCGATCGCCAGCGCGCTCCTGCCCCGATTCACCGAACTTGTCGAAAGCGGGGATCGGCGGCAGCTGCGCGATCTGTACGAGCTCAACTCGTTCTTCATCGCCGCCGTTGCCGCAGCCGGTGGCGGCGTGCTGTATTTCTTCGCGGCGGACGTCGCCGCGGTGTGGATGTCACACCGCGAGGTTCCCGACGCTTTCGTGCCGGTGATCCAGATCCTGTCGATCGGCGGTATGTTCCTGGCTCTGCAGCTTGCACCATTTCAGCTGAGCCTCGCCAACGGGCACAATCGTACGAACGTCAGCCTTGGCCTCTGGGTGCTCCTAGCGACCGTGCCGCTGCAGATTGCCCTGACCTCGCGATTCGGGCTGGTAGGCGCCGGCGTTCCCTGGCTGCTGCTCAACCTGTTCGCGTTCGGCTACCTTGGCATCCAGCTCAACAGGAAGTTTAATCCCGGCCGCGTGCGCCTCTGGTTCTTCTGCCACTGCCTGCCACCTTTGGCTGTGGCGTTGCCGCTGCTCGCGGTAGCCCGCTTCGCGGCCGACAGGGCTGGCCTGCACGGCTGGGCGGCGTGCATGGTCGGCACCTCGTTCGCCGGCCTGTCCCTCGCCGTGTCGTATGCGGTCCGACCGTTCATGATCCGTCGATTCAACCATGACTGAACCGCACACTGCCGAGCGTCCGATCCTGTCCGTCGTCATCCCGACGAAGGATCGCTACGACACCCTTCTGCCGACACTGTCGGCCATGCTCGGTCACATCGACGATGTCGGGCTGGAGGTGATCGTCCACGACAACAGCGCCGACAATGCGCGAGCGCTGGCGTTCCTGGAGTCGCTCAACGATCCCAGGGTGGTCTACGTCCATTTGCCTGAGCCCGTGTCCATCATCGAGAACACCGAACCCGCGCTCGAGCTAGCTCGCGGGGAGTACGTTACCTTCATCGGCGACGACGATCTGGTGGTACCCGACATTGTCACCGTCGCTCGCTCCCTGAAGGGCGCGGGAATCGAGGCCGCGATCTACAAGCCAGCGTACTGGTGGTGGTCCAGCGTCGTGTTCTCGAAGCCCAGCCGCTTTCATGCGCCAGGTGCATTCTGGTATCCGCCGATGACCAACGGAGCCGCGCGCCTTCTCGATTCGCGTGCTGAACTGGCGCTTGTGCTTGGGGAAGGTGCTCCGGCGATATTCGACCTGCCACGTCTTTATCACGGGCTCGTGGCGAGGTCCGCACTTGACAGGCTGCGCAGCCGCACCGGCCACCTCGTCAATGGTGCCTCGCCAGACATGGCGCTCGCCGCGGGGCTGGCCTGCGTCCTCGACAGGCACGTACTGCTCGACTACCCGCTGACGATCTACGGAGCCTCCCGGGACAGCGGCGGTGGGTGGACCGCTGCCCGCAAGCACTACGGCCGGATCGCCGACCAGAAGCACCTTCCGCGCAGCACGATCGAGAACTGGAATCCGCGTCTGCCGCCGGTGTGGTCGGAACACACGATCTATCCGCAGACCGTCGGTGAAGTACTGGCCGCGATGGACCTGCCGGATAGCCTGGACTACACCGCTTTCTATGCGTCGATGCTCGTCAACGAACCGCATCTGCGCTCCTTGCTGCGACCCCTCGCAGCGCGGCACCTTCGCCAGCATCCGAGCGAGTTCGGCAAGTTCCTCGGCATCCTGGGCAAGAAGGCCACCGGCCGAGCGAAACGGGCATTGCAGAGGCGCTTCATCGGACTGCCGTTCGATCTGCAAATCTTCAACTCGCCGGAGCAATGCATGGACTTCCTGGCGAAGGTCAGTTGCGATCTGGAACGCATACGCGTCGCATCATGACGGCCTCCCCTCCCGGCTCGCCGCCGCCGCTCTATGTCGGTGCGCGCATCTGCACGTTGCTTTTCGTGGCGGCAGCGGTGGCGAGCTTCGTCTACGTGCTTGTCACGGGCACCTACAACGGCGACTTCTTCGGAGTGTCCGAGACGCTGGGACTCGCAGGCCAGACAGCCATGCTGGTCGCAGGCCTGGCGCCGTATGGCATTGGTTGGTTCATTTACCGGATCTACAAGGCGAGCCCCTATCGCGGCACGATTCCGGTGCCCCCCCGCCGCCTCTACGCCACGTTCTTCATACTGATGGTCTGGTTCATCCTTCTGGCACTCAAGTGGGACGTCGGGGTGCTGGCCAAAGAGATCTATGACGCGCCAGCGCTGATCAAGCCATTCATCCAGATATCAAACCGCATCAACCCTTTCTACCTGGGTGTCCTCTTTATCTTGATGTACCGCGGCCCGCGCGGAGGGCTGTTGCTAGGCATCGCGCTCCTGATCGTGTTAGGCCTAGCGCGCGCGGGCCTCGGCGTCTTCATCTACATCCTGCTGGCACTACTGATTCGCGAAAACGCTTCTCTCATTCGCTTCGCGAAGCGCTTTAAGGTCGTGATCCTCGTCAGCTTGCTGGTGTTTCCAACCCTGGTTTCGCAGCTCTACCAACTGCGCTCCAGCCTACGCGACAAGGACCCCGAAGTCGAGTTGACGGTCGCACAGGTCATCACGGCAAGGCTTGTGGGGCGTCTGTCCAGCTTTTCCAATTCCGCGCTTGTCGTTCAAGAAACCCAGCATTTCCAAAGCGCCGTAGGTCAGCTCGATCCACTCTTCTATGAACGCCAGGCTTTTGGGGGAATATTCGGCGCCGCCTTCGTGCCGGAAGCAACTCCTGAGCGAATGTTGATCAACGTGTACGGTGGTGACCTGGTCGACATCTCGTTCATGGTCGGCGTTCCCGGCAACATTTACATGGCGTGGCTGATATCACCGGCGCTCGCCCTCGTCAACTTCACGTTGATGGTCGCAATGTGTGTAGCGACTTTCAAACTCGCTCGCATGATGAGGATTCCGGTGGCCAACGAATTCGCGCTCATGTTGCTGCTATACCCGCTGACGAGCGGCGTATCCAACGAATTCTCATCCCTGGTCACAGCAATGGCCAGCTTTGTCGTTCTCTTCGCCGTGCTCGCGATTCCATTGCGCTCCACGTCTGCCAAGGCCACCGTGCACACGCACGCACGCGTCGACTGACGTAGCGCATGCTGCACGTTTCGCGACCATCCCTGTCACTCTCCATGCGACTGCTTTTCGTACTTACGGATCTGCCTTTTCCAGCCCACAGGAATGGCGTCGCCTTGATCAACAACGCGATCCTGACGCGACTCACAGGTGAGTATTCGGCTGATCTCGCAATTGCTTCCGATCCCGAGCCCGAAGCAGAGGCTGCCTTGCGCTCAGTGGCTCCGCGCATCGGACGAATTTACTATCTTGGTAGCGCCGGCCAACGGCGATTCCGCATCGGAAATCTGATCAGCGGAGCCTTGCTCGGGCGTAATGTTTTCGTCAAGCCTGAGTTGGCACGCCTCGTCGCAGAACAGCGCTATGAGGCCTTTTACGTCGCGCCCTTGATGAGCTTCATCGACTTTCGGACGATGCAACCCGTTTTCCTCAACGCGGTCGACTCCTTCGCGCGGCTCAACGAAACTGCATACCGGCGCAGCGGACGGCTGGTCGAACGCCTCAAGCGGACACTCTACCGACACTATGAATCCAAGGTGCTGCCAACCGTGGCGCGCACGAGCTTCGTCAGCCAGGCCGATCTCGCCTACGTACGCAGCAACCGCGAAAGTCTTGCGCTGGAGTGCATTCCCAACGGGGTGGATACCGACTGGTTCAGCGACGGCGATGGCAACCGCGCGCCGGCGGACCTGCTTTTCACCGGCAACTTCGCATATCAGCCCAACGCTGACGCGGCCATGCACTTGGCGTGCGACGTGTTGCCGCTCGTGCGCGCACGACGCCCCGATGCGCGGCTGCTGATCGTTGGGCGGACGCCGCCGCCTGGTCTGGTTGGTATCGAAGGCGTTGAGGTGACCGGCTTCGTGGACGATATTCGCGCCTACTACAGGCAGGCAACTGTCTTCGTTTGCGGGCTGCGTTCTGGCGCCGGTATCAAGAACAAGGTGTTGGAGGCCATGGCTTCCGGCATTCCGATCGTGTCGTCGTCGTTGGGCGTCGACGGCATCGAGGGCGTGCAACGAAATCGTCATTTTCTCGAAGCCGAAGGCGCTGAGGCCATGGCAGAGCAGATATTGCGGCTGCTCGATTCGGAAATCGAGCGCAGGGCTCTCGCTGTCGAGGCACGTTCACTCGTGGAAGGCCGCATGTCCTGGGACGCCGCGGCCTCGGCTTATATGAGGGCGCTCACCGAAGTGTCTTACAGCGGCAGAGCAAGCAGGGCCCAATGACGTCGCAGCGCTATACGATCATCGTTCCCGCAATGGACAGAACTGGTCCGGTGAACGTCGCGTTCGATCTCGGCAGGGCGGCGCACGAAGCGGGATACGAGGTGCTGGTGCTTTGGCTGTCCCCGGGGGGACAGCGCACCGACTACAATTTCGCGCGCGAAGTTCGACAGTTCAAGCTGTCTGACCTCTGGAAGCTCGAGGGTTGGGTGCACACCCACTGCCTGCGGCCAGATCTCCTGGGTGGATTGCTCAGCCTGAATCGCAAGGTCACGACGATGACCACGTTGCACAACCTGTTCCTGATCGATTTGGGATTCGACCATCCGGCGCTCTACGTTCAAGTTGCGTGGTGGCTCTGGCGACGCGCCATCGCGCGCTTCGACCATGTCGTCTGCATCTCGAACGCGATGCGCCGGTATTACCGCCGCAGCTTGCCTGCACGTTCGCTGGAACTTGCCTACAACTTCCGAGCCCAGGCGACACAAGCGACACTGCCGGCATCGGTTGAAGCCTGGACCAAGGCGCAGCGCGCGGCAGGCCGATTCATCGTGTGTTTCTGCGGCTCATTGACAGCACGCAAGAACGTCGACAGCTTGATCGAAGCGCTTCCCGCGTCGCCCGAGTTGGCCACCCTGCTATGCGGCCAAGGGCCGGAACGCCAACGACTCGAAGAGCGATCACAGGCGCTCGGCGTCAGTGATCGCGTCTTCTTCGCCGGGCACCTAGAGACACCGGCTGCCGCCATCGCATGCGCCGACGCTCTCGTTCTGGCATCGTTTGCCGAGGGATTTCCGCTCGTCGTACTCGAAGCGGCCTCCGTCGGCGTGCCATCCCTGCTGTCCAATATCGCCGTTCATCGAGAATTGGCGACGCTCGGCTTCGGGCTGACATTCGATCATCATCGCTTCGGCGATTTCACCGAAGGCTTGATCGCGTTGCGAGCGCAAGGCACCACTCCACGCCAGGATCTCGAGGCGCTCTGGGCCTCCGAATACACGCCGCAACGGGGTTTCGCCCGCTACCGATTCCTGGTCAATCGCATTTCGTGATGTCACGTCCGTCTCTCAACCTGTCCATCGTCAGCCATGGACAAGGCCATCTCATTCGTCACCTGCTCGCTGACCTTACCGCTCTGCAGATATGCGAGGCCGGCCGCGACCAGGTGCTGCTGACGCTTAACATCCCGGAAGACGAGGCCTTCATCGGCGAGTTCCCGGAACTGCCCTTGCGCGTCATTCGCAACACGCTGCCGAAAGGATTCGGTAGCAATCACAACGGGGCTTTCGCTGCATCAAACGGCGCCATATTCGTTGTTTTGAATCCGGACGTGCGGTTGAGTGAATTGCCTGTCGAGCCGATGCTGCAAGCCTTCCAGTCCGGAACCGGAGCTTGGGCACCCACTGTCTTCAATAGCGAGGGCGGCATCGAGGACAGCGCGCGCCGGTTCCCGACCTTCATGCGACTGTTTCGCCGCGCGGTACTTCGACAACGGCGGCCGGACTACACGCCGACGGACCGGCCGGTACCCGTCGATTGGGTCGCGGGCATGGTGATCGCATTTCCCCGCGCTGCGTTCGCCGCCGTCCAAGGCTTCGACGAGCGATATTTCATGTACATGGAGGATGCCGACATCTGCCGGCGCCTTGGTCGATCGGGTTATACGGTGGTCATTGACCCACGCGTGCGCGTTGTCCACGACGCCCAGCGCGCAAGCCGGCATAGCAGGAAGCACCAGGCATGGCATCTGCGCAGCGCGTTGCGGTTCCTGACGGGCCTTTGAGCTACGCGGGTCTGGAAGCTTGCGCCTATGAGTGCAGCGGGTGGCGCGCGAGTTCGAACTTGCTCCCGTGCCGGTGCAGGAAGCGACTCTCGATCGTGTACCACAGCGTCACCGCGCCGAGTACGGTGATCACGACCGTGAGCAATAACGCGCACCACGGCGACCATAGGAACACTCCTCCCTGCACCAGCGTCTGAATGATCGGGAAATGCAAGATATAGACGCCGTATGAGAAATCGCCATAGCGGCCAAAATCACCGAGGTAGCAGAACATGCCCGCGCAGATGGTCAACGATCCCACGGCAGCTGGAATGAGCAGCCCCAGCGGCAGAAACTTGCTCGCTACCAACACGCACGCTGCGACGGCCGCGATCGCCCTCCAGCGCCGCTGCAGCGCTGGCCAGCCGTAGTAGCAGCCCGTGCCGGCCATGAAGAAGCGCAGTTCGCCGGGCAACTGGTGTTGCAGCGAACCCGGCACCCGTGCGGCATATAGAGCCGACAGTAGGTACGTCACAACAACGACCGGCGCCGCGCCCACGCGTCGGATGGCCCACACGAACAGCGGCACCGCGATATAGAACGCGATCTCGATCTTCAGCGTCCACAGCGCGCCGTTGACCGCATTCAGCTCGTTGTGCTGGAACACGCCCGGCAGGTCGGTGTGCAGGAAATTGAGATAGCTCAGGTTGGCGGCTAGGTAGGCCCACCAGTCGCGCGTAAAGTAGAACTGAGGCGCCGAGCTCAGCGCGCGGAGCACGATGGCACTAAACACGATCACAGTGACGTAGGCGGGCAGCAGGCGGCGTGCGCGCTTTTCCGCGTACGACTCCAGCGAGCTCGAACGCTCATAACTCATGAAGATCAGGAAGCCGCTGACGGCGAAGAAGCCCTGCACGGCCACTTCGGAGCTGAGTACCTGCTGGATGATCGCCAACGCCGGCTGCGCCGACAGGATGCTCGCGTGCACGAGGCACACCGTCATCGCCAGGCTGAAGCGAACCAGGTCGAAGTTGTTACGGGTGGGGATCGGGATGGGGGACGCGGTGCGCATGTTCGGTCGGTCAGCCTGCTTTGTATTCCGGCACGGTCCGCGCCAGTGCCTCGCGCACGCCAGCGTCGGACAACGCTTGTTCCGCAGTAGTGGTCAGTTGGTCGATCAACGCCTGCACCTGTTCGCCGCGGCCTTCCAGCACGGCCAGGCGAAGCTGCGAGAACGGGGTCGGGATCGTCGTATCGGCGTCCGCGAGCAGTTCCTCGAACAGCTTCTCGCCAGGGCGCAAACCCGTGAACTCGATGCGAATCTCATCGACACTACGCCCCGACAACCGGATCATGTCCCGCGCCAGATCGACGATCTTCACCGGTTCGCCCATGTCCAGCACCAGCACCTGCCCCGACTCCCCGATCGCCGCTGCCTGGATCACGAGGCGCGCCGCCTCGGGAATCGTCATGAAGTAGCGAATGATGTCGGGATGGGTCACCGTGATCGGTCCGCCGCGCGCGATCTGTTCCTTGAACTTCGGGATGACGCTGCCGGAAGAGCCGAGTACGTTGCCGAAGCGCACCGCCATGAACCGCGTGCCCGGATGCTCGGCCGCCAGCGCGGAC
>FSWB01000417.1_pt1 | contig 14090 bp, 19 predicted proteins | sample 1637871 | NCBI WGS metagenome assembly FSWB01 (sample SAMEA3914789, study PRJEB12502) | metagenome | biome: forest; material: soil | place: Canada | collected 2011-07-03 | depth 0.3 m
CCTCGACTCCAGGAAGCGTGGCAGAGTGGTCGATTGCAACGGTCTTGAAAACCGTCGGCCTGAAAGGGCCCGTGAGTTCGAATCTCACCGCTTCCGCCACTTCTACCTATGAAGAAGTGGTAGTTCCAGAGCCAAAACTAACCTTTGGCCTGAGCGACTGATACCTGGCCAAAGCGCGCAGCCGAGGCTGCCGATGCGTGCCGCATGCAGCGCCGCGAGATGCTCGAATTCCCTACCAAAATGGGAGTGCAGCCGTTGCCAGGATGCAACGAATTCACGAGCGCCGGCCCGCCCGTTTTGGCACCCCGCGACGTGCTATATTAGTAATGCTTGGTGGTGAACCAAGCACGGAATTGGCGTTCCGTTGCAATTCGCGGCCAGAGAGCCGCTACCCCACCGTGGGCAACGCGGCTTTTCTATTTCTGGCTCCCAGTTATGGCGGCCTGGACGCGGGGCCGCAAGGCCGCCGGTTTTCGCTCCGCGGATTGCCCGGTACGCCAACCCGTTCAGGCCGCCGCCCTCGATTGGCGTCGAGGGCGGCGGTTCTCAACCGCAATCAGGAGCCCAGCCATGAAACAGGTCAAGAACAGCCGCCCCTTCAAGCTCGCCGGCAAGACACCCCAGGAGCGTGACCGCGCTGTGGCCGCGCTACTCGAGGCGCCGCACTATGGCCACGACAACGGAGACGCCTTGGAAGTTGGCCGCACGCGCGCTGCGGCACTGGCCCGGTGGCTTAGCGACAATGACAGCCGGCCTGGGGTTGCTGCTGAAAAGATGAAAGATGCCCTTCGCCAAATGCAGCGCGCGCCGAATGCTACGAGACACGCCTTCCTGGAGCATCTGGCGCACCTGGTGGCTGTTGGTAGCCAGCATGTGGACGTGGCCGCCGACCTGGCGCAGCGCAACGCCTTCGACCCGCTGCCAGGCATTGACTGGAGGATGTAGGCGCTGGCGCCGGGAGCCGGCTATTTCTTCCTGCTGCTGGAGGCTTTCAGCGCATCCCAATTCGGCTCAACACGCGGCGTAGGCGGGGGAATACCACCCATGCGAATCAGGTAGTGCGTCCTGTCAACGCGGGGCACCGCTCCGCGCCCAAGCATGAAGGTGAACCTATTTTCCCTGAGCCAGATGATCTGGTCGGCGATGCTCTTGTAGCCCGTCAGCTCGAAGAGTTCGTCCTTCGTTAGGACGAGCGGAAGTCTCACTTCCACCGGCTCAGGGCCGCGCTGATGCGCCTTCCAGAGCAATTCGCGCGAAGCCTCTAGGCTGGTTGCTTCTGGCAATTGTTTAAGCGCGGTGCGGCCACTCCCTGGCTGCCTCGGCCAGGGGCCATAGCATCCCACTCGTTGTTCGTAGTGCGCTCGCTCGACGCGGGGTGAGCCATCGATTCGACGCACGAACGCGAACTGGTTCTCTTTGAGCCACGCGACCTGCCTGAAGCGTTGCTTGCAACCCGTCAGTTCTTCAATTTCCTCTCGCGTCAGCGCATCGATCATCATCGCCTCGCTTTGTCCATTGACGCATGCTGCTGGTCATGCTGCGGCCGGCGTCATAGTTCCTTGAACTTCGCCACGTTCCACCCGCTGCTGTCCTTGACCAGGTCGCACCTCACGACGGTCTTCACCAAGCCCCCCATGGCGTTCTTGGCGCGCAGGCCCTGCAACGAGGTCGCATGGGTCAAGTCCTTCGACGTGTAGGCGAACTTGCGTTCCTCCCTGATCCACTCCATCGAACTCGGGTCATTGGCGCGCTTCTCTGCCTCCATGCTGCACGTGACCTCGGCCATGCCAACGTCGTCCGCGCGCGCCTTGGCGGCGGCCTCGGCCTTGCCTGCTGCGGCCTTCAGGAATGCTGCGCTCGCCGCAACAGCCTGGGCGTGCGCAGCCTCCGCGGCACGCTGTTGAGGGCTGAGGGCGGCCACACGGGCCTGCTCCGCAACTTCTGCATCCCGGTCGGGCTGGTGGGCCACGTAGGCGCCGACAAATGACGCTGCAACCGCGCCCACCAGGAACAGCTTCAGCAGGGGGGACGTCGGCTTTTTCGGCAAGACCACCTTGGCCCCGCACGATGGGCACTTCTTGGCCTGCGTGCTCACGTCCTTGCCGCACTCGGCACACTGAATCAATGCCATGCTCGCTCCTCCGCTGTTGCTCGTGGTTAGCAGAACAGTTTAGCGAACGCAGCAGGCGGCCCGGAAGTTGGGCGAGCGGTTAGGTTTCCGAAGCCAGGCGCCAGCCGCCCATAGGCGAAACAGGCGGACATTGGTTCCGCCCCGGAGCGCAGAGCGCATGGCGGCCGACGCATGTCGTGCGCGGCCCGCTGAAAATCAGGAACTCAACGCCGCCCCGAAACCGACTGCGCGTTGCTTGACGCCATGGAGAACTCCCTGCACCGTGTGCATCGGAACAAGAAAATGCTCGTCGACCTGCAGTTCCTCGCCGAGGGGAGTCCTTTTCGTTGGCGTCAAGGCCAGAAACGCTCCCCATTCGGGTTCGACCTTTGAACACCACAGAGCTGCGCCCCAGAGCTGTCCGGGGTCGGGATCGACGAGCTTGAATCCCATCATTTTCATCTGATCGATCGCGGGCGTACCCGGCGCGAGAAATACCAGCAGGGTCGTTGGCATGGGAGTGGGCGCCGCAGTCGCGGAGCGTCGGGTGGCGAGGCCACGATCTTCCCATGATCGCAGGCGCACGCCGTGAGCCCGCCGCTTGCCACGATGCGGCCATGTTCCGTCTATCGCCCGAACGCCCGCGTACGCCTTGCTGGGATTGTCGACACATGGTTTTCATCGAGCCTCGCGCCAGCATTGCAAGCGGCGGCCCGCTTGTCCACTGCAATGCGAGGAGATACAAGAGGGTTTGCGAGCGCCGTTGCCCCGCTTTCTTGGATCGCACCAGGCGTATAGTTTTGCGGACAACAAACGGGAGAGAGCGATATGGCGTCGAAGCAGACCGTTGACCAGGTGCGCAACTTTGCGATGGAAATCTCTGGACAGTCGATTGACATGCTCGTCGTCAATCCATCGTGGGGCTCGATCGATTTCCAGAGCGCGCGCGGATCGTTGGACGTGCTGTTCGGTCTTTGCGCGTTGATTCGAAAGTTCCCCATTGAGGTGATGCCAGAGGGGCAATTGACCGCGATCATGAGTACGTTGGATCAATTGCGGGGAACGATCAAGCAGATTTTGGGCTTCACGCTTCAATCTCCCAACCCGATGCAGGTGCGTGACAGTTTGGTTGGCCAGATCGCGTCACAGACCGAGACGTTTCTGACGCAGTTTCAAGGATGGGTTGGATATCTCGCTTACCAGGTCGGCGACGTACAGAAGAATGTGCAGGCGCTCAACGACGCTGTGACACTTGCAAACGAGGTGCTTACTAGCGCGCGGGAGATTTCCGCCACGCAAAAGACTGAGCTTGACGGCATTGTTGCGGCCGCCCGCGAGGCCTCCGCCAGCGCTGGCGTTGGCGTGTTTACGGCCGACTTCGGGGAACAGGCAACGAAGCTGGAAGGGTCAGCGAAACTTTGGCTAGGCGTAACGGCGTGCGCCGCGCTTCTGACGATCGCCTTGTCAGTCGCGAGCGCCTTCTATCACATGGACAAGGACGCTTCTAACGCCCAAGTTTTTCAGTTCATGACGTCAAAGCTTTTGGCATTGGGCGTCCTGGCATCGGCGACGGTCTGGTGCGGTCGAATCTACCGTGCAACGATGCACCAAGCCGCGGTCAGCGATCACAGGGCGAAGGCCTTGAGGACATTTCAAGCTTTCGCCAAAGCCACCAGCGACGACGTGACTCGTGACGCGGTGCTGCTGGAAACCACTCGCTCCATTTTCGCGATTGCGCCTACCGGCTATTTGGACTCGGCCGACGCGAGTGCGGACACGGGGTCGAAGATGCTGGAGATTGTGAAGTCGGCGACGAGCAAAGGTTAGGTTTTCGGTTAGGTTCTGCAGAATAATATTGCGCACCCCCTATACAAATTGGCGGAGGCCTGCTCCGCCAGGCAGACGTTTCGCGCTCGGCAAAGACGTTACGCGGTTGCCTTGGTGCGCCGCTGGCGTGGCGGTTCTGGCAGCATGAGCTGAGGCTCTGGCCGCGTCTTGCGAAGAACACCGCCCCCAACAGTCAGCCCAGAACAAACAGCCTCGTAGTGCGCTCGCTCCAGCACCACGGTTCCGGCAGGGTTTCGACGCGCCCTGTAGAAGCCCTGGCGCTTCAGCTCCTCCACCTGCGCGGTGGGCTGTTTGTAGCCGGTCAGCTCGAACAGTTCGTCTTGAGTCAGCAGAAGGCTCACGCGTCAGTCCTCCGGAGGGCCGAGCCGACGAAGGCGACGGCCCACCGGAGTGTACGAGGCCCAAGCTACCGCTACGTGAGCCCGAACTTGGCGTTCTGGCCGCGCAGCGCCGCGGCGATGTGGTGCGCGTTGGCGCCAAGGAACTGCTTCACGCCCTTCGTGTCCATGGCGTGCACGTGCAGGTGCGTGTCACCGCCGCCGGCCGTGCCGTTCTCCGCAATGTCGCGCAGCGCGTTCGCTGGCCCCTTGGGCAGCACCATTTCCTCTTCGTGCAACTGCGTGAGCGGGTTCACGCCGGAGGGAATGTCATAGCCGCCACGCGCACTCTTGACGCTGCCCTTGTAGCCCATGATGAGGCCGAGGGCCGCCACGGCCGCCGCAGCGCCCAGGATGGGGCCGACGTAGGGGATGCTCGCCATGGCGCTGAAAGAGCCCGCTGCGGCCGTCACAGCGCTGTTGCCGATCTGCACCACGGCAGCAGTCGAGCTTGCGGCGCCAGTCTCGGTCGCTGCCGTGGTTGCCGAGCCCGTTCGCACCGCGTCTCCCGTGGTCTGCGCCGCGGTCTTCGCCAGTTCCTTCGAGGCCCACGTGGTGACTTCGGTGGCGCAGTGGTTGATGAACGTCTTCATCATCTGGTCGTACAGGCTGCGCATCGCGTCACCGAAAGTCATCTGGTGCTTGCGCATGGCGTCGAGCGAGCTGGCAAAGTTCTGCGTGATCGGCGTGAGGACGTCGTTCCAGCTCTTTTCCGTGGCCGCGGCGGTGGCCATCGTGTTCTTGCTGACGTCCAGGTTGTGCTGCGCGTTGAGCTGCTCGATCTGATCGGAAATCTTCGCACGCTGGTCGCGGTCGAACTCGTAGAGCGCAAGGGAGCGCGTGAGGGCCTGCAGCTCGTTCTGGTACTTCTCGTCCAACAGCCGGCGCTGTGCCTGCAGCTCTTGCTCTGCGGTGACTTCACCCATTTCTCGAGCATTGGCCAGCACCGCTTCGCGGCCGGCCAGGTCAATCTCAGTGAGCTTTTTCTGGTTGGCGATGCGCGCCTCTTCCATCTTGATGCCGGCGTCCACCTCAGCCTTCATCTCGGCGTTGGCCGTGTCGGTGGCCACCTGTCGGCGCTTCATGGTCAGCACCGTGATTTCGGCATCGAGCTTGATCTGCTGAGCCTTCAGCGCATTGGTCTTGGCAATGTCGCCGCCGGCCTGCGCTGCTTCCTGCTTGGACGCGGCCAGCTCCTTCTGCTTGGCAGCCAGCTCGGCGTCGATCGCCTCCTCTTCATTCTTCTGCTTCGCAGCGAAGAATTCTTTGTTGGCCGTGATCTGCTGTTGGTAGCTGTTCTCAACAGCCCTCATCTCCTCGGCGAGCTGTTCCTTCTTGATGGCAAGCGTGCGCTCCGCCTCGGCCTTTGCGATGGCATCGCCGCCACCGCCCTTCTGAGCCTGGCCGCTGGAGCCCTTGCCATCGCTGCCGGGCGCCTTGGCATCGGTTACCTTCTTGCGCGCGGTCGGATCGCTGGTGAGCGTGTCGCCGATCTTGGCGATGCCTTCCTCCGCGATCTTGGCGCCGCGCTCCACGGTCTTGCGGATGATTTCGGCCGTCTCGTCGCTCCACTGCTGCCATTCCCTTTTCGCGCCGGCCCAGTCGCCGTGCACCAGATCAGACAGCGCGCTGGAGCCGTGCACCGCGGTGACCATCACCTCACTGATTGCGCCGCCGATGACGTTCATGGCCGACTGAATCACCAGCGAAGCGGTTTGCACCCCGGCCTTGACGACGGCCAGCACGTTGGCGAAGAACTTCATGCCGGTCATGGGCTCGGAGCTTTCGCCGAACGTGTCGGCGATCACCTGCCCGATGGTGTTAAACACCTGACGGAACACGTCCACCAGCGTCATGACGACGTCGCGCACCGCGTCCTGCACGGCCATGTAGGTGTTCATGACGCCGGTCATGACGGTGACGGCCGCCGGGCCGATGGAGCTGAAGAAGGTGGCCATCTCGGTGAGCTTGGGGATGAGCGCTTCGCCCACCGTGCGCTGCACGCCTTCGAACACCTCTTTCAGGCCGCGCTGCGCCTTGTCGTATGCCTTGGTGGCGTCGATGCTTTCCTGGCCCACCACCAGGTTGAGGGCTTCGGCACGCTCACGCGCCTCGTCCACCATCTTGTTCGCCTGCTCCTGGCTGATACCCTGTCGCTTCGCGCTGTCCTCCGAAATGTCGGTGAACTTGCTGATGAGCGGCATGAGGTCTTGGTACGACCGGCCGTAGAGCTTCTGCGCCTCGATGTTGCGGTCGGTGCCTTCCTTGAAGCCGCGCAGCTTCTCGTTGACGTCCAACATCAGGTCTTTGCTGTTGCGGAAGTTGCCGTTGGCGTCCTTCGTGGCAATGCCCAGCGCAGCGAACTTCTCGCCGCCAGCCGCCAGCGCCTGCGTGATGCGCTTGCCTGCCATGGCCACGGCGTCCTGGCTGACGCCAACCTCGTTGAGCGCGCCCTTGAACACGCTCGCCTCGGTGGCGCTGATGCCCAGGCTCTTGCCCAGGCTCATGGCGCTGTGCGTCACCTCCTCGGAAACCGCCACGAACTCCTTCAACGCAGCGCCGCCGGCTACGGCCGCTGACATGATGGCGAAGCCCTTCGTGACGCGCTCGAACACGCCATTCAGGCCCTCCAGCTTCGCCTGCATGCCCTCCACGGCGCTGGTGACCGCCTCGGTGGCCTTCTTGGCGGCCTCGACCAGTTCTGCGGCATCGCCGCCGAATTTAACGTTTGCGCCGTCGTCGGCCATGGTGTTCCTTCACGGACGCAGCACGCGATGCGGCTGCTTAGGTTGGTGATTAGGTTTTGAGAACTATTCGGTATGAATTCACAGGCAAAACGGGCGGAGACAACCTCCGCCGCGCCACTTGCTACGACGGCAGAGGCGGGTCACCCTCGTTTGCCCGCGGGGACTCCACGTACTCGACCATCACTAGTGGCGGCAGTTCCGGCGTGAGCGGTGCGCCGTCAGCGCCGGTAATCTCATGACGGTCGGTCTCGCGCCAGCCGCCACGCGTCTTCATGATGAAAATGCCGGCGACGACGTTTCCTCCAAGCGCCGCGTTGTAGAGGCTCGCCGCGACTTGGCCGAGCAGTTCCGCACGCGATAGGTCAAGCTCGCGGAAGAAGTGTTTTACCAACGTGTTGACGCTGATTTCGAGAACAGCCGCAATGGTCTCGTCGTTCGCGCCGCCGAACTTCAGGCGCGACACCTGCGCTCGCTGTTCGGGCGTGGGTCTGAAGGCCGGCCTGCCTCCCTTGCGCTTGGACGCCGGTACTTTGGTGGTCATGACTGTTACCCTTTTTCTAAGTCGCAAAAACTGGTCGGCTCATTGATTTGGCGTTGACGCGTTGCCACCCGCTGCGAACCGCACAAGCTTCGCCTCCTCGCTGCGGAGCTGTTCAAGGGCGCACTGTCGAAACGACGTCGCGGCCTCCAGCTTCTCCAGGTGCGAGAACGCCACCAGTGCCGTCTTCGAATCGCGCAGAGCTTCCGGGATGCCGTGTTCCAGCTGGGCCATGAGTTCGTCGATGGCCGACTGTTCCAGGACACCGTCAGCCGCACCCTGCTCCGTTCCAACCAAGGCCGAGACGCCGCGGCTGATGCGCGGAAGCTCGGTGGCCATCACGGCACGGAACTCCTGATGCTGCTGGGCCAGGTCGAACAACTCCGCCTCGATGCGAGCAATGTCGGCGCCGCACGATGCAACAGCCGCGCGGGCCGCCTGTGCCTTCTTGGTGGCCACGCGCATATCTCAGGCCACGGAGGCCAGGAACTTGACGCCGGCCTCGATACGAGCCGACTCCGTAGCGAACTTGAGATCGAAAGTGTGCGAGAACGGGGGCGCCACGGACGGCAGGGACGGCAGGGGCACGGTCAGCGCCTCCTGGAAGAGGACGCCACGAACCCACTGCTCGTGGCTTTCGGCGCCTTCATCGACAAGCAGGCACGCGCCAGTGAGCGCCGCGTGCGCGTCGGCGAAGGCCTGCGCCGCGGCGATGTATGCGGGGACGTAGCTTTCCGCCATCTCGATGCGGGCGGCGCGTTCCAGGCGCTTCAGTTCTTGCTGCGCCTGGGCGATTAGCGCGTGCATGGGCGCGAGGGCGCGATCCATGTGATCGATGCCGGCCTCGGCGACTTCGATATCTTGGCGCAGCTCCGCGGCCTGAGCGTCGAGGTCAGCCATGCGCTTGCGCTGCGCATCGATCTGGCCCTTCGGCACATCGCCGACAGCGTAGCCGCCCAGCAGCACACGGTGAGCGGCCTTGGCCTCGTCGAAGGCGGCGAGCTGCTCGCGGGCCGCGCGAATGTCGCTCTCGAAGCGGTTGCGCTGCTGGCGGCGGTTTCCGACAGCCACGGACTGCTCGGCGAGGAAGGCGAGCTGCGCGGCGTAGGCGTCACGGGCGGGGGTGGTCGATTGCTTGGTGTTCATGATGGAAGATCGGTGAGGGTCAGGTTTGGTGATGACAGTAAGCAGGCGCACTGACGGTCAGGTCAGGCCCTGGCTCGGTTGGCGTTGATGGGTCGGGCTAGTCGGTTGCGGCGCTGAAGCCGGGGCTGCTCACCTCGGTGAGTGCGATGGAGTGGATGGTCAGCTTCGAAGCGACACCGCCAGCGTGAGCAATCGAGCCAACAGAGGAGAGGCCTTTGTAGAAGCCGGCCTTGACGCTCGCCCACGTCGGCGCGTCGGTCACTTGCGCGGTGACGAACAGGCCGGTGCTGTCCGCCTTCGCGCTGACGATCTTTCCGACCGGGTGGCTCCTGTCTCCGACGGTGAGCTTGCCGGCCCTTTCCAGCGCGGGAACCTCGGCTGCGAGAGCGGCTTGGGGAATGCTGACGGTCTTGGAGCCGGCCGACGCCACAGTCACGTAGCCTGAGACCGTGTAAGGATCACCAATGCTCGTTGCGCCCGTGGACGTGTCTGCAGCCTTTGCGAGCTGCGCTTGGCGGCTGGCCTCGAGGAGTTGCATGTGCGGCGGCAGGCGGCTGCCCATGACTGCCGCGACCTCGTACATGCGCTTGCGAAGCTGCGCGGCTCGCGCAGTCGCCAGGCGGGCCTTGAGCTGCGCGCCGAGGCGCCGCGGGGATGCTTGAACGGTCATGGCGTCTCCCTCAGACCTTGCCGCCGCTGGGCAGCGCGCGCAGGACACCACGCGGAGCGCGCGGCGCCTTGTCGTAGTCCTTCTGCAGTTGCGCAAGCTCGGCCTGCAGAGAGGCGACACGGGCCGCCGTGTGCAGCGAGCGTGCCACGTGGGCGGTTGCCACGCGCGTGTCGGCCTTGGCCATGTCGGCATGGCCATGGCTGGCCAGCACCGAGTCGGCAAGGTCAACAAGCGATGCGACTTGCGCATCCTCGGCAGCCGCCTTCTTGATCGCCGCCAGCTCGGCGCCGGCAGCTTCCACGCGCGCCTTGAGCTGGGCGCTGTTCGACTGTTGGTGGCGCGGCTTCTGGAACACGTGCTGGCGGCCGCGGGGCGCCTTGCCGTGGAGGTTGGAAGGGGTGGGCATGGTGAGCCTTAGACCGCGTTGCCGCTTGCGCCGAGCCAAGCGGTGTCGATGTCGTTGCGCGTGATGAACTGCTGCAGCGTGGTGTCAAAGTAGCCCAGGCCCGGCCAGGTGGTGGTCGGGCGCTGGCTGGTGGGGCCGGTCTTGTTCGTCGGCTCGAAGTTGCCGCTGGCGCAAAGCTCGCGCGCGTCACCGGCGTTGGCTGCGGTCACCTGGTTGTTCGTGCCAACGGTGTACGGCACGTTGTTGCGGGTGACGAAGGTGGCGCCCGGGGGCAGAGTGAGGGCGGTAAGGACTACGGTGGTCATAGGTGGAACCTTTCAGGAGGCAGGCTTGAGAGAAAACGCGGGCCATTGCTCGCGCTGTCCGGTTGGCGTTTGGTTGCGGCTGCTGAATGCGGGGCAGCGTTGCGGGGTGGTTGCAAGGGTGCGACCAACATCCGGTGATGAGAGGCCGGCGCGCACGTGCGCAAAGCAGTGACTGTTGGCGCGGCGGTAGTGGGAACAGTCGGAACAGCGGACGCGCTCGTCGTCGGCGGGGAGCAACGACGCGCCGCTATGCGCGCCAATGAAATGGATTGCGTTCATGCGCGGGTGCCTCCGCTGGCAGCGTTGGGGTTGATCTTCTCGGCCTTGGTGAGCCAGTTCGACCAGGTCTGGCGCCAGCCCTTGAGGCTGCGACGCGTTCCCGCGCCCTTGCCGACAGTCCAGAACTGTTTGAACTTCTCGGCTTCGCGCAGTACCGCGCTGGCCTTCCAGCCGATCGCCACTGCGTCATGTCCCCAATCCGCGGGCAGGTCAAAAGACTTCGACAGGGAGACGGTGGCGCGCGCTGGAATGGCGCCTTCGTTCTGGCCGTCGTATGGCGGCGGAGCGATATAGACGAGTCTGGGCGTGGGCGCTCCATTGCCTTCATCGTTCACGGCGGCTGAGACAGGTGCCGTGCTCGGCGCCGAAGGCGTGAGCGCGGTTGCGGCGCAGGCCGAAGCCGCGGAGGCGCCATCTACTGACGGTTCTTCCTGGTGGTTCACTGACGGTTTGGGTGAAGAATCCTTCGCTGGTTGAGCGAAGATTTCCTCACTACCCTTTGCAGTAACCTGCACCAGTGCAGATTCATTCACTAGCGAAGAATCCTTCACCAGTGAAGATTTCTTCGCTGCCGCCTGCGCCCTCTCGGCGGCTTGCCGTTCGAGCCTGGCAACGGCGACCTGGTAGACGTTTTGGCCATGTTTGCCGGCGTTCTTGTGCACGACGACCTCACCGCTCGTGCGCAGAGGCGCCAGCGCGTCAATGACGCTTCGGGCCGTCTTCATGCGGCACTTCTCTGCCAGGGTTGGCATCGACGGCCAGCACTTGCCCTCGTCGTTCGCGTAGTCCGCGAGCGCGAGCAACACGAGAAGCGCAGGGCCGCGTTGGTGAGAGCCTTTGAACACGGCATCAATGCAGCGAAAGCTCACCGCGCCACCTTGCCGGTCTGCAGCTCGGAGATGAACATCTGCACGGCGTGCATGTCGCTGCAGCGACGGCGAACGCGCCCAGCGCCGACGATGTAGCCGCCGTCCATGGCAATGCAGAGGTGGGCGCTCATGCGCGCCAGTTGGGCCACGGCCTGGCGCTCAGCGCGCTCGATGTGGCGCGCCTCGGCAGCAGCGGATACAGTGAAGTTGCCCTTGCGTGCCAGGTTGACGCGCATAGGCTCGATGGAAGAGGGCATGCGCTGTGCGCCCATTGCGGTGGACAGCGCCTTGTCCTGAGGAGGTGCGTTGAAGCCCATGGCCACGAGCCCTCTTCAGGCTGCAGCCAGCTGGGGAGCGATACGCGTGCGCAGGCGCGCCAGCCGCTCCTGACGCTCGGCCACCTGCGCCTTCACCAGAGCACGGATTTCGTCTTCGGACGCGCCGGCAAGCATGGCATCCGCAACCTGGCGAATGTGCTCCGCGTCGTACAGGAAAACGCGCTCGTTCTTCTTGGTGTAGGGCGGGATGAGGCCGGCGCGCTCAAGCTCCAGAAAAGTGGTGCGCGGGGTACGCAGTTCGACGTAGGCCTCCGAACGGTGGAGGATGCGGCGCTGCTTTGCTTCGTGCTGGGTAGTTGTCATCGTGGCTCCAAAAATCGCCGCGTTTCAGCGACTTGGAGCCAATGTCGGCGCTACGCGCCTTGAGCAGCTAGTTCACTTTCAAAATGCCCTTGCCCTTGCCCTTGCCCTCGCGCTCGATATGCCCGATCCACTGCGCAGACACCTCGATCCCGCGCGCTGCAAGCTCGCGTGCAATGACCTTCCTGCGCGTTCCAGCGGGAAAGCTCGCGAGAACAGCGCGAACGGCCTCAGCCACCTTCAAGGCCTCAGCGCGAGGCTTTCGACCGCCCTTGACTCGCGCGAGGCCGGCGCGCTGCTTGCAAAGCATTTCCCACGCGCGCAGCGCTTCAGGGTGCGTATCGAGCAGCGCAGACCAGTCCACGTAGCTCTTGCCCGGAGAGACACGGAACGTCACTCCACCGACGCGCAGCGCCAGCACGCAGCGCTCGCGCACACTCCGGCCAACGAGCCTACGGGTCACAGTCGGATCGGCCACACGGTTGCAGCGAACAACCCAAGAGGAGTTAGCCGCCCAGCCTGCCTCCTCGTGTTCTTCGGTGCCCTCAACAACAGTCGGAAAATCGTTCATGGTGTCCCCGGGCTCAAGCGGCCGCCGCGACTGCCAGCTCGCGTGCGGGCTTCGAAGGCAGCGAAACAACCTTGGCCTTGGGCGCACTCGCGCAGAACGCTTCCCATTGGGTAGCCAGGGCGCGTCGCTTGACGAGGAGCGCACCACGGCGATAGGCAGCCTCGACCGCATTCGAGATTGCGTGACCGAGCGCCATTTCCGACACTTCGCGGGCAAAGTTCGTCCGCTCGCTCGCCCAATCCTTGAAGGTGCTGCGGAACCCGTGCACCGTCAAGTCGCCCTCGGAGCGCAGCGTCCTCAACACCTTGAGGAGTGTGGCGTCGGACAGTTCGGCGCCCTTCTTCCGACCAGCGAACACCAGCCCCTCGCGGTGCGCCATTCCGTTGAGGATTTCGCAAGCGCGGGCGCCGAGCGGCACCAGGTGTTCGCTCTGTGTCTTCGTGCGTTCCTTCGGGATAGTCCAAAGCCGGGCCTCGAGGTCGATTTCGCCCCAGCGAGCGCCGCGGGCCTCGCCGGAGCGAACCGACGTCAACACGGTGAACTCGAGACAACGAGCTGCAGCGCCGTCGCGTGCTCGCAATTCAGCCATGAAGGCCGACAGGTCGTCCACCGACATTGCCGCGAAGTGCTTGATGCGCTTCTTCCGACTGATGTTCGGCAGGTGAGCCTGCAGATTGCCCTTCCAGCGCGCCGGGTTCGCGCCCTCGCGGTAGCCTTTTCCTGCTGCCCAATCCAACACGCTCTCGATGCGTCCACGCAGGCGCATTGCAGTCTCGTGCTTCTCCACCCAGATCGGTTCGAGCACGCGCAGGACGTGCTGTACCGTCACGTCCCTCACGGCCAGGCGACCGAACTCCGCGCTCGCATACGTTTCGAGCGTGTTTTCCCATTGCTCCACATGCTTCGCGTTCTTCCAGGCCGGCGAGTGCAGCTTGACGTACTTCTCAGCGGCGGCAGCGAAGGTGATGGTGTTCACGCTCTCCGAAGCGCGACGCGCCTTCTCAGTCTGCTTCGCTCGGCGCGGGTCGATGCCGTCCAGCAGCATCATGCGCATGACCTGGGCACGCTTGCGCGCCTCGGCGATGCTCACCGTGATGAGTGGGCCGATCCCAACCCAGCGCTGCGTGCCTTCGCCGCGTTGACGATAGATGAAGACCCAGCTCTTCGTGCCTGTTGCCGACACCTGTAGGAACAGGTTGCCACCGTCCGAGTACACGCCCTTCTTCCTCAGCCGGCCTACCGCGGCCACGCTGAGCTTGTTGATTGCCCGATGCGCCATTGCGCTCCCCATGGTTGATGCATGGAAGCCGGCCAACCCGGCCCCATACCTAACCATTCCAACCCGCTGAAACTCGGTGGTCAACTGTTGAAGTCGAACAGTCAAAAACAGTCGGAACAGCTGTAGCCCGCATGAACGCGACTGTTTTGGTAGAAAAGCGACGTTTGACTTTCAGCGACTTTAGGCGCCTTCGAAGGCTTCATGAGGACACCGCTTCCGCCAAGGCCCAAGTAAGTTGTTGATTTCTGAGCAGCGTCACCGAGGTGTACTCGAACGCCCTGGTGCTGCAATGCATCGGGACGATGGA
>FSWB01000305.1_pt1 | contig 14045 bp, 10 predicted proteins | sample 1637871 | NCBI WGS metagenome assembly FSWB01 (sample SAMEA3914789, study PRJEB12502) | metagenome | biome: forest; material: soil | place: Canada | collected 2011-07-03 | depth 0.3 m
AACAAGGCCGACGCGCGCCGCTTCCTGAAGTTCGCCAGCAGCAGCGCGGCCAACGCCAAGCTCGCCAAGTCGCTCGGCTCGTTCCCCACCAACAAGTTCGCGCCGGTGGCCGGCACGGTGCTCGACCTGAGCTCATACAAGGCGCTGACCGACGCCAAGAGCAACCTGGTGCAGGGCTACGACCGCGATGTGCCGGCCGACATGGCCGCACAAGGCGTGAAGGGCTTCCAGGAGTTCTTCGCCAAGCCCGACAGCATGTACGCGATCATGAACCGGCTCGACGCCATTCGTGGCACGGCCTACGCCGCGGTGGTCGATGTGCCCGCGGCGCCCGCGAAGAGCCGCAAGAACTGAGTCTCTCGGCCGGGCTGGCCCCGGCCTGCTGACACCACGTTGTCAGCAGCCCTCGCGCACGATGGAAGTCTCTTCAACACGAAAGGACTGCCATGCAACGCGACGCCATCCACTGGTTCGAGATTCCCGTCACCGACATCGATCGCGCGCAGCGCTTCTACGAGACGCTGCTGGCGCAACCCCTGCGCCGCGAGGAGATGGGCCCGCAGACGCTGGCGGTGTTCGCCTACGACGGCGGCATCGGCGGGGCGTTGCTGAAAAGCGCGCACGCACCGACGCCGACCACCGACGGCAACATCGTCTACCTGAACGCCAGCCCGTCGCTCGACGCGGTGCTCGCGCGCGCCAGCGAGCTCGGCGCGAAGGTGCTGCTGCCCAAGCTGGAGCTGCCGGGCACGATCGGCTTCATCGCGCAGATCGTCGACTGCGAAGGCAACCGCGTGGGACTTCACTCCGCGGCTGCGTAGACTCGGCCCATGCGCCGTGCCGACCGCCTCTTTCGCCTCGTCCAGTTGCTGCGCGGCAGGCGCCTGTCGACCGCCGCGTGGCTCGCTGACAAGCTGGAGGTGTCGGCGCGCACCGTCTACCGCGACGTGGCCGACCTGCAGGCGCAAGGCGTGCCGATCGACGGCGAGGCCGGCGTCGGCTATCGCCTGATCGCCGGCTTCGACCTGCCGCCCCTGATGTTCACGACGCTCGAGGCGCAAGCGCTCGTCGCCGCGGTCCGGCTGGCGCAGAGCCGGCTGGATCGGCAACTGGCAATCGCTGCGGAGGACGCGCTGGGCAAGATCGTGGGCGTGCTGCCGCCTGCGGCGCGGGCCGCCGCCGAGTCCCTGCCCCTGTACGCGGCGCCGTGGGCCACCGATCTCGACAGCGCCGAGCGCCTGGGACTGCTGCGAGATGCCGCATCGACACGTCGCCGGATCCGCTTCGACTACGCGGACGCCAAGGGTGCGGCCACCACGCGTATCGCGCGGCCGCTCGGCTGCTACCACTGGGAGGCCGCGTGGACCTTGGGCGCCTGGTGCGAGCAGCGCGCCGCGTTCCGCAGCTTTCGCATCGACCGCATGCGCTCGCTGGAGGTGCTGGACGACGTCTTCCGCGACGAGGCCGGGCGCACGCTGGCGGACTTCCTGCGCCACGTGAAGAGCCAGCGCCGACCCCCGCTCGCCTGAAGATCGTGGTGCAGGAGATGGCTCGAGACGTCGCTGCAGGCGTTCCTCGAACAGCAGCAAAGGGCTTGCGTCACGGCGGGTCGGCCAGCCTGGCCTAGACTTCGCGCATGCCCCTGACCCACCTGCTGCTCGCCCTCGCCGTCGTCGCGATCTGGGGCACGAACTTCGTCGTCATCCGACTGGGCCTCGACGCCTTCGCGCCCTACACCTTCGCGGCGCTGCGCTACACGTTCTCGTTCCTGCCGTTCATCTTCTTCATCCCGAAGCCGGCGATGACCTGGGCCAAGCTGGCGGCGTTCGGCGCACTGATCGGCGTCGGCCAGTTCGGGCTGCTGTTCTGGGCCATGCGCTCGGACATCTCGCCCGGCCTCGCGTCGCTGGTGATCCAGTCGCAGGTGTTCTTCACGATCGGGCTGTCCGCCGTGGTCTACCGCGATCGCCTGAAGGCCTTGCAGTGGCCCGCGTTCGCGCTGGCCGTCGGCGGCCTGGCGATCGTCGCGTCGCATGTATCGACGCAGTCCGGCGTGACGACATTCGGCGTCGTGCTCGTGATCGGCGCGGCCTTCGCCTGGGCCCTGTGCAATCTCATCGGGCGCGCGGCCGGGCGCGTCGACGCACTCGGCTTCATGGTGTGGTCGAGTCCGTTCGCGGCCGTCCCGCTGTGGATCATCAGCCTGCTGCAGAACGGCCCGCAGCAGGTCGGCGACTCGCTGGCGCATGCCGGCCTCGCGCCCTGGCTCGCGGTGGCCTGGCAGGCTGCCGGCAACACGCTGTTCGGTTACGGCGTGTGGAACTGGCTGCTGGCGCGCCACAGCGCATCCACCGTCGCGCCCACCGCGTTGCTGGTGCCCGTCTTCGGCATGACGGCGTCGGCGCTCGCGCTGCACGAAGGGCTGCCGGCCTGGAAACTCGGCGCCGCGGCGCTGGTGATGGGGGGCTTGGCGGTGAACCTGCTCGCCACGCGTCAACGAATCTAGACATCATGAGTCGGAATTCGTTGAAGAATCCCGACTCACGACACTAGCCAGGAATCGGGGGCGCCGCCAGTGCGCCCTTCCGTATCCAGCGCGCACAACACGTCGGGATCGAACCGGGTACCCGCTTCACGCAGCAATTGCGCGATAGCATCCGCGCGTGCCAGCTTCATGTCGCCGCCAGCATCGTATTCAAGGTCGTCGAGCGCATCGGCAACCGCAAGGATGCGGGCACCCAGCGGAATCAATTCGGCCACCAGGCCCGCCGGGAACCCTAGCCCGTCGAAGCGCTCGTGATGTGCTTCCACGATCTGCGCAACAAGCGCCATGTCGTCGAGCGAGCACAGTGCTTGTGCGCCGCGTGATGCGTGCGCGCGGTAGAAGTCCGCGCCCGGCAGGTCCAGCTCCGACGAACTTCGGCTCAACATGATGTCGGTGGCCCCCACCAGGCCGATGTCGTGCAGCAGGCCGGCCTTGAAAATATCCAGCACCATCGTTTCGGATATGCCCATGTGCCGAGCAAGTCGGCGGGCTATGTCGGCCACGCGCCGGCCATGGCCAGAAAGGCCGCCGCTGCGCAATTCGATCAGATCAGCGAACGCCTTGATGGTCTTCAAATGGCTTCTCTGAAGACGTACGTTGGCGTCCTTCAATTCGACGGTTCTCGCTTCGACTCGGCGTTCAAGTCCGGCATTGACGGCCTGCAATTGATCATTCTGCTGACGCGTCAACAGGTCGAGCCGTTGCCGCTCAGCCTCCAGGCGATGCATCTCCAGGCCCTGCCGCACCGTCAGCATCAGATCGTGTTCATCCCAGGGCTTGTGAACGTAGCGAAAAATGCGCCCGCGGTTGATAGCCGCGATCGTCGCCGAGATGTCGGCGTGGCCTGTCAGCATGACGCGCACGACATGCGGCCAGCGCAGATGCACCTGCTCCAGAAATTGCGCGCCATCCATGCCTGGCATCCTCATGTCGGAGATCACGAGATCCACCGGCATCTGCTCGAGAACCGAGAGGGCCTGACCCCCGCTTTGCGCGGTCAGCACGCATAACCCGTCGGCGCGAAGCATCCGCTTGAGCGCCGCCAGGATGTTCGGCTCGTCGTCGACGCACAGCACCGTGGCCAGCGTCGTCCGTGAATCGGGAGCCGGGCCGAGGGGGATCGGGGTGTCGGAAACGGATTCGATTGGAACGGGAACTGTCGAAGATTGGCAGAGCGTGTCGCTCATGGGCGAGTTCCTTGCAAGAATTGTGGGCCGCGACGCAGTTCGGCAGTCGTTGTGGGAGTGCACCTGCGGGGTGCCGTGCCTTTTCGACTCAGAGGGCGAGGGCATCGCACAATTCGTCGAGCTCGGTTTCGGTTCGTTCGAATACGCGCATGCACTGCGACTCTGTGAGAGCCAGTCGAGTCCACGCATCCAGAGACAGAGGCGGTACCAGTTCGTCCGTCACGTTCGCGAGGTCGAGTGCGTGGACGATGTTGTCGGCCATGTGGATCACGTCGGTCAACGTAGCCTTGATGGAGTCGGGAGGTTCGTGGTGGCACTTGATCGCGTCGACGACGACGCCGGCGAAGTGCCAATGCTGGGCAACCAGCGCGCCAACATCCGTGTGGTCGAAGCCGAGGACGTGACGCTCGGCGTCTCTCATCGCAATATCGTGCTTCGCTCGATAGGCGAATGCGGGCTCGACAACGGCCGGGAATTGCGCGGCGAGCGCGAGTCGGCCAATGTCATGCAGCAATCCCGCGGTGAAGGCGAGTCCGGGATCCAGGTTCACGGTTTGGGCCACTGCCTGGGCACACAATGCGCATGCCATCGAATGCCTCCAGTAGGCGTCGAGATCGAAGCCGCGGCATTCCGGGCGCTTGAAACTGCCGGCGACTGCAGCAGCCGTGAGCGCCGTGGTGAGGCTGCGGATCCCTAGAACGTTGATGGCGTCATGAATCGAGTTGACGCGCCCCGCCACGCCGTAGAAGGAGCAATTGGCGAGCCGCAGCGCCTTGGCCGTCAACGCCTGATCGCGCGAGATCCGGATCGCCAACTGGTCGATGGCGACGTCTTCGCGTTGAAGTGCGACGAGCAAGTCGGTCAAGGCCTGCGGCAGCGCAGGAAGGTCGCGCACCCGTGCGACCATGCTTTTTGCATCCATCTCGCTCATGAGGCATCTCCGGCGCGGTAGGCACGTATCCTCGCCAGAAGCGGATGGATCACTTGACGGCGAACGCTCTCCCTGAACAACCATTCGAGTCGTTCCGACGAGTCTTTCGAAGGCGCCGGCGTAGCCGACGCCTCGACGAGCGTGGAGGCCGATCGTGGATCTCTGCCTCGCGAGGGTTCATGATCAGGAATCATGGGGCCGCTCCATTTCGATCTGGAAGCATTGAGGGTTGCGCGCTTCGATGATGCGCATCGGCATCCTGGAGAGACAGGGCGATCAGTCGCCCGCGGGCGCCGGTCGTACCTCGCACCGACCGACATTCGCAGCGGTAGGCGGTGCCGTCCAGATCCAGGTTGAGGGGCCGGCCGTCGGGGAGTTTCAGCAAGGCCTTGAGAACGTCGGGCAACGACTCTTGTCCATCGCAGCCCAGCATCAGGGCGATGTCGGGCATCAGGCGAGCGCAGTCCGCGTTGACGAACGCGATCATGCCTTCCTCGTCCAGTCCAATCAGCGGCACGGGGACGCTGAACAACGCCTCGCGCGCTCCGCTCCCTTGGCTTTCAGCGAGGCTCACCTGTTCACGTTGCGAGGCGAGCGCCCGTTCCAGCCGGTGATTGACGTCGGCGAGCTCCAGAATGGCCGCATGAACCTCGCGATCGAGCCGGCGGTTCTCATCGGTCAATTCCTTCTGCCTGAAGGCCTCGTCGATGTTGGCGCGCAGCAAGTCGTCGTCCCATGGCTTGGTGAGGAACTTGTAGATCGCACCTTCGTTGATGGCGTCCGTGATCGACTGCAATTCGGTGTAGCCGGAGAGGACGATACGCACCGTGTCCGGATAGAGCTTCTTGGCGCGGCGCAGGAACTCCACGCCGGTCATGCCCGGCATACGCTGATCCGACACGATGACGTCGACGTCGACCTCGGCCAGGCGCTGCAATCCCTCTGCTGCGCTGTATGCGGTAACGATCTGGTATCCACTGCGCCTCAACAGCCGCTTCAACGAGGCGACGATGCTTTGCTCATCATCGACCAGCAACAGGGTTCTCTGACGCGGGGCGCGCGACACGCAATGCCCAGGCAGACTTCGCCGCTCATGCCACAACGTCTCGATGTCTGCAGCCGGTACCGCGGGGCTATAGAAGAAGCCCTGCATCGCGTCGCAATGGTTTGCGATCAGCAAGGCGACCTGCCCCTCGGTTTCAACGCCCTCCGCAAGCACGCGCATCTGGAGACTGTGCGCCATCGTGATCACGGCCCTCGTCACCGATACGTCCGCCGGAGGCGCCGTGACGTCGTGGACGTAGGATCGATCGATCTTGATCACGTCGATCGGAAGAGACCGCAACGTGTTCAGGTTCGAATAGCCGGTGCCGAAATCGTCGAGTGCGATCTCGACCCCGAGTGCCCGGAGCGCGTTCAGGCAACGTGCGGCATTCGTCACGTCCGAGATCAGCGTGCTCTCAGTGATCTCGACGCCAAGGAGAGAAGGGTCTGCACCCGTTTCCAGCAACAGTGCCTGGATGCGTTGCGCCAGGTCGGGTTGCGCGAGCTGCGAAGCCGAGACATTCACGTTCACCCGCAGTTCCTGCATGCCGCAGCGCTGCCAGGCCGCGGCCTGCGTGCATGCACGATGCAGCACCCAATCCCCAATGGCGATGATCTGCCCCGTTTGCTCGGCAACCGCAATGAACTCCGACGGCGCGACGTCGCCAAGCTCCGGCGATTTCCAGCGCAGCAATGCCTCGACGGCCGTCATCATGCCGCTGCGCAGATTGATCTGCGGCTGATAGAAGAGTTCCAGTTCGTTGCGCTGCGTGGCATGGCGAAGCGCAGCTTCGATGGCCATTCGCCGGATCGCGGGCTGGCTGGACTGTGGTGAGAAGAATCGAATGCGGTCGATTGTGGGGTTCGCGACGTCGGACAGCGCGCTTCGAGCAGCCTCCAGAAGCTCGATGCCGGTGGTGCCATCAGCCGGGCCGATGGCGACACCGATCGCGTGGCTCATGACGACTTCGCTTGCGCCCACTTGTTCTGGCAGCCTCAGCTCTGCTTCGATACGGCGCGACAGATCCAGAAGCGTGTTCGGTTCAGCGCTGCGCTCGGGCCTGACGAGCACCGCGAACTCACCCGCACTCAGATGCGCCAGCATGTCTGCGCTAGGTATTGCCTTGGCCAGCCGCGCGGCGAGCGCCCTGATGAGCATGTCCGCCGCTGCGTAGCCCAGGCTTGCCCGAACCTGATCGACCTGGGGTACCACCAGGGCCATGAGCGTCAACGTCGCACCCGGCGTTGCAAACGCCTGCAGCTCTTCTCGCAGACAATGGAGAAGCGACGCCCGGTTGGGCAGTCCACTGACGTCGTTGTAGTTCGCAAGCTCTTGAATCCGGCTCTCCGCGTCGCGCTGAGCCGTGACGTCCTGCAGGATGGCGACGCCGCGCTGAGCCAGGCCGTCCGGGCCGGGCTCGATGAGCCCTCGGTGGTGGACCACGCGGTGCGAGCCATCTGCGTGGCGCACGCGATGCTGCAATTCGAACGGCTGTCCGACTTTGGCATTGCGCCAGGCGCCGTAGATAGCAGTGCGCTCGTCATCGGGCAGCCATTGCATGGCTTGCATTCGAGCCAGCTTGCGGTTCATCAAGGGCGCGCCGAGCAGCGCGCAAAGGCCGGCAGAAAACGTGAATCGGCCTCGACTCATATCGACTTCGACTGATCCGCTCGTACAAAGCGTCTCGGTCTGGGCAAGCATCCCGGCCTTCCAGTCGGCGATCCGGAGGGCCTGCTTCAGCTCGGTCACATCGGTAAGCGTGACGACATCGGCGTTTCTGCCTTCGAACACGATGCGTCGACCGCAGACGCGCAGTTCGAGAATGCTGCCGTCCTTTCGAACGGCACGAATGTCGTAGGGCTGATCGGGTGTCCCTGCTTGTCTGATCGCGACCTGCTCGAGCACACGCGGTCGATCCAGCGGATGCACCACCTCGACCGCCGAGGGAAGTTCGACCAGCTCCGCACCGCGATAGCCGAGCATGTGCACGAGATGGGCGTTGACGAAGACAAAGCGACCCTTGCGAACGATACCCACGCCGGCATGCACCTCGTTGACGAGCATGCCGGTGGATCGCTCAGTGGACTCGATTTTGTTTTCAAGAAGAGTTTCGTCTGGCACGGTGTTCCCTGAACGGCCTATTTCGTTTCATGTTTCTCGATGATTCGGCAAACCCGATGACAGGCGGGTCCGGCAATGAACTCGGCGGCGCACTTCATCGTGAGCGTGTACCGCGACTCGTGCTGGAACCGATTCGCATGACGGTTCCGGATGGAAGAATGAAAGATCAACTGGACAGAAGGGCCAGGGGCAAAGGCGGGACCTCCGCGCCATCGTCGCAATGAACCGGCAACCACACACGGAACACACTTCCCTTGCCGGGCTCCGATTGCACCTTGATCAGCCCTTTGTGCTTCTGGACGATAGAAAACGAGAGGGACAGCCCCAGGCCGGTGCCCTTGCCGACGGGCTTGGTCGTATAGAAAGGCTCGAAGATACGCTTCTGCACCTCGATCGACATCCCGCAGCCGCTGTCTGCGACCTCCACCCAGACCCACTCGCCAGTGGTCCCAGTGGAGAGCGTGATGGTCCCGGTGCCTTCGATCGCGTGCGCGGCGTTCACGATGAAGTTCATGAACACCTGGTTCAGTTGCCCGGCAAGACATCGCACCGCCGGCAGTTGGCCGTAGTTTTTGCGAATTTCGGCCTTGTATTTGACCTCGTTCAAGACGACGTTCAGCGTCGAGTCCAGACCTGCATTGAGATCCGCTTCCTGCCAGTCCGAGTTGTCGACTCGCGAGAAATCCTTCAAGTCCTGAACGATTCGTTTGACCCGAGTCAATCCGTCTGCACTTTCGCGCAGCAGGACAGGCAAGTCCTCGCGCATGTAGTCCAGATCGACCCGCGCCTTGGTGGCTGCCAGCTGTTGCCGCGTCATCGCATCGAGCGCACCTTCATGGCCCTCATACTCGGCAATGAGCGCCATGAGCCCATCGATGTAGTGCTTGAGGGAACTCAGATTCGAGTTGACAAAGCCCACCGGGTTGTTGATCTCGTGCGCGACGCCGGCGGCGAGCTGGCCGATCGAGGCCATCTTCTCCGACTGGAGCAGCTGGTTCTGCGCGTCCTCCAGCTTGCGGTTGGTTTCCTTCAGGCTGGCGTAGTTCGATTCCAGTTGCTCCTGCGCGCGACGCACCTCGCTGCGATCCTGCAGCAGCCACCAGGCACCTGCCGCCGGGTTGTCGATGTCGGAAACGTACGCGATCATCTGCACCCACAGCCTCTCGCCGTCCAGCCGCTGCAACATCATTTCGTGCAGCAGGGGCTTGCCTTGGGCGAGTACCGGGAAAGCGATGCGGCCGAACTCGTCGTAGTCGTCGATATCGATGAAGAAATCGCTGGTCTGTCCGCCCACGGCGCTCTCGCCGGTGGCCATGAACATTTCGGCAAACTTCTTGTTGTGCAGCGTTACCTTGCCCCCGCTCGAAGCCAGGATGCCGACCGACGCGTTCTCCATGAACGCCGACAATTCATGGTTCCTGCTGTCGAGCTCGGCGGTCCGCTCGGACACCAGGCGCTCGAGCTGGTTGCGGTGTCGCGTGAGCTCTTCCTCGACCAGGTGCCGTTGGGTGACATCCTGGAGCGTCTCGATGGCGCCGACGATCTGGCCCGTGCCGTCGCGCAGAGGAGCCGCGGTGAAAAAGAGCCAGCGGCCGCTGTCGCCAAAATAGGGGAAATAGTCTTCGGCTTCGAGAGCGCCGGCAATGACCTGAGAGGCCTTGATCTTTCCCTGGTAGTGTCTTTCCAGGTGCGCCGCGTCCACCCCGTCGACGATCAGGTCGCACAGCACCGGCCGGGGCTCGCCGTAGAAGACCGACCCCTTGTCAGAGAGGCCTCGCATGTCCCACCCGTCCTTGCCGGTCAGGTGTTCGCAGGCCTTGTTCCAGTGAGTGATCTTGTGGTCAGCGTCGATCACGAATGTCGCGACCGGATCGTTGTCGAGTATCTGATTCAAGACCTGGCTTGTCTTCAGCAAGCTCGTCTGCACGTGACGCATGTCGCTCAGGTCGGTGCAAGTCGACAGGATGGCAGGCGCGCCGTCGATGTCGATGCGGCGCGAAATGAGCTCGACGTAGCGGTCGTCGCCGCTCGAAGTGCGCAGGGTCATTTCAGTGGCCGCAGGCTCCCCGTCCCCGAGAAGGCAGCCGTTTGCGTATGCGCGCATCTGGTCCCGCTCAACGGGAGTGGCCAGCTCCTCGTGACTCAGCGTCGGCCATACATCGGAGGGGTATCCGAGCAATCTCTCGAGCGAGGAATTTGCCAACAGCAACAGGTCACCGCGATGCAGGAAGGCGGGCACGTTCAAGGCGAGCAACACCGAACGGCACATGGCCGCCGCCGGCGATTCATTGGCCGGAGAGGGAAAACTGACGGAGACGTCGCGGTGCATGGCGGATCAGTGATCCATGTCCCGGGACAGCGCGGAATCGTCCAGATCCATGACGACCGAACCGTCTGGGCCCCATTGCACGCGGGTGATGCCCGGTTCGATGCGTTCCAGTCGCTTCATTTCGAGCTGGGCGGCAGAAATCTGGCCCTGCTGGAGCCGCATCTGGTCGGCAAGACCGTCGTTCTCCAGCCGCAAGGCGCGGATCTGCAGAATCTGCGACAAGGCGCTGACGAGTTCGAAGTCGTTCCAGGGCTTGGCGATGAACCGATCGATGCGCGCCTCGTTGATCGCGGAGATCAACCCATTCAGATCGGTGTAGCCGGAAATGATCACGCGAGCGCAATCAGGCTGCAGGTCCCGCATTTTTCGCAAGACGGCGACCCCATCCATTTCCGGCATTCTGAAGTCGGAAATCACCAGCTCGAATGGCGTGTCCTCGGCGCAGGCAAGGGCGGCTCGAGCGGACATGAACGCTTCGACCTTGGGCCGCACCTCGACGCCTCCAACGGTGAGCGGGGAGTGCCTCAGAAGTCTTGTCAGGGCGCTTAGGACGCCCGCTTCGTCATCGATCAGAAGAATGCGGAGCATGGCGTTCCTTTTATTGGAGATCTCACCGGACCGGCGTGGTCGTTGCCGACTTGCGCGACGGGAAATCGATGCAGATGTGGAGCAAGAGCTTCACGCCCTCACGTTGCGCGAACTCTCGCACGTGACGCACGACTCGGGCGTCGAACACGTAACCGGCGGCAAGCAGCAGCGTGCCCTGAGGGCTGCATAGATCACGCGAGAGCACCATTCCGGGTGCAAGCTCGGCGGCCAGGATCACCTTGTCGCGATTGGCCTCTTCGGGTGGCTGCTTGAGCACTTCGGCGAAAGCCTGCACGATCTTCGGGTCGTAGCGGCTGCCCGCGCCGCGGGCGATGCTGCTTGCAGCGTCTTCCGGCGAGAAACGCCGTTCCGCCAACGTGCCGCTCAACAGGTTCTCGTAGTCGATGATGGGGCTGAGCAGTCGAGCGCCGAAGGGAATTTCATCGCTCTCCAGGCCGTCAGGAAATCCCTTTCCATCGAAGCGTTCATGCTGGCCTCGAACGAACTTCGCGACGATTCGCAGTTGGGCCAATGGCATCAGTGCCGTTTCGGCGTTCAATGGGTGCTTGCGATAGCGCGCGAGCTCTTCCGAAGTCAGGGTCGAGATCGGCTTGCTCAGCAACCCGTCGGGAAAGCCGATTTTTCCGATGTCGTGCAGAAGCGCTGCGACATAGATATCGTGGCTGAGCCGCTCGTCGAGTGCCAGATGCGCGCACATTCGACGTGCAAAAATCGAGACCCTTCGAGAGTGGCCGGACATACCGTTGTGACGCAACTCCATCAAGCCGGCAAAGATCTGCATCGACAACATGAAGTTGGTCTTCAGCTCGTCATAGGCGACGTTGAGCATGTCGTTGACCTGGCCGATTTCGGATGTCCGCTGGCGCACCCGATCCTCGAGTCCGCTGTTCAGCACACGGAGTTCTTCGTTTCGCCGCTGAACGATTTCCGTGAGCTGTCTGTTCTGGAGCTCGAGTTGACGACGCGCCAACGCCTCGCGCACGACGAGCAGGATGTCGTTGTCGTCCCAAGGCTTGGCGATGTAGCGATGGATTTCGCCACCGTTGATGGCGGCGATGGTCGAGCTGATATCCGCGTAGCCGGTCAGTAGAATTCGCACGGCATCTGGCTGCAGACTCCGCATTTCCTGGAGGAATTGCGCGCCATCCATCTGGGGCATGCGCATGTCCGAGATGACCAGGTCGACGGATTCCGTAGCCGCTACTTCCAGTGCAGCGACGCCACCCTCTGCGGTCAGGATACGGTAGCCATGGGCTCGGAACAAGCGACGCAGCGCGCTGAGAATCGATGGCTCGTCGTCGACAAGCAAGATAGTCTGCGGCGGCGCTGGAGATTCGACCGAATCAGTCGTCGTCGCAGCGGTTTGATCGTCTGTCATGCACCGCTCCTGGTTAGGTTCCCATGGGCAGATGGGACACGTCGCTCCGGTTTCGCGACGTCGAACAGACGCAGGAGAAGAGCCAGCATTCGATGCCCATGGGATAGCTTTGAGCAACGTTGAATTCTACGAATGCAGTTCGTCGATGGTCCGTTGAATAGCGTCATGAAAGGTGGCAATTAGCATCCGAGGCGAACTGCCTGCTCGGCAGTTCTTCCTCGCAAGATCGCATGCCTGTCGAGCGACTCAGCCCGTACCTCAGCAGTCTGTCAGCTAGGCGATCGCGACCTGAAGTTCGGCGGCCCAGTGCCGCGTCAGCGGCGTCACCGGCTTGGCGAGGCAGCGCTCGTTGAGCACGGCGCGGCCGACATGGCGCAGCTTGCTCGCGGCCGCGCAATGCATCAGCGTCTGGGCGACCAGGTCGCGCCGCACGTGGCTGCCGCCCAGGCGGGCCGCCGACTCGTGAACGAGATAGAGGCCGCGCACCGCCGCGTCGTGTTCGCCACGCTCGGCCGCGAGCAGGGCGCGCATCAGCGGCAGGCCCAGGTCGCGCGCAATGGCGTGGTTGCTGCGTGCGCCTTCCTCGGCCCGCATCACGCGTTCGGCGCAGCGCGCCACCCAGCCCTCGGCCTGTGCGCGCTCGCCGGCGCCCAGCATCGCGAGCACCACGTGCCAGTCGGTGAACGCGTGCACGCCGGCCTGCGCCGGGTCGGGTGCCCAGCGTTGCAGCAGATCCTTGAACAGCGCGTCCACCTCCACGTCCATCAAGCGCAGGCGCCAGTACAACGCGGCCGCGTCCACGCATTGAAGGCCATGCGTCAGCGCGGCGCCGGACAGGTGCGTATCGATCAGGCGCAGCGCGCCGGTGATGTCCAGCGCCTCGAGCCGGAACAGCGCGAGGTGCCACCACAGGTGGCTCGCGAAGCGCGTGCCATCCGTCCAGCCGGCCTGCTGCTGGCGCAGCCAGGCCGCGCCATCGTCGAAACGGCCCTGCATCTCCATCGCGTGCGTGACGGCATGCACCGCCCAGGGCACGCGCGCGGGCGTGTCCGCATCGGTGCACCGTTCCTGCGCCAGCGCGATCGCGCGCCTGCCGAGGTCTTCGGCCAGCGCCAGTTGGTGGCATTCGGCCAGGCCGAACGCGTAGAGCCCCAGCACGCATGGGAACAGCGGATCGGCATCGTCCCATTCGGGCAACGCGCGCGCCGGGCGCAGACGCATGCCCGCCGAATCGCCGCGCGCGTGATCCCACTGGTGTGCCCAGTGCAATGCGAGCGCGTCGCGCGGGTGTTCAAGCAGCAGGTCGTCCCAGATGCGAAGCGCCGCCGAGACTCGGCCGTCCTGCAGCTCGGTCAACGCCTCGAAATGGGCGCGCTCGCGCACGTTCGCCCGTGACGCGAGCGCGGACGCGGACTCCAGCAACTTGCGCGCCGCGGCGCGGTCGTCGGGCTGGTTCAGTCCGAGCCGGAAACCGGCATCGAGCAGCAGCGGCAACAGCCAGCCGCCATCGGCCTCGCGCGCCGCCTGCAGCGGCAAACGTGGCGTGTCGGCGAAGGTCATCATCTGCCGCAGCGCCTCGTCCGCATGATCGGCGGCCACGCGCGATGTCGTTCCCAGACGCAGTCCGCGCGAGTCCCGCAAGGCCTCGGCGGACGCGTTCGTCATGCGACGGCCGCTGCGCAAATGCGCGACCGCCACGCGGGCGCGCGTTGGCGAGGAGCCGAGGTGGGCGGGGGCATTTCAGTCCTGAAGACTCAGGCCTTCCGGCAGGCCCAGGTGCAGGTTCATCGTCTGCACGGCAGCGCCGGAGGCGCCCTTGCCGAGGTTGTCGATGCGCGCCATCAGCAGCACCTGGTCGGCGTTGCCGAACACGAACAGGTCGGCGCGCTGGGTGTCGTTG
>FSWB01000043.1_pt1 | contig 13658 bp, 15 predicted proteins | sample 1637871 | NCBI WGS metagenome assembly FSWB01 (sample SAMEA3914789, study PRJEB12502) | metagenome | biome: forest; material: soil | place: Canada | collected 2011-07-03 | depth 0.3 m
CCCGGTTACCGCAACGAATTCCATGAAGCCGGTTGGGGCAACAAAAAAGCCCTAGAGCGTTGATTCTCAAGGGCTTTTTGGATTTTCTGGGACGCTGTGTGTGACTTAGCCAGCCAGGTGGCCCGGGAATCGCCGCAGAGTTGGCCAGCAGTCGTAGGGTTCCCGCGCTGCTCCCTGGGTGACCATCTGTATGCGACACCTCACGCCAACTCAACCGTTGGCGTGCCCTTGGCCGAGAGTAGGAACTTGGCTGATCCGTTGGCCGAGATTTAATGCTTTGGATTCAAGGACTTAGTCTTCGAGTCCGCGCTTTACGCGTAATGGTTGGCCGAACGTAGGGTTCTAGCGCGGGTACCACGCTCTAAGTTTCCGGCTTCCAGCCAAACCGGTACATCCAGTCTCCCGCTACTACCCTCGTGACGCGCACCGGCCGCCACGGGGAGTCGGCGAACCAGGCGACGGAAAGAACTTTACCGCCTACATCAAGCCACACGTCGAGCAGCGTCGACAGTTCAGGGTCATCGGGAAGGACGAGCACTCCAGACGCGACCATGACCTTGTAACCGTGTTGACTCCAGGTCCAGTGGGCCGGCATAGACGCCGTGGCCTGCTGGTAGATACCGCCCGCCTTCACCAAAGGCACAAGCGTCTTGATTGCCCAGTTGGCCACGGCCAGTTTGCTCTTCAGCTTCGGAATGGCGCTAGGAGAGCTCAAGCTTTGCCCCTCATAGATCTCAGATTTCCTGCGGAAGGATGAACGCCGGAGATTCGATATCTTGCAAGGGAATCGAACCAAGGACAACGGGGTGTGCCGCTCCCGAAATCTGAGTCGGCGGCCTCGATCACCGTTCGCGCTTCGGAAATTCGCCACAGGTCAGCGCAGGTCGGCTAAGCGTCCAGCTCTCGAGGCTCCAGACCCACCCTCCGCAAATCCTGGACGCGTAGTGCCTGCCGGCTCATAGGTGAGACCATCACCGTCCGCAAAACCCGGACGCTGCGAGCCGAGTTTCTCAACGGAGTCGAGGCCGAATCGATGCGGCGAGGCCTGTCGTCCGAACTCGACAGCGCCTCGGAGGCCCTGCGACGCAGTCCGCTGCTATAGGTCAGCGCTCGGAACGCTTGGCAGGACGCAGCGCTGCGGCGATCCCATCGTCCATGCGCTTCAGCAACTCCTCCGGCGCAATCCCGCTTCTCTTACGAATCCCGCGCTCAATAGCATCGCGCGCTCGCACCTAGAACGCGTCCTGCGTCCTCCGCCAAGCAATGCCGCTGCGCACGCACTGATTGACAAAGGCGGAGAGACTCTCGCCTTCATCAAGTACAGCGCGTGCATCATTACAGACGACGGGCTCGATCCGCACAAGGCAGAGCGCGGAGCGCTTCATGACTTGGGAGGGACGCCGAAGCGCATTCCGATCAATCTCTAGAGGGCGCTCCCTGGGGAGTCTCCTCATCCTCGCAGATCGATAGCGGCAGTCGACCCAGATCTTCGGCGTCCTGGTGAGATGAATTTCCCCTCCGACTAGCCGAAAGTAGATGCGCTCGCCAAGCTTGAATCCCGAGATCCTCGGGACATCTATATGCATCGAGCGACGGATGCCTGTCAGGTAGTGTCCAGGAAGATCGAACGCGTTCTTCATATCTTGACCCATTGGTCTCGAGCAGACGAGCCTGGCGCCTCAATCGAGGCGCCACCGCGTCGGCGCTCGCGAACCCAGACGCCTCGTGCATGCCCCTGTCATTTCGATCGTTTCGCCGACTTGGCTTTGGGCTTTCCAGCACTTTCGGACAGCGGGCCAGCGTACACGGTCATACCTCGAGGTTCGGTCGCCGCCATACGCTCCACCTCCTCGCGCGTGAAGGCAAATTTGCGAAGACTGCGCGCCGCCTTTTCGGCCACCTCCGCCGAAACAACGACGCTCTTGCCCGGTCGAACGAGTATGCGCTTCACTTGTACTCCTTTTCGGGCTCAGCCGTGCCCTTGCGAGGGCCCGATCCCACCCGGGGGACCGAAGCCCGGCAACTGGAGGACCAGTTCCTTGCCGTTCGGAGCTCCGCCCTTGATCGTTCCGAGACCATCGGAAAACTGCTTCGATGCATCTTCGAAGATCAACTCTCCGGGGATGCCCGCCGCATGGCCAGCGATACGCCATACGCGCGAGATGTCTCGTGACTGCCAGGCGCTAGCCTTATCGTTTGGCTCCGCCGGAAGTATCTGTTTCAAAGCTCGAACTGAGTCATCGGGGTTTGCCTCGATCAGGCCGAACAGGTCCTCGTCATGCGCCAGGAGCAAGCTCCTGATCAGATGCCCGTCCCTGTCCTCGGTCTGAACCGTGACGACGAACCAGGGCATGTTCACAGAGAGCTCGACCGCACGCCAGAAGCGACTGCCCTTTGGAGCTAGCCCTGCAGGCATCACCTGCTCAAGTTGCGGTATGGAAACGAACATTTTTGAGCCCTATAGATTGTAGCCCTAAAGGATTCTAAATGAAGTAATCAGCGATCGCCGGATCGCCATGAAAAGTCACAGCTCACCTTCGTTTTCAAGAGCCCTTCGCGCAGTCAGAACTGCCCGCGGTCTGCCGCAAGAGGCATTCGACCAGGTCTCTAGCCGTACCTATGTGAGCACACTCGAACGTGGGCTGAAGGAGCCGACTCTCAGCAAGGTGAGTGCTCTCGCCAACGTTTGTGAGGTGCATCCCCTGACGTTGCTGTTGCTCTCGTTTTGCACCACGACCAAGGCTTCTGAGGTCGATCGGCTGCTTCTTCAAGTCAAGCAAGAGTTCGAGTCTCTCGATCTCGCGGACCTCTGAGGGCCGCCCGAGGCGCAACCCTTTGGGCAGGGCCGAAGACCCCACGCTGGGCTGCTCCAGCAGCCTGCTGCACGCTTCCGGCGTCCCCCTCTTTTTCCGGCCAGGCAGTTTCGCCTCAAAATCCCGCTATAGCGATAAGAATACTTATCGCGATAGATGTGTTTTATGTCGACAAGATTTGAGTCGAACTCGCACGCGCTGACACGCAGCACATGCTCGAAGAGCGAGCAAAATGCCGCCATCTAGGTGCCGAGGCCGAAGCGTGAAACACTCTGCTATCCAACTCGGAGCCAGCCCAATCCCGCCTGAGGGATTCAGCAGCTGGCTCGACTACGCTGTCGAGACGTTTGACACACGTGCCCTCGAGACACTTGGACTTCTGGACGACACGAAGCCCGCGGTGCCTCGAGAGGCCTTTCGCGAAGCTGCGCGCCTCGAGCTTCAGGCTCTCCGCGCGGATGCGTCCGCCGCTGGAAGGGCCTCGTCCCCTTCTGTGCATTCACGCATCGCGGCCAAGGTCAGCCGGATGCTCGCAGAAAACGGCGATCCAGCGCTCGCTCGTGAATTCGACATTGAAGCGTGGGTTGACCGATGGATGCGAGAACGTCGCCCTGAACTCGGCAACCAGACGCCTGAACAGGCGATGGCGCGACCAGACGGATGGGCTGCCGTTGAAGGCTTACTTGACAGCATGGGAGGCGGCGTCCTTGGTTGAGCTGTCCTGGCGGAAATTTGCGCCCAATTTAGGGCGAAGTGTCCGGGTTTAATCGAAGGTCAGAAAAACTGTCGGTTTCTCCTCGACGCTCGTCTGGTCGAAGTGTCCGGGTTTAATCGCGCGGTTGAACTGTCGAGCGATCGATGGAACCTGAATCGCATGCCGCGGCTGCGGGGAGCGCAGGACAAGAGCCGATCTCTACGTGTCCGACTCTCCGAATGCCTTCGCAAACGCGCTGGCGCGGCTAGCCTGGTCGCTATGAAGGTACCCGGAAGTGGTCGAGATTGAGGCATGCCGTAGGTTGTCCCGCACCGTCGTCAAGGACGCACCGAGCTCAAGCGCGTGGGTCGCATGGGTATGCCTCATCCAGTGCGTCGTCGCAGAACGCAGTTTGACGCCAAGCGCTGGGCTCGCATCCTTCAGCACCTCAGCGGCCATCTCGAAAAAGCGCTCAACCACCATGAGCAGTCGAGTGGGCGTGATCCCCGCTGCTGCGTCATCGGAGACCCTTCCCACGACGGTCACCTCCGAGTCCCAAAGATTGGGCGACGTAGGTATCCCACGTTGGGACAGGTACCGGTTCAACGCCGTGCGAACCGAAGGGGGCAGCGAGACCTTCGCCTTCTTCGCGCCCTTGCCGACGACGTTTATCCAACCGTCGTTGCGCTCATCGATCCAGATGTCACTCAACTTCGCGTCGCAGAGTTCGGATGGCCTCAATCCGGTTCCTCGCCCGAAGTCGAGCACGAACCGAAGACGGTGCGCCGCGTCCTTCGACCACCCGTACGACCATTCCAAGCCGTCCGCAACGACACGGATGAGCCGCCACTCAGCCTGCGTGAACACCCGCCCCGCATCCGCCGGCGAGGACGAAGTGCCACCCCGTACCTTCAGCCCAGCAAACGGGTTCGCGACCACATAGTGCTGCTCGACGAGCCACCGAAAAAGTGCCCCCAGCACCGACACCGCGTACTTCACCGATGTGGCCGCCAGGGGTCCCACGAAGGGCCGCCAGTCTGGCGAGGTGCGTGCCCGGGCCGGCCCCAGCCAGCGCGCCTTCGGTGTCGGGTTCCTCAAAAACGCTCGGTAGGCCGTCGCGTCCTCCGCCGTCAGCGAAGAAAGCGCCTTCCCGCGCAGCACGACCGCCCAGAGAATGAGACGCTCGGCCTCCTTTTTGTAGGCACGCTGGGTCGCCTCCGCCTCATGGCGCTCGATCCAGGCCTGCACCGCCTCATAGTCGTTGCTCGCCGACAGTACGCACGTCGCCCGCGGCGCGCGAAACTGCCCCCTCGAGCCATCGAGGTCATCCGGAACGACAAGCGTCTCCCACGGTGCGATCTGGCTAACTTGCGCCGGTGTCACAAGCGCCCGTGCCCGTTCGGTGAGGTCGGGATGCGCAGCAAAGAACGCCTCCACCCGCTTGGCGCTCGTCGATCCCAGACCTGGCACAGAGACCCACCACCGGCGCCGGCGCGGCACGCGTAGCGTGAGCGCCGCCAGCGTCTTCATGCCGGCCGCGTGCAATGTCGCCGCGAGACGCGGCGGAAACCAGTCCTCCACGGCGTCACCGATCATCGGCTGCTTTGGTGAGGCCGACCTCAGCTCCTCAATCACCGATGAAATCCGCGCCGCGCGCTGCGTTCCTGGGCGTGTACGAGCGGCATCCAGGAGTTCTGCCAGGTCGTCGCGGCCGGCGAGCCGGGCGGTGCGCTGGAGCAGGCGCCGGGTTCGACCGATGACGGCGCGAGCCGACTTGCCGTCGCCAAGGAGATGGGGGGCGTAGCGCTCCACGGCAGCCCGGGTGTCGAGCCCCTCGGCAGCTGCGCGAAACGCCGCCAACTCGCTGGCGTCCGGGAAGGCCGCGCCGTCCTGGGGAGCTTCGACAACCGGGGCGTCAGCGCGGGGAGGCATACGAGAAAGTCTATGCCGATAAGCCGGGATATTGCAATCTCAAAAAGGTGTTGCCCCGGGCAACAGCCACCGAAGTAGGATTGCCCAAAAACCAGACATCGGGCGGCTCCAATCCGGCGGCCGAGCCCTCAAACACGACTGGAGCAGTCAGGTTGTGAGCAAATCGCGAAGGCAAAGGATGACATCCAGCCATCAATCGACATCACCATGGCTAGGCAGCACGAGGTGGCCATGAGCGCGTGGTGTGAGTTCAAGATTCAGCGCCTGTATTGCGCAGATGCGGAATCGGTGTCCGTGGCCGAACTACCCCGGGTCGTGCTCGATCTTCAGTCGCTGAGCCATTGGCACGGCGTGCAGATCTTCCCCGACGCGGAGCCGGCGCCTGACGGGCATTGGCAGTTTCCCCGCGTCAGCATCGGGTGGCACAGCGCTGGCCGGGGCTACGTTGTTCAGTGTTTCGAGACCGTAGACTCCGATTCCTGCCTGCTGGCGACAGCCTCCGTGCTGTCAGAGCCCGAGACCTACGTCGAACTCGGTGGGCAAGGTCAAGAACTGTGGCCGAAGCAGCTCTTCGTGCCCTATGGCAGCGTGATGCAGGCACTGAATCACTTCTTGACCACTGGCCTGCAGGATCCCCTGCTCGATTGGATCGGACTGGGTGACTTCCAACGGCGAGCCACGACGGCTCGTCCAAGACCTCGTTGACATCCCCCTCAATCAATTGGCGAGCGGCACTGTGCGAGATCACTCCTTCGCCAGCCCCTTTCGACAATGTCTCGGCGAAAAGATAGCCGGGTTACCTCAATCGCGGAGGTGGTGCCCGGGGCACCACATGTCGGACTTCTGCCGGACCGATGGGCTACCAATACAGCACTGGACGACGGCTACCCGCCAGCGAGCTGACTTTCGAGTATCGATGGGGAGCACCCGCCGTCGCTGCAAAGGAGCCGTTGCTCCTGAGGAGCGAGCCGCCATCTGACTCGGTGCGGAGCAGTTGTGCGGAAACATCCCGTCAGACTATCCCCATCGATATGGTCTGCCGTGCGCCGTCTTCGGTGAGAACTACTCCTGAGGCATCATCGAAGCTGACCGCTCGGTGACAACCATCCTGCTGCCGGAGGAATACTGAACCGATCGAAGGCCCGGTCTGTGCAGGGCCTTCGTCTCCGACTCGGCGCTCACACTAGTACTTGGTCCGGACGTAGATGCCACTCCTGCCCGGACACGCGTAGCCGTGCGGGTTTTTGTGAGCGTTGAGCGAAGAGTCCATGCTTCGGCGATCGAATGACTTACCGCAGATGGGGCAGCGGTAGACATAGACCGCACCGCCACTCGCGGCGCGCGCTGTTCGGCGAGCCATCGGTCGCGCGAAAGCCAGGCCGCCGTTGTCGGTGCGTGCTGTTTGCGGGATGGAAAGCGGCCCGGCTGTTGTCAGCTCGATCAGATAGCGCGGGCTGAAGGATTGGTTGGTGACAGACACGCCCTGGATGCGGTCGATCCTGTACGAGCGAGAGTCGCCGGAATCACTGCGAGTCGCATACAGAACGAAATTACCATCGCGTGTCTCGCGAAGGGAGTAGGGCTCGATTCGCCGCGTGCTGCCGTCATACGCAAGATCGACGCACAGGTGGTTGGCGGCGGCGAAACGAATAACCTCCAGCGGCCCACGGGTGCGCATCGGAATGCCGCGTGGAAGCTCGCGCGTGCGGATCGTTGTCTCTGTGGCACCGGCTGTGATCGCCAGCGGCTGGGGCACCTCTTCGCCTCCCATGATCCAGGCAAACACCTCGGGCAAGGCCGCCCAGAAATCGGCGACGGGCGGCAGGACAGGGAGCTGGTGCCCGAGCATGTTGTCCCACATCGCTTCCAGATCGCTGCGATGCGGCTCAAGGCTGTCGAGCGAAGGCAGGGCGATGCCCTTGTAGTCGCATTTCTTGGTCAGCACGTCGAGCAGCAATACCGCCGAGGGTCGCGTATCGCCGTGACGGTAGAGGTTGATCACGTCGTACAGATCACGGGGTCGCGTGCGCTCGCCAAGCGCCCTGATCTTCTCGCCGAACGCCTCTTCATAGGCGTAGCTGTTGATCCACATACCGCCTTCGGGATTGTCCGTGTACGGGTGGTACACGGAGCGCCGCACAGATGGAAGCACGAGGGCTTCATCGGCCGTGAGATCGAGCTTGATCTTCGGCCATCCGCCGGAGCCGGATGTCGGAGACACCGGCCCGCGGTAGCCGACCTTGCCCTGACAGGAGAGGCGGCCACGCGGGTTCTCGTAGATGTCGAAGGATAGTTGGTCCGCAGGGATCGAGAGGCCGGATTCATCGGATACCCACTCGACGACCTCTCCCAGGACGCGTCGCAGGAAGCCCTCTTCAAGGCTGGTCTCGTCGCGAAGCGTGAAGTCCAGGTCTTCCGAAAAGCGGTAGGTCTCGAAGTAGCATTTCTTCAAACATGTCCCGCCCTTGAACACCCACGCATCCGTCAGCTCCGGGTGCGTGTGAATCCCTGCGAGCAGCCACCCGAGAACGTAGTCTTTCTCGACGACGCTTGGCTGCAAGCCAAGCGATGACGCCGTCTCAAGAATCTCGCGCTTGTCGATCATCCAAGTCTCTCTTTCCAGCGGGGCGGGACCCACAGATTCCACGCGGTGACGAGCTGGCTGCAATCCAGGCCGGGATCGAGCTTGGCATAGCCCTTAGTCAATCGCGCGCGGCAAGCAGCGGCGAGGCTTTCATCATGGATGTGTGCCTCCGCCAGAAAGCCCAGGCGTTTGAAGATCGCGCCGTTGCCGAACGTCGCGGCGTACTTCATGAGCAAGCCCTGATCGGCATTGCGCAGCTTTTTGTACTCGGAGAGACAGTCGGCGACGTGATCGATCCCGCCGCCGGTCTGCGGCAGCGCCAGCATGTCGATGAGCGTGCGTGCAGGATCCGAGAGATTGACGCGCGTGGTGCCGCGCCAGATCGGTTTGATGCCGAAGAAGCGCTTCTTGGCAAGGTGATGGGCGAGGAAGGTCACGCCTTGTGCAATCACTCGTTGCTCATCGACACGGCGGGTGGTGAAGATCACTGTCTGGTTGAACAACTGCTCGGTGAGGTCCCAGTGATGGGCCGCTGTCCAACCGCCGATATAGGCTTCGCCAAAAAGCGAAGGCACCAGTACCCAGGGATCGCCGACCACTTGGTCGCTCATCGCCAGGTCGATCGGGACGGGAACATAGAGGCCTTGACCGATGCGGCGCATCCAGCCCTGAGCGACCCAGCGCGAGAGCAGTTTGGCGGCTCCCGTTCGGTCCAGGTCAAGCGCCCGTGCTGCGGTCTCTATCGAGACCACGTCTTTGGTGGCGCGGAGAACGACGGCCAGACGTGCCCGATTGGCTGGCAAAACTTCACTCATAACTATAAATTAACACGCTTAATTCCCGAATTCAAGGAATTTGACGGATTCTTGTGTAGTGAATACAGGTCGTATAGCCAGTTCTTCCGGGTTCGGGCTACGGCTTGGCATCGGATTGGCAGCGCCCGCCGAATTCAAGAAAACTGGCGGGGCTGTTATGCAGCGGCAGCCGTCGCTCGGCGCCGCCAGGCGGTCGGCTGCACCCGCTGCAAAGCAGCCCAGGCTCCGGGCCGCGCAAGCGGGCTCTCCGTCAGCGACCGCGTCGGTCTTGCCGCGGCTCATCTCCACTTCGGATCCCAGGGCAACAGCGGCGCCTCTAGCGGATACATCAACGGTTCAACCCGACCGTGCTTTCTCATCAAGCTGGCTTGATGTAGGAGTGCTGGCAAGCTACCGCTGACTAGCTTCGCGACTTCTTCCATGCTCAAAACCTTTGCTTGAAGTTCGTCTAGCTCAATCGTGGTGATCTTGTTGGAGAAGGTCTTGCCCTTGCGGGTGGACTCAAGCCGTTGAATGACACCATGAGGCTCACGGCCTCCGCCCGAGCGGATCCCGAACGCGTTGTGGGCGATCAGGTTCCGGGTCGGAATGAGCTTGGCCATTCGGTCGAGGGTCGCCTCAAGCGCGCCGGCGTTTTCGACTCCAAGCGAATCGACCCTCTCATGGACCAAGGTGGTGGCCAACTTGAGCCGATCCATGTACTCAAGTTTCGCAACGGCATGAAATGTTGCGGTCGAGCACCAGCCTCTTAGCAAGACGTCCACGTGATGTTCACAGTGGCCTCCAGCCAGTATCAGCTGCCCTATCAAAGACGCCCAAGTTTTCTCCTCTTCGACTCCGTACATCTTGCTCGCCCCTCAAACGTGGATCAGTGATTCTGCTGCCTCGCTTTGCAGGCGCACAAACGGGTGGGCTGGCAGAAGCCCGACCGCCCTGCTAGGCTTCATGCAGGTCTTAACAGACGCCCCGCCGCCAAACGATGGCTGGTTTGCAGCGGAAACCGTCGTCGGGTGCGACATGCCAGCCAGCCGCTTCCGCTGGCATAGCAGTCGGCCGATAGATCGAAGAGGTAGCGCTGCAGCGCAGGGTCGAGAGTCTGCCAATGCTGCCTTTGCCTTTCCAGTCGTGACGGCGACTGCGCGATCGGGCATCGCTCATGCCGTCCGTTCTGCCAGCCAGTGCGTTCCAGGCCCACACGCTTCGCAACCCGACTCGACGATGATTTCGCACATCTCGCGGTTCTCGGGCGTGTCAGGCCACCACACGCCGCCGTCGATTGGCTCTCCCGCTTCGTTCTCGTGCAGCCCTAGCGGCCAGCAGACGCGAATTTCGATCATGGAATCTCCGACGGCAAACTGAGCCTATTGCCGAGAACGCTGACGCGTCTTCGTGAGCCCTACCGCCCTCCCCCTATCTCTTAGGCTCCAGTCGGCGGAAAGTCGCAATCGACCTGGCCTCTGGCGCCGCGGCATCCACCTCGTCGAGAAAGCCCACGGTATTTGCGATCGCACAATCCTGCAGGTTGTTGACCGCCACGTGGCAGCACGACGCTTCGAGCGCATCTGTGGCCTCCGGATCAGCAGGCTCCGAGCCCTTGAAGGCCAAGCCGGTCATGGCGTCGCCACCGAGTGCACCCTCCTCCCTCAGGCGCTGAACCAGGCGCGTCGCGATGTCCGAGATCGCAATGCTCGGGAGAGCTTCAACCGCAATAGCGGTGGCGTGCAACCCCGTCAGCAGAACAAACGAGATGCCGTCCTGCTCAAACTCACGACGATTCAGTACGGTTGCCATGGCGCCATCCTCGTGGGCGAACCGGTAACGCCAAGGCAGCACCTACGGCCGCGTTGGCAAAGGGCCATCTCGATCAATCGTCGACCGGAAGGCTCAGCATCACCATCCTACAGCGGCCAGTCCCCGCCGCGAGGGATGCAGGTCAGGTACCCGCAAAGAGCGGCTCAGATTGCGAAGTCCGTGACCGACTTGCCCGCGTCGAGTGCCGCCTGCAACCACTTCGGTTTCAGGCCACGGCCGGTCCAAGTTGCGCCCGAGACGGGATCTCGATACTTCGGCGCCACCTTCTTGCCAGCGATGCCCGCCTTGGCGGTCGCCTTCGCTGCAAGATCCGCGACGGTCAGTCCGTGCTCCGACATCAGTTGGCGAACACGTGCGATCGCCGCGGCCTTGTCGGCCGTCCGGGCCTCTCGGATGGCACGATCGAGGGCCGACTGCTGCGCCAGGAGCTCGGAGAGAGAGGGCTGCATGGAAAAACCTCGTGATCGGGGGCCGGACATTTCACCACGCCGGGCGGTTGCCGACGGACGGATTGGTCGCGGAACCGAGCAATACGCCCTCTTCCCTGCCCTCCGAAGCCGAATTTCAGGGGCCTATGCCGATAGGACGGACTATCGCAAGCGCCTGATTGAGGTTGGGCTGCGTGCTCCGCCCTCATGCGCCTGCCCGAGCGCTAAATTTCAACGGAAATGCAAGGTGTCCCGACAAGCCGGATCACGGGAGACCTGCGGTGAGATGCGAGCCCGAGATGCATATCAAGCATGCCATGCACGAATGCTGTCCGCCAAGCGCACGTCGGGAGAGCAAATCCTCGCGCCCGCGCCGATGTCTGGGGCAGAATCGGCCGCGACGTTCTTGAAACGCTTTCCGATCAACAAGGGTCACCGTGACGACCAAGTATGTTTGCTCTTCTTGCTTCGGTGACCAGGACCTGAAGGCGTGGATACGGGATGCCGGCGAGCGCCGCGGCTGCGACTATTGCAACGGGTATGACTCGCCGACCTGCAAACTGGACGAGATATGCGTGCACATCGAGAGTTGTCTCAAAGAGGTGTACGGATTCGCCATCGATCAGCTTCCGTACGAGAGTGCGGAGGGAGGCTACATCGGCACGACCTGGACGACCTACGAAATTCTTGTGGAGGAAGTCGGCCTGTCTCTGCCCCGTGACCGAAAGGATCGGCTTTTTCATGCGATCCTCGGGCGCCTCACTGAGGAGACTTGGTGCGAGTACGACTGGCTGAGCCTCGACTACGACGAGGCACTGCGCAGCAGTTGGGACCGCTTCTGCGAGACCGTGAAGCACAGGCGGCGGTTCTTCTTTCACGCGGTGGGACCGGACGATCGTGACTCCTACACGCCGGCGTCCCTGTTGGAGGCGATCGTCCGAATCAGCGAGGGCATGAATTTGGTTCGCGAGCTCGTGACAGGTACACGCCTATGGCGAGCGAGGCCGGACATCCCTCGCGGTCGCAGAGTCGTCGCGGCGGACTTCGGGCCACCGCCGGAGCGCTTCGCACTACAGAGCAATCGGATGAATCCGCCAGGCATTCCCATGCTATATCTGGCGTCCAATGCCAAGACGGCGTTGCTGGAAACGAGAGCCGAGGAATCTCGCGTCGGGCAATGGGTGGCAGAGCGACCGCTCCGTATATTGGATTTGCGAAGGCTTCCCCAGGTGCCTGGCATCTTCTCCCATGCCGATCGAACAAACCGGCTGGCTCTGAGCTTTCTGCATGACTTCGCCGGTGACATCATGATCCCCGTCGAGCGTGACCAACGAGTTCATGTCGACTACCTGCCTTCACAGGTTGTGACGGAGTACGTCCGCGACTACGTCTTCGATGGTGGCAACGTGGACGGAATCGCATACGGGAGCACAGTGCACCGCAGCGGCTGGAACGTTGCGATGTTTTTAAACCCGATTGATTTGGGCCTCGAAGTGCCAGCGTGGGGAAGCGCGCCGGCACCGAGCTTGCGCTTCGCGCGTGCACTGCGCGTCAGCGAGTAGTTCGACGTTGAGACGGCATGCACCCCGCGATGGCGCTGGCGCGGCGTAATTCCTAAGAGCCGGTGTCAGCGGGCCCGATGACGAAAGGGCTCCAGGGTCATCTGCATCGCCATGAGTCTGCGCGCCGCGACGTTGAGCAAGGACGTCCCTGCAAGTCCTCGGCGCCGCTGTGGCCTGCGAGGGCACAGCGTGCCAAAGAAGCTCACTTGCCCGAATGCTGGCCACTGCCATGCGGAGAGATTGCTAGTCGGCTATCTGAAATAGTCTGGTCGTACCGTTCAACAAACTTCGGAAACTTTTCTCGGTCAAAGTTGTACGTTTCAATCCACTTTCCGAGTGCTTTCGAGAACGCAAGGATAAGCTGAGAGAAGTCGAAATAATAGACACCGACTTCATTCGAAGAAAATCCTGCGTCGCCTCCGACCCGAAACGAGATGCGTCGCTCCTTGTTTGTAAGTACTTTCTTCGAGTTCAAGTTTGTCATGTGCAGAAGTCCATTTCGAAGCTCCCAAAGCTCGGCCGCCGTGATTCCTAGAGGCGCCAAATCGGCATAGCTGTTCAACCATTTGGTGAACACATTCGAGCCGGCTTCGTCGCCGTACTCAATGTAAGCGACGCTATCAATGCAGGACACGAGCAGCTTCATCGCCGAGACATACAGTTTTGCATTGAATGTCAGCTTGATGGCTAGAAAGTAGTCGTCATTGATCAAGCTCGGAAGGTCGATCGCGTCGTCTCTGGTGTACTTGACAAGCCAGTCGTCCATCTTCCCTCGCGCACCAAAAGTCGCAGCAACGTCGTTGATGTCGAGGCCTGTAGTGCCGCTCGTATAGTTAAATCTTGGAGCGCCATCGACAACCGGCGTCAGCCCAAACAGCGGAGCGTGAGAAGCTCCCGCTTCGCGAAACACCTGCTCGACCTGCAGGCGCTGATCGCGATCTACGACAACTGCAACTCGCTGCACACCAACGCGTTCGACGAGGCGATCACCACGCCGACCGAGGAGAGCGTGCGCCGC
>FSWB01000336.1_pt1 | contig 13542 bp, 16 predicted proteins | sample 1637871 | NCBI WGS metagenome assembly FSWB01 (sample SAMEA3914789, study PRJEB12502) | metagenome | biome: forest; material: soil | place: Canada | collected 2011-07-03 | depth 0.3 m
ATGGACATGGGATCACTCTAGCAGCGCGGCCACCGCAGTTTTTGCAAAGTATTCGCAGGCCGGCCTGACTACGCTTGCCCACATCGACACCACGACCGGTGCCGCAAGCAACGACAGGACAACCTCATGAACAAGCATCTCGCGGCCCGCCGGCTGGCCACGGGCCTCGCACTGGCCGCGTCCCTCGCCGGGCCGCCCGCATTCGCGTCGGATCACCTCGATACCCCCACCGTGCTGGCCGACCCCGCAGCCGACATCGGCGACCTGTACGCCTGGACGTCGGCCGATGGCCGTCGACTCAACCTGGTGCTCGACATCGTCGGTCGGCGCTTCTCCGACCAGGTGCAATACGTGATGCAGGTGGACAGCGGCCCTTCCTTCGGCCGCACGACGGCCAGCACGCGCATCGCCTGCCAGTTCGAGGTCGACGGCGCCGCGACTTGCTGGGTGGGCACGCAGGACAGCCTGCAGGGGAATCTCGCCTCGCCCCACGGCCTGGACAGCCGCAAGCACCACTTCCGTGTCTTCGCCGGCCCGCGCGACGATCCGTACTTCAACAACGTTCGCGGCACGCGTGCTGCTTTGGACAAGGCCGCCACGGCACTGCGCAAAGGCGCCGCGACACGAGACGCCAGCGGCTTCGCGCACTTCGACGAAGCCACGCTCAAGGACATCCACGAAGCCTGGCACCAGACGAATGGCGGCCCCGCGGCCAACTTCCTGGCCGGCTGGAAGACGTCGGCGATCGTCGTGTCGGTCGATCTACCGGTGGTCAGTGGAGGCGGACCGATGCTCGCGGTCTGGGCGCGCACCGAGCGGCGCGAGCCGGCGCCAGAGCACGGCAGACGGCCTCCGGCGGTGGGGGCAGCGATTGATCGCGTGGGCCGGCCGCTCACGGCCAACGCCTTGCTCGCCACGGTGGGCGAGCCAGACATCGCCAACGCCTTGAAGGAAGGCTACAACCGCGCGGACCCAGAGGGCTGGCAAGCCTTCGCGACAGAGATCGGCCGCAACCTGGCGTTGTACGACGGCTTTGACGGCGTCGCCGGCAACCAGTGGCTAGCCGACGGCAGCAAGGACTCGCCCGCGCGCTACCAGCGCTTGGCCGAACTGCTCGCCGACGACCGGCTGTGGATCGACAGCCGGCGCACGACCTGCGGCCAATACCTGGCTGTCGAACGCGCGGCCTTCGGCGCGCCCAACAACGACTGCGGGGGACGCACGCCCAGCATGGACGTCAACGGCGTCTTCCGCTCGATGTTGATCCGCGGCACGCCGGATGTCTCGGACGATGGCATCGATCACGACGACCACCTGCATTCCAACGTCGACTTCCCTTTCCTGGCGGCCCCATGACGAAGACCTTCCATCCAATCGCATCGCGTCGGAGCTCTTGCCTTGCAGTTCTGCTTTTGGCCTGCGTGACCACAACCATGGCCACGCCGATCGCGTTCGACAAGCGCGCCAGCACGAACGGCGAGATCGCGCTTGCCAACCTTGATGGGCTTATCGAGCAGGCGTCGGACGAGCCCGGAGCGATCGACCTGCTGTTGCTGCGCGGACAGTTCCTGGCAGACCATGAGGTGCTCGATCGCGTGGATGCGCTCTCCGAGCCGCATGACCAGGACACCGCACAGCTGCTGCGTCGCGCCAGCGCGCGCGCCGCGGCGCACCGCTTCTATGAGGCGGGGCTCGATCTCGACGCCGCGCAGCGCGCGGGCGCGTCGCCGGACGCCTTGCTCGCCCAGCGGGCGTCGCTGCAGGTGGCGCTAGGCCACGCGCAAGACGCGCTGCCCGAACTGCGCGCTCGGGCCGCGTGGCGCCCCGGCTTCGCTTCGAACTGCGCGCTCGCGCTGGCGGAGGCCGCTGTCGGCCACATCGAGCAGGCGGACGCGCTCTATGCCGAGGCCTTGCGCGAGCTCGACACTACGTCGCCGTTCCCCGCCGCCGCGGTTTGGTTCGCTCGCGGCCTCATGTGGTCGGAGCAGGCAGGCGACCCGCAGCGCGGCGCCCTGATGTACATCGAGGCGCTGCGCCAAGTCCCCTCATACGTGCCCGCGAGCCTTCACCTGGCCGAACTGGAGGCCGCGCGCGGCGACACCGTCGACGCCATCGCGCGCCTCGAGCGGATCGTCGCGATCTCGCGCGATCCCGAAAGCCTCGCGTTGCTGGGAACGCTGCACAGGCGCGCCGGTGCAGCGACGCTTGGCGCCCGGGAGATCGAGCAGGCTCGCGACCGGTTCGAGAACCTGCTGCAGCGACATCCTCTGGCTTTCGCCGACCACGCCGCCGAGTTCTTCCTGGGCGCTGGCGCCGACCCCGAACGCGCACTCTACTGGGCGCGCATCAACCTTCTGGCCCGTGAGACGCGACGCGCTTACACGTTGGCGATCCGGGCGGCACAGGCGGCGCAGCGACACGACGAGGCGCGTGATCTCGAAGCGCGCCGCGATGCACGGTTCGATCCGCGGGCGGCTTAGGCGGTGCTTGGGAAATCATTGACCGGCCCAGCGAATCAGATTGCCCCGGCAGGCGTTGAAGTCGGCCGCGAGCAAGCCGTATAGCGCGGAATCCGACTTCTGGTCGCCGACGATCCAACGCTCGCGCAGAAGTCCTTCTCGGACGAAGCCCTGGCGTTCCAGCGCACGCGCCGACGCTTCGTTGAGTGGGTCGATTTCAGCCTCGATCCGATTCAGCTTCATTTCGCCAAAGCCAAATGCGAGCAATCGGGCGACTGCCTCCGTGGCGTAGCCCTGACCCCAGGCAAACGACGCGAGGCCATAACCGATCTCCGCACGTCGGCACTGCTCGTCGAAGTGGAAGAGCGTACAAGTACCCAGCAGCACGCCATCTGCGCGGCGGAAGATCCCGAGCCGAATTCGAATGCCCTCCGATGCCGCGCGTCGATCCCCCTCGATGGTATCCACGGCAACCTGTAGCTCCGCCCAAGGAGGTGAGGTCCAATACCGCATCACGCCCGGGTCTGAATAGATGACGAACAAGGAAGGCGCGTCACCGGTCACAAGGGGTCGCAGGTCGAGACGTTCCGTGGCAAGGATCAGCGTCGAATGGGAGTTCATGGGAAATTGCCAGTGAAAATTGGCTTTGCTGGAGCTCCGGCTCAGTCCGCAAAGCAAAGGTTCATGCCTCGTCGAACGCCGGTGCCTGACGCCGTCGAGCGTGATCAAGAGCACGGCCGGAGTCGGCACGACGTCCGCCGCAAGCGCGGCGCGCATGCTGGCGGCGCTGGCAAGAATGAATGAACCAGTGAACAGCAATGACGCGATCAAACGCATGATCCAGATCGCTGACGAAGAGGCCTGCTTCCTGAGCGTAGACGTTGGACTGCGAAGACCTACAAGGACATCGCTTGCTCGATATGATGCGCCGTCATTGCCGCGACGACGTACCTCATGACTTGTACACGCGCCCAGCGAGGCAGCATCCCGAGCGACCATCCCAGCAACTTGGACAGCCGGCTCGGCCGAATTGTTCCGCCTTTCGATATCGCGCGAACGGTTTTCGCGGCAACCTCCTTCGCGTCCGACGCAAGTCTCAAACGCAAGTTTGCGCGAGAGGCGAAACCGCTGTCGACGGGGCCCGGAGCGCTGGCAAGGACATCCACCCCGAACGGCTCGAGTTCCGCACGGAGGCCCTCAGCGAAGCTCTGTACCCACGCCTTGGTGGCGGCATAGTGCGCGGCCCCAGGGGCGCCTTGGAATGCCAGCACCGAGCTCATCAACACGATGGCGCCTCGTCGACGCGAGACGAAGCGCCGCGCGAAATGCCAGCTCAGTTCGAGCACGGCCGCGCAGTTGACGGCAAGCATGTCCCGCTCGGCCGCGATCGGATTGAAGACGAAATCACCCGAGCTTCCAAATCCGGCGGCCGTAACCAGGACGCTGACATCCAGCGCCTCGGTCGCTTCCAGGACTGCCAGGCAACCGGCACTGTTGGCAAGGTCGGCGGCGACAACATAGCAGTTGACGCCGTAGCCCTGGGTCAGCTCACGGTGCAATTCGTTCAATCTGGCCTCGCGCCTGGCGACCAGAACTACGTTCATGCCCTGATCGGCGAGTGCGCGGGCGACCTCGCGTCCGATGCCGTCGGAAGCACCGGTGACAACGGCCCATCCGCCGCGCCTCACGATTTCCGAGCGAGGCTGAAAGAAGGACTTCAATGAAAGAGACATGCACGATCTCGCTGTCTTGGAGGCAATGAAGAAATCCGCGTACATCCGATGTCCGCCTGCCAACGACCTCACGTCGTCGTTCGATCAGGGCAGTCGCTTCCACAGGATGTCACGTTCCTCCCGCCTGTCGACAAAGCCGGTGATCGCACCCGACGCATCGTGCAGGAACAGGCGCCGCGTGCGCGGAGCTCCAGGTTCGAAGAACTGGTCCTTGAGCTCGGGGTAGAAGCGGCGCGCGGCGCGTCCGGCCCGCTCGAAGATCAAGTAGCCGTCCTCGCAGCGCGCCGACACCACGATGTCCGCCGTCAGCGAGTAATGCCCCGCATAGCTGCAAAGCGTCGCCGAGTCGAGCTGCACCGAAGGCGGATCCTTCTGCACGGCCAGCACCTGCGACCCCAGGAGACGCCAGCCCGCGGCCGTCTTGTGCCACGTGTCCGTGTTGCGAAAGCGGCTGAGCAGAAGCTGTCCGAAGTAGCTGAGCGTTTCGTCATCCTCGTGCGTCACCACGGCGACGTCCCCGACCAATGCGATTCGGAACTCGGCAATCCTGAGTTGCCCGACCAGCCCGGGTGGGAGCGGCTTGATCTCATCGAGGATCTGGGCCTTGCCTCGCACCACGTCGTTCTCATCCACCTGAACGGCTGCGGCATCGAGCCAGTGATCCCATGTCGCCCTGTCGCCCGGCGCAAGCGCGTCGAGCAACTGTTGCGTGACCGATCGGAGTTCCGCCTCGGTCGCGACGGCATCCTGGCCAGGTGCAGCAACCGCCGAGCCGGCCGACGCGACCAGCATCATGACAAGAAGCGACGACGTCGTTCGACGAACGATGGTGGTGCATCGCGATTTCAAGGTGCTCATGGGATGTCCTCCAACGCGCTTCGCAGCCAGCGCGCAATCAGCGGTCCGTCAATTCAGAAGGTCGGCCAGAACCAGCGATACGTCGCGCGGCTCGCTTCCGTCACGGCCGACGGAGAGCATGTAGCGTGTTCCTACGGGGCCCTTGAAGCGATCGCGCAGTTCGCTGAGCGAGACGGCTCCCGAGGCAAGCCCGTCGATGGCCAGGATGCGATCCCCGACCTCGAGATCGGCCTTCTCCGCCGCGCCGCCAGTGGTCACCGCTGTCACCTTCAGCGAGCCATCGGCATTCGCCACCAATCGCATCCCGCTGCGATCGAAGACGTCGGGCACGGAGAAATCCTTGTTCGGTACGAAGTACGCCGCGCGATGGCCGTAATCGAGAGTGACGGTGAAGCGTCGCAGGGTGCCGCTGCCGATGTTGCCCGCTGCATAGGTCAGCGCGCCGTTGCCCCGCGAGGCCTGGCTCACCAACGCGATGGGCCTGCTGATGGAGAGCTTGCCGATGTCGAGTTCGTCGGCCCTTCCCAGCAGTGCCCGCGTGGGACCGTCCACGCCCTGGCCCGAAACGACGCTTCGCACGGCGTGCGTGCGTTCGATCAGGTGATTCTCGGCCGCGAAGGAGCGGGTCAACGTGAGGCCCGATGTTGCGCCGGTGTCGAGCTGGAACTCTCCTTCGATGCCGTCGACCGTCGCCCGGATCATCGGCATGTGCCTGTCAAAATGGAGAGGAACGACCGCAGCGCCGGTCGGGGCCACGAATGCAGCGGGGCGCGTGAACGTCACCAGGCGCTGTGCATAGTCGATGGTGGTGACGGCACGTTGCAGCACCTCGAACCCGAAGAGGCCGGCGACATCCTGGCCTCCGGCTCTCGAGACATCCGCCAGGTTGGCGGTCAGGACGACCTGCCTGTCGAACCTCAACGCTCCGATCTGGAGCGTCTTCAAGAGCGCAAGGCCCATGGATGCAGTTCCCTCGCCTGCGCCACCGAGTGCCGCATCGCCATCGCTGCGGATGGCCAGACGGGCCGCATGTCCCGAATCGACGAGCGCGACGGCGCCAGAGTCCAGAAGAAATGGCTGAGCGGGCGTGCCGTTGACGCTGACGTCGACGACGATGTGTCCGTTGTCCAGGCGGAACGGCACCGTGACTGCCGTGGCTCCCGCTGGAAACGGGTCGCCAGTCGGCAGTGCCTGGGGGACGGCAAACGTCCCCGTGTCGACCTCGCGCGAAGTCACGAGAGACCCGACGGTCAGCACGTTGTCGAACCTGGCGATGCCGATCGTGTCGCGTACCGCGTAGGGGAGCCTCAGGCCGTCCACTTCACGGTAGTCCGTCATGATCTGAGAATGCGGTTCGGCGCCGCCGATGTCTACCTCCCGCTCGATCAGATGCGAGTCCCGGTCAAACCAGATCTCGAACGGACGCGAATCCTTCGGTGCGACCTCGATGGCGTCGTAGGTCGCGCCATCGGCATTGCGCTCGCCGACGTATCGACGTTCGGCAGGCCAACGTTCCGGCCAGAAGAATGCATAGGCGGCCCGATAGGATCGACCGATGCCACGCGCCCTTGCCTCGCGGCTGTCCTCGACACGCACGCTCTTGTTGATGTCCAGCGTCCATGCCCGCGCGCCGTTCCAGCCTTCCAGTTGAGAGGCATTGCCGAGGTCCGTCGACTGCACACCGAGCACGTGCGGCAGCTCGACCTTCAGCGAGAAAGTGCCGCGCAATCCGCTCCCGGCGAAGACACCATGTTCTTCGAGGCCGACGACAGCGTCCCATCGCGCGCCGCCGCTGGCCGCCTTCGCCGCTGCCAGCAACTGGTCTGCCCTCGCGACAGTCGTCTCGGAGGCAAGGGCTGGCTGGAAGACGGACATGCCGCCGACCACCAGCAGGAAGGTCATCGATAGCTTCATGTGCTTTCCTGGTCCCCGACCGCCCGCCTGCTCCCCGGGCCGGGCCGGGAGTCCGGCTCTCGATCGGACTCTGCCCTCTCGATCTCGAAGTCGGAAGCCCGGAGATCGAGCTCCAGCGGTATCGGAAAGATCAAGTACACGATGCCTGCAACGAGCGAGGTGACGATGTCTCTCGCTCGCGCCCAGACGAGGCGTACGCCGTTCACCGTTCCGCGAAGTCCGGTCAAAGGCGGCAAATGGGCCTCCGCTGCGACAGGCGTCCACCGTGAGGTCGCACCAGGACCAGGCCCGCACGCATGACGCGCTACTGCGACTTCAACCGGATGTGCCATTCGACGCTCATCGTCGCGACGACCACGCCGGCTTCGTCCGCGATCGAGACCTCGACCGGCAGCACGGTCTTGCCTTGCGCCTTCAATTCCCGGAGACAGTCCTCGGCGCTTGCCGCGATCTTCCCGGTGGCGGTGACAGTGCCGCGGGCGGGCTTGAGGTAGCGCGCATTCGCGCTGGCGGCGACGGGACGGATGGCCAGGATCTGCGGGGCCATCGCGCCCGCCATGGCCAGTCCGGACGCCGTCTCGCCGAGCGCGAAGATCGCGGCCGCATGAAGCGTGCCGACGTGGTTCGAGAGGTCCTCGCGCTGCGTCAGCCTGACCTCGGCATGCCCGTCGGAGACGCTCAGCGCTTCCGCACCCAGAAGTTTGACGAACGGAACCGCGTGGATGCCTTGTTTCTTTATCTGCTCGTAGATCATGTTGCTTTCGATGACTTGCCTCGAGGGTCGACCAGGCCCTGACGGGGTGCTTCGACGGCGCAGCCAGGCTGGTCGTTTACCTGCGCCGACTGCACGATATGCAACGAAGGTTCGTCGCAGAGGTACCACGAGGCGCAATTGCACAGGTGCCACCCCCGCGACGCCTGCTCGCCGGCCCATGTGTGCTCGGCGATCGCTCTTGTCATGCGTCGCCGCGCTCGACGACATGGATTTCCGCATGCCCTCTTCGCGGCGAACCCGAGACTCGGGCCTCGGCCATCGCACGCAGTTCGCGGCGTGGCAGGCCGGCGTCCGCGACCCACATCTCCGACCTCATGGAGCCTCGGCCGCGATAGGCCCGCACGATGGCCAGGTGGTCTGGCGTTCGCACGAACTCGCGCAGCGAAGCCTCGTCGGTCCAGATCGAGAGCGAGCCGCAGCGGCGCTGCATGGGCGCCGCCCACAGCCAGATCCCGACCGCCCCGGGCATTCGAGGCCAGCCCTCGCGCAACGACAGGCCCGCGCGGAAGGCGCCTGGCAGATCCAGGAATCCGTTGGCGGTGAAATCCGTGAAACTGATCAGCAGCCGGCCCTTCGCGGCGGCCTGCGGCCCAGTCTTCCATTTGCTCCACAACATTCGATCTCCAGCATTTGAGCGACGCGGCCCATCGGGGCCGCCTGAGGAAGTCTAGGTACGCGCCTGAAGGAAAAATGGATCCGTCTCCGCGCAGGCGCGCGGTACCACCTCCGCGGCCGACTTGCGCAGGCCGAGGTCACGGCGCAGCGCGAGGTGGCACCTACGGTTGCGGCCGTGCTGGATCCATGGCGCGCTCCTCGCATCGATAAGCTGAACCCTCGTGATCACGCCTCAGGAGCTCGAATGCCTTCCCAGGAAACCATCAATCGATTCATCGCCCGCGTGGAGGAGAACGCCCACGCGGAAGCCGTCGAGGAGTTCTACGCCCAGGATTGCGTGATCCGCGAGAACCAGAGCAACCCGCGGCTGGGTCGCAGCGCGCAGGTGGCCCGGGAAAGGACGCTGATGGCGAAAGCGGACCGGCTTGAATCGAGGTGCGTTCCGCCGGTGATCCATTCCGGCAACAATGTCGCGATTCACTGGATCTTCGAATTCCACTGGCCGGACGGTACGGTCACGCGGATGGAAGAGGTCGCGCTGCAGCGATGGGAGGGCGAACGAATCGTGGAAGAGACCTTCTTCTACGATCCGTCGCAACAGATCCCGAAGGTAGTTCCGGCCACGGCGACGCGGCCAGCATGAGGCTTATCGAAATTCATGCAGAACATCGCCAAGTACCTTGGTCGCTGCTTCGATCTGACGTGGAAACAAGCTGGCGATGCCTAGCAACAGGCCGACCTGAGGCGGCGACTCCCGAAAGTAGGGGCCCACCGGATGCAAGCCCAGACCTCGCCGTCGGGCCATGTCGATCAGCTGATTCAAGCGCTCCTGGTCGAAGCCGGGAAGCCATCCGACGACATGCATGCCGAGCTGCGAATCGACCACGCGCAGGCGATCGCCCGCGTGCTGTGCCAATCCTTGAAGCAACGCCGCCCGGCGCCGGCGGAGCTCAACCACGGACGATCGCAGGTGCCGCTCGAACGAACCTCGCTCGAACAGCATTCGCATCGCCGCCTGTTCGATGGTGGGACATCCCAGATCCTCCAACGCCTTGGCGCGAACAAGATCCTTGCGCAGGCCGTCGGGGCAGACGACGTAGGCCATCCGAAGCGACGGAAACATCATCTTGGAGAAGCTGCCGACGTAGATGACCCGATCGCCGCCGTCCAGCGATCGCAGCGCGGCCATGGGCTTCGCGCTGTAGCTCAACTCGCCGTCGTAGTCATCTTCGAAGATCCAGCAGGAGTTCTCTCGCGCGAACTTCAGCAGTTGCCGCCTTCGCTCGAGCGACATGGTCACGCCCGAGGGGAACTGGTGGGACGGTGTCACGTGAACCAGCCGTGCGTCCTTCGGCAGATCGTCGACGACCAGTCCGTCCTCATCCGCGCGCACGCTCACGACCTTCGCGCCATGCGCCCGAAGGCAATGAAGGGCCAGTTGGTAATGCGGATCCTCGATGGCCGCCGTCGCCCCTTCATCGAGCAGGATGCGGGCCAGCAGCGACAGCGCCTGCTGCGCTCCGCTGACGATGACGACATCCTGCGGCTTCGCAATCAAGCCACGCCAGGTCGCGAGGAATCGGCAGATCGATTCGCGCAGCTCGAACAGGCCTTGGGGATGCGGGTAGCCGGTGTCCGTGCGCGCGGCCGCACCGGCCAGCGCCGTGCTCCAGGCCGTGACGAGCCTGGTATTGACGAGAGGCGCGCCGTATTGCAGGTCGTATCGCAAGTCCGACTGTCCACGCGGCAGCGTCAAGGCGGGAAGCTCGCGCAGACGGGAGGCATAGGCCGACTGCGCTTCGACCTGCTGCGTTGGAGCGACGGAGACCGGATGCCGGCTGACCTCGGCGACGAAGGTACCGAAGCCCTCTCGCACCACGCCGAGACGTTCGACGCGGAGTTGCTCGTAGGCACGGAGCACCGTGTTGCGCGACAGGCCGAGCTCCTCGGACAGCAGTCGCGTCGAAGGGAGCTTCTCGCCCGCCGAGAGCCGGCCACTCAAGATCGCCGACCTTAGAGCGCGCGTCAGCTGATCGTATTTCGGACCGATTCCGTCGAGTTGCAGGTGCATCGAATCGAATGATGTGGCAGCTATCTGACGACTTGCAGGCCCGACGATGCGCGAACCTCTGGGCCACGTACCGCGCAGCAGGGTGCTTCGCCAGTGTCTCACAGGGAGGAGACCCGCACGGTCACGTGGATCGACTTCGCCGTGCAGCAGCATCGCGGGGACCCCAGCATCGAGAAGTCGCCGGTGAGATCGACCGGTTCGCAGACATAGCCCGCGGCTTCCCAGTCTGGATCGCATGCCAACCTGAGACCGTTCCCGTCCTTCGGAGACAGCATTCCATCGAGCAGATAGTCCCTCAACATGGTGTCCGGCCAGGATGCAAACGCGCCTCGGCCGTCTCTCGCATTCGACTGCCCTGTCAACACGAAGACAAGCCGCCGGACCTTCACAGCGCGATCAAGCGGCAAACTGCGTGGACTGACCGTACGACGTCCGGCTTGCGGCACGCAACGCCCGGATCGACAGCAGATGAAAGCCGACGGCCAACGGCGCCATGAAGCACGGGATCAATCCGTAGGGGAACATCCCGAACGCCACGTTGGGAATCTCGGCATGCAACAGATTCAGCGGCCCCGGCGTGCTCAGCACCGCACGCACGCCGACGTTGGCCAGCGAGAGCAAGCCCACCACGTTCCAGACCAGCGCGAGTCGGCGGCCGGCCAGGCCACGCGTCGCGATCCACGCGACCACGGGCGCGCTCAGGGCGATCAGGAACTCGAAGTTGCCGCCAGCCAGCGTCAGCAATCGGGGCACGAGCCCCTGGCCATGCAGCTCGTTGACGGTGAACTCGACGCCGACGCGATAGGCCTGAAAGCCGATCAAGGTGCCGAGCGGGATCGACGAGGCGAGGCGCCGCCCCGTCGACGGAAGTGCGGCAACCAGGATCACCAGCGTGAAGACGGGCCCGGCGACCACGGCCATGCCAGGCGGCCGCTGGTTGGGATCGCTCAGGAATCCGAACCAGTTCATCGCGCCGACGAAGCCGAGCCACACACCAAGCCCGAGCAGCGCAAAGATGGCCCCGCCGCCGCGGAACGTTCGCAGCAACATGCTCGCAACGGCCACGGCAACCACGCTGGTGAAGACGAGGAACGCAAGAGAGAGAGTGCTGGGATCGATCATGAGAGGGTCGTTCCTTGGGCTTCAGGGATTGCGCCCTCCGCCTCGGTTAGTCGATTGAATGGATCGCCGGGGCGAGCCCGCAGGCCGTGCTCGAGCCGGATGCCTCGTGACAAGCACGTGGCCGCTGGGCTGGGCGCACCGCAAGCCGTCGGACCGTCGCCTTCCGGCGCCCTGTCGGCCTGTGCGTCGATGCTAGTTGGGCTCGGCTGGCGCGACTAGATTGCGCGAACTTGATGCGCTATGCAGCATGGCTTCACTATCGATTCCGGTCGCCATTCAGGCTTCGGGGAAACCCATTTGGTGCTCTCGAACCGCCTTATCGCGATTCGAGCAAAAGGTCGGTGTTCGACTTTTCATCGCACAAGTTGAACTTCGGATGCAGTGATCAACTTTGTCCAGTCCGAGAGACCGGGTGGGGCGTTCGGGCATCTGACTCAAGATACGTGATTGGCAGTCGATGGCCATGGCCCTTCCCAAAGCGAGAGTTCCAGCTGAGCCAAACGGCTGGGTGCGTTTACGACGTGGATCTCGACGATCCTTTGCTCTTTCACGACGAAGGTGAGGGCTCGCACCAGTTGCTTGCCCGCCATGACGGCGATTCCGGCGTCGCCGTTGATGCGCAGGAGGCCTGCGCTTTGCGTTGCGCCCATTTGTGCCTGCTTGGCGACGGCCTCGGCGCCTCGCACTTCGATCGGTATGACATTCGGAACGCTGGACGAGCCAATAGTCAATTGCACCTGCGGATCGAGAATCCTTAGCAATGCCTGGAAGTCTCCACCTCGCGAGGCTGCGTAGAACGCCTGCACCAGTTCTCGCTGTTGGGTGGACCGCTTGGTCCTGACCGCGTCCATGCCCGTGATCTTCCTTCGAGCTCGGCTGGCCGTCTGCCTGGCGGCCGCGCTAGAGCAGTCGAGGATCCTGGCAATGTCGTCGAAACCAAAGCCAAAGAAGTCATGCAGCACGATGGCCACGCGCGCGACCGGCTCGAGGCGCTCGACGACGATCTGCATCGCCAGGCCGACGGACTCTGCGAGGATGGCATCCTCTTCGAGAGTTGTGCTGGGCTGGCGCTGCAGGACAGGTTCCATTTGCTCGACATTGAGCACATCCTCCTGGCGTCTCTTGCGGGTGCGAAGCATGTCCAGCGCAATGCGGGAGACGACGGTCGTCAGCCATGCGCGTGGATCTGCGATTTCCTGATGACTGGCTTGACGCAGTCGAATGGCCGCCTCCTGAACAGCGTCCTCCGCGTCGACCTCGGACCCGAGAATTCGTTGAGCAAGACGTTTGAGGCGAGCTCGTTCGGCCTCCAAATGCGCGGTCAAGGAGTCTGATTCCATCATCATGGACTTCTGGTCGCTTCTCGCAGCCCCCGATTCCCAAAGCGCGAACGGCCTCGACGTTCGCCGCTGGTACTCACCAGTATTTCTCGCAGGGACGCACTTCGATGGCGCCACCGAGGCGTGCCGCGGGCACGCGGGCGGCCAGTTGCACGGCCTCTTCGATGCCTTCGGCATCGAAGACGAAGTAGCCGCCGACGGCACCTGCGAGATTGATATGCGGTCCCTTCGATGCGGCGATCTTGCCGTCGGCGACTCGTACGGTCACCGCGTGTTCCGGTGTTCCAAGCGGAAGGCCCGGCGTCACGTTGGGCGTCGATGCCACCGCGGCGTAGGCCTCGCTGATCTCCCTGTACTCGTGCTCCGGGAGCGACTTGGGGTCGAAAGGGGACGGCTGGTAGATGAGAAGGACGAACTTCATGTGCAGACTTTCCTCTCAGGCAGAGCCTGGAACGGTTGATCCATGCAAGACGATTCAGCGACGAAAAATGTGACACCGGTCAGTCCTTGCAGCGCCGTCATTGGCTGCGGCCTATCGCCTCGCGGAGGCGAACCTTGCGATCTCCTCGTTGAGCCGATGACGGTGGGTGAAATACAGGCCATGCGGCGCCCCGTCGTATTCGACGAGCTCGGCGCCCGGGATCAAGGCGGCAGC
>FSWB01000250.1_pt1 | contig 13497 bp, 12 predicted proteins | sample 1637871 | NCBI WGS metagenome assembly FSWB01 (sample SAMEA3914789, study PRJEB12502) | metagenome | biome: forest; material: soil | place: Canada | collected 2011-07-03 | depth 0.3 m
ACCAGCGTCATGGATCGCCTGTCCAACTGGATGGACGTCGAGGCCCTGCGCACCATCGCCGACGGCCTCACGCTGAACCTGGACGACGCCACGCAGGCCGAAGCCAGCGCCATCGCGCTCGCCGGCGCGCTGCACGACGCCGAAGTCACCGCCCAGTTCGACGAACGCACCGACAAGCACATCCTGCGCATCGGCCGCCAGCATCACGGCAACACCAAGGCCAGCGTCATCACGCAGGACTTCCTGCACGGCGCCGACTACGAGGCATTGAGCAGCGCCGGCATCACCTTCAAGGGCCTGCTGAGCGGCGAAGCCGTGGTCAAGCGCGGCGAAGGTGAACGCGCCAAGGAAAGCAAGGTCGCCGACTTCCGCGCGGCGATGGCCTGGCTGATGGCGCAGGCCGAAAACGCCGTCGCTCGCCAGCGCTACAAGGGGCTGGGCGAGATGAACCCCGAGCAGTTGTGGGAGACGACGATGGATCCGACCGTTCGCCGCCTGTTGAAGGTGGAGATCGAGGACGCGATCGAGGCGGACCACGTGTTCACGATGTTGATGGGTGACGAGGTGGAGCCGCGTAGGCAGTTCATTGAACAGAATGCGTTGCGGGCGGCGAATATTGACGTTTGAGCTGTCGGGTGACAGATAAAGTGAAAAAAGCGACAGATTAGTGAAAAGTTGCTGACGCAATAAACGACAAGTTCCAAGCGGATCCAACTCACGCCCGGTTCGACCGGGCGTGTTTCATTCGAGAACGAAACGAGAGCTTGAGGGCACACGGCGGCGAGTCGTGGCGCGCGAGAGCAGGTGCGATTCGCGGTTCTAACGCGACCAGTTCTTGTGACTTAGCTGCCTGCCGAGTGGTCGCTCGCAGCTGAGTTCATGCATCCGGTTTTCGTGTCTGGTGCCGGGCGCGAAAATTGTGCATTGCGCCGACGGAGCCGGAATCATTTCGAGAACCCGAGTTACGTGCCAGTCGGACCAATTGTGCAGACAGTGTCTGCACAACCTCACGCAGCCGAACTTGTACAACAGCCGGTTGCACAACTCGGCAGGAGCAATTGTCTAACAGCTTGTTGGACAAGCCACCAGCCGGGCGCTGCCGAGAGAGCTTGTCTGAGGCCTGGGTGGATCGCGCCATTCCCATAGAAGAAGTGACGGTCTGGTCACCTTGCATCGAGAAATCTGTAGCGCCTCGACTTGCTGCTAGGCTTTGGACGACGGCAATGCGGCCGCAAGCAGTCGTTCGCGCCGTTCTTGAAAGGACCAGTAGCCGCTGCAAAGGCGCCGATGCCGGAGCACCCGTTGGCAAGGAGCGTGGCGCCACGCGACCGCGCGAATCAACGAACAGCATCGCTACCTGTTCCGGGTTCCAGGAATCTTGATCAGGGGCCAAACCTGGCGCTAACCTCAGTTCCGTTCGGAGCGGGATTGAACTAACTGGCGCTCCGCCATCTCTTCGATAAACAGGCGTGGCGTCCAGCCCTTGAGCAGCCCGTCGAGAAGAAACTCGTCAACCATGTCCAATGCTGGATCGACCATCGGCTCAAGGGTCTTGGCTACCGCGGCACCCGTGACGGCCTCTGGAATTCCGCCCAACGCATGACCAATCGCGGCGCCGATTGACGTCATGCAGATCACCTTCGTGAACTTGCCAAGCTTGGTCTGAAAGAAGCCTTTTGGCTCCTCAATTGCATCCAAATACTGCTTCGTCAACTCCGCTGCATCCTGGGTTGACTCAGTCACGTTGCCAAGCCATTTGCGGAATTCTCGAGCCGATCTGTGCTCTCGCACCTTGATCAGCTTTTGGAAGGGATCCTTCGCCTCATGGTACGCGCGGCCAAGGTCCGGAAAATCGTCTAACCGCAGAATCGTGGATAAGCTAGCCACCCTGGCTTCCGCACTCGCCAACCGCGACTGGCTTAGCGAGAAGAACTCGTAATATTTTGCCTGGGAAAATGAACTCATGTCGTTGGAGATGAGATGCATATATTCGGCGAGCTCAATTGCACAGGTCGTCAGCTCTTTTCGTTCCTCGAGCGCTAGTTGCTGATAGTCCTTCAGTTCGTGGTCGAATCCATAAGCCCGAAGCTTGCCATTCACATAGGCAGACTTCGTTAGCTTGACCGCGTCTGCCGCGAGCGCTTTATTGGGTAGGCGATACAGATCTCGAACCTTGCGGGTGAGTGTTCGCCGCTCGCCAGGCTTGAGCGATGGATTGAGAGCGTCAAGACCCTTGGCAATGGACTCCTCAGGATCGCAGTGAACGCTCGAATTTAGGTTGCCAAATACAAGCGGGTCTACGCCAGTAACATCGTCAACCAAGTGCGCAACCATTGGCGTCCACAAGGTGAATCGAATGGCATCCTGATCGATTAGACGTTCGAACCCCTCAAACCCTGTTAGTCGAATGAGTACGGCAAGCGGAATATTTTCGCCGTGAACTTTGAAGTTAACCTGATCGAAGATTGCGAGATTTTCAAAAATCTCGCTTTCCACCTTTTTCCTGGTGGGTTCAGCAGCGGCTATATCAGCGGCTGAAAGCGGCTGATCGATGATGAGATATTTTCTGCAAAGCTCGTTGAGATTAGAGTAGAAGACGTTCGACTTCACCTTTGAGCTCCGATTCATAAACAACGGATTGGTATTGCCCAAGCAATTTCTGGCCTGCCTAAAGAAGGCGTCCCGTCAACCTTCAACTTGGCAACCGCATGTGGGGCCTGAAGACACGCTTTCGAGAAGCTACGCGAAACAGCTCTATCAAGATCTACGACTTCGCGTGGCTCGCGCGGCATCAGCCATCGTCAGCATGCTCAGCACAGTGCCATCAGGCAGTGGCATTGACTGAGCCTCTACGTCCATGACGGGAAACTCGTCGCCGCTTAGCCAATGCGAGCCTGGTGATACTTTCGGTCTCGACATGCCAGTGGCGCCCTTGAATACCAACTCGAAGGCAGTAGTGTCTTGGTGCAACTGCGTGCGCGGATAGAAGCCGAACGGCCACTTCTTGCTCCGCACGAACCACCGTCTACCGTGCATGGAGTGGCAGACCAGGCAAACCTCGCCTTCGGCCTTCTTCGTCAGCTTGATCGCAGAGGCTGTCACGCTCGCCCGGAACGCGTTTGACAGCTCAAGCGCTAGACTAAGAGACATTCGGCGCCCCTGCAACCAAGGCGTCACCATGTAGTCGGGCAGGATGAGTTGGCTGGCAAACACATTCGCAGCAGCCTCTACCGAAACGGCTTCCGCGTTCTGCGGCCCGATGTCATCGCCGGAGCAGCTAAAGCCGCGTCGCGCGTCGTTTAGCCAGTGGGCAAGTTCATGCCCAAGCGAGAATCGCCGACGCCCCTCGTTGTCAGTCGCTTGGACGCTGATGACCGCCTGATGCCCGTCGGACAACAACCTCGCTGCGCATCCGTCCATGCAACGGTAGATCACCTGTGCGCCCTTGTCGCACGCGATGCCTTCCAAGTCGATATGGCCAGGCTGTCGGCATCCGTAGAACCAAAGCAAACGCTCCGCAGACGAGAGGCTAGACAAGTCGAAGGTCATTGCCCTTCAAGCCTTATCTTTCCCATGGATACCAAGTCATCGTAGAGCGAGTTGATGTCTTGGTCTGACTGCTTTGTCCCTTGTCGGAACGCGGCAGCTAGTTCAGGCTCCCTGTCAAAGGCAGCCCGAATCAGTTGCTTTATTTGCTCTATCGTAGGTCGCCGAGCTGCAGTTTGAATGCTAGTAGTAGCGCGCAACGACTTCGCTGACGAAGCTCGACTTCGCATGAATGCCGAAACTACCGCGTCTAGCCTTTCTGCTACCAGCCGAGCCTCCTGTGCTGGATCAAGGCCGTCCTCAACAAACTCCGCTCGAATTTGTTCGTCGCCGGCCTCTTCTAGGTCTCGACCTGCCAATGCTTGAGCGGCCTCGATGGCCGCACGGCTCGCTCTAGTCATTTCAGCCTCCTTCCCGGCATGAGCTTGTCGAGACCACGACGCAGGCGCGTCCGAGCCGTGCTGTACGCGAGCTTGGTAATTTCGAACTCCTCCCGTATGCGCTCGGCACTCCACCCCTCCTTCTCGCCTTCCAATATAGCCAGCACCTCGTCGTCGCCGGCGAAATGACGCTCGATGAGCGCAGTGTCGGCTTCCGCCTGGCGCTGACGAGCTTCGAGGTCCTCGCGGTCGATCAGTTCATCTTCGACGGAGCCATGACGGAGTTCGGCCTCGCGGACTACCGACAACTCCTCGCCATCGTCGCCCGTCAACGCCTCCATCTGGCGCTCCACCTTGTTGGTCAAGCTGCCCCGTGAGTCGGATGAAAGCCCCTTCATCGTCATCATCAAGAACGCGACGATATCGACGCCGAGGCGCCAAACGCGTCCCCTCATGCCCTCTCTGGGTGAACCCGCAGCGCCCGTCAGGGCCCGGAGGACGGCTTCATCCAGTAGATCCAGCCCGTTGGCGTAGCAGGTGCCGTAGGAGAGCTGATCGCCGCGCCGCTTCAGGCGAAGCCGCTCCGGCTCGGTGAGCCCTTGGATGGCCGCACTCAACGCCTCGAGCGTTGCGGCCGGTTGTTGGGGTGGTGGACTACTGGTCACGGAGCCTCCAGCGCGGAGAACGATGCATCAATCTACTGTGCGAATGAGCGTGCTGCCGCAGACATTCCGTTCTTGATGTCTGCGACCCGCTCGCCCTTCGCACTTCCCTGTTGCAACGGTCGAACTAGCCCATGCATCGGAAACCTCGTGGGTTTACCCGAGACTTGAAGCCAGCTCGACCATACACAGATAGCCACCTGGGGAATAAGTAACCGATTGCAAGGGACCCCTCGCGCCGACTTCACCAAAAGTGGGGAAGCGGACGAGGTACGCAGTCAACTCCAAATGCACGGGTTCCCCGCCTCGCGGAGACCGCCCGGCCACAAATGACTAAATCAAGGAGGAGTCGTGTCACTGAACAACACCGAGATCCGGCGCTACGACAGCAACGTGCTGCGCCTACCGGACGACAAACGCAAGGAATACCACGAGCAGGTCGATCGCCTGATTTCGGAACTCGGCAAGCGCCTGCGCGACCAGAACGACATCAAGGTCACGCGCGTCGTGAAGGCGGGCTCGTTCGCCAAGTTCACGATCCTGCGCAAGACCTCGGAAGATCCTGTCGATGTCGACGTCGTCTTCTACATCTCGGGTCGCAGCGTCGACAAGGAGACGCTGGCCAGCCTGAGTCAGATCATCTACGACGCGCTCATCAAGCTCTACCCGAATAAGTCGGTCGAGCACTTCGAGATCCAGCGCAAGGCCGCCACGGTCACTTTCACGGGCTCGGGCCTGAGCGTTGACGTCGTGCCGGTCATCGAGAACCCGCTGCGCGCCGGATACGGCTGGCAGTACGACATCCACGACAACACCAAGGTCGAGACCTGCGCGCCCTGCCAGATCAAGTTCGTGCGCGACCGCAAGGAGCAGGACGGTGACTTCCGCACCCTCGTGCGCTTGGCCAAGAAATGGCGCAACCGGGTCGAGCTCAAGCCGCTGAAGTCGTTCGCTATCGAGCTGATCATGGCGCACGTCCTGGCCGTGAACGGCAAGGAAGGCTCCATCGAGAAGCGCTTCCGCGACTTCCTGCTGTATATCGCGCAGTCCGGTCTCAAGGAGGCCATCACCTTCCCGGAGAACGGGAACGTCAAGCCCACCTTCACCGACCCGGTCGTCATCCTCGACCCCGTGTGCAGTTCCAACAACGTGACCAGCCGCATCTCCGAAGAAGAGCGCCTGGAGATCGTCGCGGCCGCGACCGCGGCCTGGGAGACCGCCAACTTCGCGTCCACGACCGACGACCTAGACGTCTGGAAGGAACTGTTCGGACCGCGATTCAGCGTGGAGGAAGAAGCGTGACACAAACGTATAGCTCGACCGAAACTTACTCAGTCGCCGATGTGGAAATCGTCCTGAAGCGCGTGAAGGCTGACCTGATCATGATCGCGTCCAGCACGGGCGCCGTCACCGAGGCGAAGGCCGCAGACTGGGCACACGACATCGAGGTCTTGGCGAAGAACGGCTACCTGAGCGCCGTTGACCTGACGCTGCTGAGCAACGGCGTCGAGCAGAAGGCGACCAAGTTCTTGGTGAATTCCGCCGCGGGCGACCTGACGCCAAGCCGACCGGGCGGCGTGATGTGGCCGAAAGTGCAGAACCCTGAACTTCGCATCGTCTTGTTCTACACCCCCAAGTACACCGACACCGCCCGCGCAGGCCTAGCTGGTCGCCTGAAAATCGGCTGGGTGCCCAGCACCGCCGACACCAGCCACACCACGCTGAAGGCCAGCACCGGGCGCGACTACGTCAGCAACAGCTATGGCATGCAGCGCAAGGATTTCACCCAATGAGTGCGCCCGACATCTTCGACGCGAAGGTGGTGCTTCCCAACGCCACGTTGACTGCCCGGGAGAGGTCCTTGCTGGGCTTCGACGAGCGCTACAAGAAGATCCACGACCAACTTCGCCTGCTCCTGAACCTCAACGGCCTTGCCGGATGGAGCGAGAAGCATCACAAAAAGAAACTGCCCATCGTCAGCCTGGTCTCGGAGCAGTACCCGCTGATCATCTTCCATGGTGACGTCGGCACCGGTAAAACTGCCACAGCGGAATGCGCGGCCAACCGCCTTGCCAAGGAGTCGAGGACGGAGGAGCCAATGCTCTTCAAACTCAGCAACCGAGTGCGCGGAAGCGGCAAGGTGGGCGAGATGGGCACCCTCCTCGCACAGGCCTTCGCTCAGGTCATCCAAGCGGCAGGAAAGGAACGCCGCGCGATTCTGATCATCGACGAAGGTGACTCGCTGGCAGCGTCTCGCTCGCAAGAGCACAGCCACCACGAAGACAAGGTCGCGGTGAACACCCTGATCCAGGGCGTCGATGACCTGCGTCGGTTCGGTGGCCGCGTCGTCGTGTTCCTATGCACGAACCGGCTCTCGGTACTGGACGCCGCGTTACAGCGTCGCGCGGCCGTCGTTGAGGAATTCACGCGCCCCGACGACGATCAACGTCGCGCGCTGCTCGAGATGGACCTGGACGGCCTGGATCTGACCGACAAGCAGTTCACCGAGCTCGTCAAGGCAACCGGACCGCGCACGGGCCAACCTGGCTGGACGTTCTCCGACATTCGAACCAGGCTGTACCCAGCGGCAATGGCGCTAGCCTTTCCCGATCGCGCGCTCACGTTCGCCGACCTTCAGGATGTCGTGAAGACGACGCGTCCTTCCCCCGTCATGGAGGACAAGTAATGGCACGCTCGTCAATGTTTGGTCGCCGTGTACACATCTCGGGCAGCATCGTCGAAGACGCGTCGCTCGCGACCCCGGACGAGGTGCGGCGCGCGCGCGAGTTCGTGCGGGCGCTCGTCCTCGACCTGCTGAGCCGAGGCGCGACATTCGTAATTCCGGTGGATACCGAGAAGATCCGGACCGACGGTCTTCCCTTCTGCTTCGACTGGCTCGTGTGGGAAACGATCCACAAGAACCTCGCGCTCCGGCCGGCAGGCGTATCCGACCCGCTGATCATCGCGGTGAAGCATCACAAAAACGAGGACCAGATCCCGCCGGAGTACCAGCAGGCTTGGAATGCGCTGCGCTCCTCGTCGGTGGTGCAGATCGAGAGTGCAGCGCAGTGGAACATGAACAGCAAGCGCATGGAGGCGCAGGCCAGGCATGGTGACGTCCTCATCGCCCTGGGCGGCGGCGAGGGTGTCCTGTTCCTGGCAAACCTGTATCACGACACCGGCAGGCCGGTCGTTCCGCTCAACTTCAGGCTGAGTCCTGCCGAATCGGGCGCTCGCAAGCTCTTCGACTTCGGCGTGTCCGGTACCAACGCAAGCCGGCTGTTCCAAGTCGAACCCGGCGCGACATCTCATACTCTTCTCAACCGGGTCGAGGTCTACGCGGGAAAGAGCGCCGCCGACGAGTTGCGTGACGTGCTGACCCTGCTGGAAGCGCTCACGCCACCGAAGGCGTTCGTCGTCCGGCTGCTCAACCCCAAGCACCAGGATTTCGCGGACGTCCAGAACTACTTCGACACCGTCGTTCAGCCTGTCATGGAAGGCGACCTCGGGTTTCGCTTGGTAGTCGTCGATGGCGTGCAAGCCATCGAGCACGCGCGCGTCGACCAAGAGATCTTCGCCAAGCTGCACCGCAGCCGCGTTGTTCTCGCCGACATCACCGGCGAACGCCCGAACTGCTTCTTGGAACTCGGGTACGCGCTGGGCAGGTGCCTTCCGACGATGGTGATGGCCAAAGAGGGCGCCAGCCACCCGTTCGACATTACTACCGTGTCGGCACTGCACTGGCAGACGACCGGAACCGTTGCCGAGCGGCGCGCTGCGTTCCGCGCGCACTGGGACGCGATCCAGACCCGTCCGACACTCGTCCCTACCGACCCGCTTATCCCATGACTGCCATGCGTGAAGTCTTCATCTCGGTCGACGTCGAGACCTCGGGCCCAATCCCTGGCGAATACAGCCTGCTGAGCATCGGTGCCTGCAATGCAGACGCGCCGGATCAGACGTTCTTCTGCGAGCTGAAACCCATGACGCGCAAGGCCGATCCGAAGGCTCTCGAGGTCACCGGGCTCTCTTTGGATCGGCTTGAGAAGGAAGGGTTTGAGCCAGCCGTGGCAATGCGCGAGTTCGGTGACTGGGTCGCGAAAGTCGTTGGCGCTGACGCAAAGCCGGTATTCGTTGGCCTAAACGCCCCGTTCGACTGGTCGTTCGTCAACTACAACTTCCACCTGTTCCTCGGCGAGAACCCGTTCGGGTTCGCCGCCTTGGACATCAAGGCGCTGTACATGGGGGCCACGGCTTGCAGCTGGGCCGAAACCAGTTCCAACAAGATGGCAGGCGTCCTGTACCCCTCCAGCAAGGGCGACCACAACGCGCTCCACGATGCCCTGTACCAGGCGGAACTTTTCAGGCTGATTCGACAGCGAGCCTAGCCTAGACGCGCGCTTTGCAGGGCGAAAGCAGTCGTGGCGCGCGCTGCCGCGGGCGGCGGCTACCGCTGCAAGGCGGAAGTCGCGATCCCGCATCGCATCGGAACCGGTTTGGTTGCCGCATTCGCTCGGACGGTGCATTTGCTCCAGAGGGGTTCTTTGTGATCAATGAGAGTCATGCGAGAGCTGCTTTCGGTGAGAATGCCTTGTGAAGTCCAGAATCGGCCCGAATGGGATGCATCTCTTCGATCGAGTTTCAGGTCTGAACGTCCTGCTAGACGAATTGCATCCGGCTGCGGCGGTTTGGTCAAAGTCGCCCCGCCAAGTGTCCGTTGCGCTCACCAATGTATGCGACCTTCACTGCACATACTGCTACGCGCCAAAGCACAAGGCGTCACTGAGCGCTGACCGTGTGCTCCGATGGTTGAAGGAACTGGATACTGAAGGATGCATCGGCATCGGATTTGGTGGTGGCGAACCCACGCTGCATCCTGACTTCGTCGACATTTGCAAGCGGGTTGCGGTGGAGACTCAGCTCGCGGTCACCTTCACGACCCATGGCCATCGCCTGACTTCAGAGCTTGCCCAGCGTCTCAAGGGCTCGGTCCACTTCGCACGTGTCAGCGTTGACGGAGTTGGTCGCACCTATGAAGAACAACGCGGGAAGCGGTTCGACAGCCTGCTCAGAGGTATTGAAGCCATTGCGGCCTTGTCGCCGTTTGGGATCAACGTTGTTGTCAACGAGCGCACGGTCTCGGAGCTTGACGCGCTGAGCGAACTTGCGCGAGAGGTCGGAGCTAGCGAACTGTTGTTGCTACCTCAGCAGGCAACGGCGACGGCAGCAGGCCTTGACGATGTGGTCGGCCAGGCACTTCAGCAGTGGGTCTGCAACTACAAAGGCAAGGTTCGTCTTGCTGTCAGCGAAGCAGGTGTATCAGGACTGCCGACCTGTGATCCGCTCCCCGATGAGCGAGGCCTTCAGGCCTATGCCCACATAGACGCGTCCGGCATCCTGCGCGCGAGCTCGTACGCGCCCGCCGGCGCACAGATTGGAGACGCCGGCGTTCTGTCGGCGCTCCAGAGACTCAGAAATACCTTCGAGATCAAACGGGAGACGCAAACATGAAGATTTGGAACGGATACGGGTCTGAGCACTCAATGAACTTGGTTCTCATCGGGAAGTTCAAGCGCGCCCAAGACGCAGAGAAGGTCGAGAAGGACATCGACAAGCTCAGCGCTCAGGCATTGAAAGATGACAGCCAGACCATCGCCTTCGATGGACCAGCGGACCAGAGGTTTTCCGATGAGATGCTCTCACTGCTGGGAAAATTGAACCTCAACACGTTGGGGCCGGCTGATCTCGGCCAACTGGTGTCTGACCATCGCCTCGAGCGGAGGGATGATCGAATCACGGTCACGACCGACGAGGCCGAGGTGTCCGCGTTCGTGAAGCTCTTCATCGAGGCTGGTGCGAAGGTCGAGGTCTTCTCGGCGCACGACTACCCGTCCGATTCCCCTGACGCCAGCTGACAGCGAGAACGCGCATGCCTGAAGTCAATTGGAACGTGTTCAGCGATCTGCCTGGCGCAGCGGATGAGAACTTCGAGAAGCTTTGCCGCTCGCTGGTACGGCGCCACTACGGCCAGTTCGGCCGCTTCAAGCAGCTGGCAAACCAGCCAGGGGTGGAATTCCACTTGGAGCTCACCGAGAAATGCGATCTCGGCGCACCGCCGCGATGGCTGGGTTGGCAATGCAAGTGGTATGACCTGTCGAACGGACAAGACTTGGGGGCCACGCGCCGCAATAAGATCATCGAGGGGATGGAGAAGACGCGCAAGCACGTTCCCGGTGTGACCGATTGGCAGCTTTGGACGCGTCACACCCTGACCAAGGGAGACCAAACGTGGTTCTTCGACCTCGAGAAGAGCCAGTTCCCCGAGTTGAAGTTGGAGCTGCTGACGGCAGCGGACATCGAAGACCTTCTGGTGGGGCCGGGAACTCTTCTACGAGAGACCTACTTCGGCGAGCTCGTTCTTACGCCTGAGGCACTTGCTGAACAGTACAAGCTTGCCGCGGCTCCGTTCAAGCGGCGATATCAGCAGGATGTTCACGTCGTCGTTGGCGCAGAGAAGAAGGTGGTCAAGCGCCTGGGCGGCCAGAGCGCTTGGGGATCGCTGGAGACGCACTCGAATGACCTCAAGAAGAATTCCACCGCCGTTGCCTCGCTGACGGGGCAGGTCAAGACGGAGATCAAGGCTGAAGTCGATTTGCTCCTGACTCGAGCCGTCAGGTTGGCTGACTTGCTTGGCGAACTGCACGCAACGCTCGGCAAGGGCGACTTCGAGGCTGTGCGCGAACTCCTGGCGACAAATCCTCCGCAGCCGGTGCGCTACGACAGGCTCCTTTCGAAGCTACGTGGGGCTCGGTCAGACGGCGCGCCACTCACCGCGAATCTGGTTGCGGACATCCACGCGGTCGCAGCCGTACTGCGCAGTCTCGAGCGTTCGATCGGCGTGCGAGCCGTTGCGGTGCTTGCGGCTGCGGGGGAGGGCAAATCCGAGCTCGCCGTCAAGGTGACTCAGCCGGACGGCGATTTTCCCGGTGGCGTCCTGTTGCTGGGAAAAAACCTTCATGCAAGCCATGGCCTTGACGACCTCGTGTCTGCTTTCAAGATTTCTGGAAAGCCGGCGGAGAGCTTCGACCGCCTGGTTGAGGCCGTGGACGCGGCGGGTCAGCGTGCAGGCAAGCGCATCCCGATTGTCATTGACGGACTGAACGAGGCGGAAGACCCGAGGAACTGGAAGGATGAGCTCTCCCGAGCGGAAGAGCTTCTGAAGGACTTCCCGTACGTCCTGCTGGTGGTCACGCTGCGCAATGAGTTCGCGCAGATGTGTCTGCCGGAGGATTTCCCCCAGGTCGAACATAACGGATTTCAGGAAGACCCACAGAAGGCGGTCGACAAGTACTTCGCGTACTACAAGATCGATGGCACCGACGCGGACTTGCCAATCGAGTTCCTGCAGCACCCATTGACGTTGAGGATCTTCTGCGAGGTGGCGAACCCTCGTCGCCAGCGCGATGTCGGGGTGGAGGCGCTACCTAGCTCGCTTGCGAGCCTGTTCGAAGAGCATTTCAAGAAGGTCGCCGACCGGGTCGCTGAGCTGTCGCCAGTGGCGCATCGCGTCTATCCGGACGAGGTCGAAGATGCGCTGCTGACGATTGCTGGCATCCTTTGGGACGGGAACGCGCGAAGCGTGGAGTTCCAAACCGCACGCACGGCGATTGGAGATGTTGGTCGGTGGAACTCCAGCCTCGTCCGCGCGTTGGAGTCTGAAGGCGTCCTCGTTCGAACGACCTCAGAAGGGGGCGGTCAAGAAATCGCGTTTTCGTATGACTTGATGGCAGGTCATCTGATGGCGCGTCATCTGCTTGCCGTCCCCTCACTGGCGCAATGGCTGCAGAGCGAGGAGGGGCGCGCGCAGTTCCAATTCCGCGAGCCCGGATCGCATACCTTTGCCTATGACGTGTTCCGTGCTCTGGTTGGTCTGTATCCGCGTCGCCCGGGCCGGCGCCAACTCTGGCAGGACTTGTCCGACGAGGGGCTCGTCCTCAATGCATTGTTGATGACTTCGCAGTCGGACCCCAGGCATATCGGGCGAGAGACAGTGGAGCGCTTCGCGAGCGCGATGCAAGAGTCAACGCAGTTTGGTCGGCTTGCCTTCAAGCGACTTCGAACGACCAGGGCAGCGCGAGCACATCCGTTCGACATGGACTTCCTGCAAGGCGTGCTGGCGGGCATGTCCAATACTCAACGCGATCTCGTCTGGTCGGAGTGGGTTCGTGAGACAGCCCAGGAAGTTGAAGCTGATTTCAGTTTCCTGTCCGCAAGGTGGAAGTCGGGCGTCCTGGACGAACGGGAGATCCGGCGAGCGCGTTGGGTGATGTGGACGCTGACGTCCACGTCGAGAAGCCTGCGGGACGTGGCGACCAAAACGCTTTACGATTTCGCCATCAAGCGGCCTGCGGAGTTCTTCCAGCTGGCATTGGATGCCATTCCCGTTTCAGACCCATATGTCCCCGAGCGGATGTTCGCCACGGCCTACGGTGCGGCGCTCACGACTTGGTCGGATGTGAACGCCGTTGAGATGCGTCAGGCGCTGCCTCGAGTCGCTCGTGAGGTCTACCAAGCGATGTTCGCGCCTGGCGCAACGAATTCGACTTGGCACGCCCTGTATCAGCAGTACTGTCTCGGACTGATTGCAGTCGCAAGAATGGTTGATTCGGCTTGCTTGACTGAGGGGGAGGAGGCTCATCTCGTCCCGCCGTTCGCGCACCTGCCCACGCCGTTCGACAACCTGCCGGAGTACGACGCTGCCGCGATCCAAGCTGCGAAGCGCGCGGCGATTCGAATGGATTTCGGCAACTACACAATGGGGCGCCTGATTCCAGGTCGGTCGAACTACGATGACCGCAACCCTGAGTACCAGCAGGTGCTTCCGGTAATCGTTGCCCGGATGCTGGTGC
>FSWB01000269.1_pt1 | contig 13258 bp, 11 predicted proteins | sample 1637871 | NCBI WGS metagenome assembly FSWB01 (sample SAMEA3914789, study PRJEB12502) | metagenome | biome: forest; material: soil | place: Canada | collected 2011-07-03 | depth 0.3 m
GAAGTCCTCGCCTGGCTTCAAGATCGGCTACATCTACGGCTTCTGATGAATCGCTGACATGTACCGCATCGCGCTTCTCGAAGACCACGACCGGATGGCAGATCTGATAACCCGTGCCTTTGCAGGCGCGGGCATGGAAGTCGATGTTTTCGACCGTATCGCGACTGCAAAGGCGGCGCTCGAGATGATGGAGTATTCCGCGTTGGTCGTGGACAGAGGATTGCCTGACGGCGACGGCCTGTCATTCGTCAGGCAGCTGCGATCCAAAGGGAACGTCATTCCTTGCCTTGTGTTGACCGCGCGCAACGCGCTGCACGACCGGATCGAAGGGCTCGAGAACGGCGCCGACGATTACCTGACGAAGCCGTTTTCGGTCGATGAACTGGTGGCCCGCGTGCGCGCCTTGCTGCGGCGACCACCGGTGCTGCGAGATCTTTCGCCCGAGTACGAGGGCCTGCAAATATTGCCCGAGCAAGGTCTTGCAAAGTGTGGAGACGAAACAATCTCGCTGGCGCCGGCCGAGCTCCAGATCATGCTGTCTCTCGTCAGGGTGCAGGGCCAGATCGTGCGTCGAACGAGCCTCGAAGCCGCTGCGTGGGGGCTGTCGAACCCAGTGACGCCCAATGCGATGGACGTCGTCATGCATCGCCTGCGCAAGAAGCTCAGCGCGATCGGCTCGCGGCTGCAGCTCGTCAATATCCGTGGGCACGGATATGCGTTGCGAGAGGTGGACGATGCGTCTTAGCCTGACTGCGAATCTGATGCTTTCCACGGCCGTGACGCTTGTTGTCGGCTTGCTGTGCGTCTTCGGATCATGGGCGCTGCTCACACACTTTCAGCCGAGCTGGTTGCGTGACCGTGACCTGGCCGGCATGGCCAAGGACGTCGCGGGAGGTATCACGTTCGACGCTCAGGACCATCCGACAAGTGTCCACCTGCGCCACACGCTCCAACAGGTCATGGAGGCGCTGCCGCAAGATGTCTTCTACCAGGTGATCGACCCGAAGGGCAACGTCTTGTTCTCCTCGAACGGAGACTTCAGCGCGCTATTGCCAACGGGCGTCGATCCGCAGCATGCACACGACATTTCGACGCGGCTCCGATCGGGCCTGCAGTTGCGCGTCATCGTGCTCCCGGTCATCCGCGCGAACGCGACGACTTACGTTCTGGTCGCACGCAGCGACCGATTCGACGAAACACTTCTGGAGAACGATGCGTCGACCGTCAAACAGGCCGCTGCAGTGGAGTCGGTCGGTGCCATGGTGGCCTTCGCCCTGGTCGTCCTCGTCACCATCAATCGAATGCTTCGGCGCCTGAAGGACATTTCGGCCGCAGCTGCGCGCATCGCCCCCACGAACCTGCAGGCGCGCCTGGCCGTGGAAAACGTTCCAAAGGAGATCGTTCCGCTGATCGAATCGTTCAACTTGGCGCTGGGCCGTCTGGAGGCAGGTTTTCGTATCCAACAGGAGTTTCTTGCCACTGCGGCCCACGAATTGAAGACTCCGCTGGCTCTGATACGAGGAGAATTCGAACTCGGTGGTTCGACCAATCGCAAGGCGATCCTCGCCGATCTCGACCACATGAGCAGGCACGTCCATCAACTTCTGCACCTGGCAGAGGTCAGCGATGTGAACAACCTGGTGTTCGCAAAAACCGACGTCGCGCTCGTGGCTGAGGACGCGGTCGACTCCATTGCGCGCCTGACGCGGGCGCGGCATATCCGCGTCCAAATCGATCACCCGTCGGAACCGGTGATGATCGATGCGGATGCCAGTGCACTATTTGCGCTGATCCGAAATCTGGCCGAGAACGCAGCCAATCATGCGCCTGACCAATCGACGATCTTGGTGACCATCGACCCAGTGGGCATCTCCGTGCGTGATGAGGGGCCCGGCATTCCGCCCGATGACATGCCCAAGCTCTTCAAGCGCTTCTGGCGTGGCGCCCATCGGCGGGACAAAGGCGCAGGGCTCGGGTTGTCGATCTGCAGCGAGGTGGCTCGCGGGCATGGCTGGAGCCTGTCTGCCCGCAATCTTCAGCCGTCGGGTGCCGAGTTCATGGTCGAATTCGGATCCCAGCCCAAGGCGATCCCTTCGAGCATCTAAGCAGAAGGATCTCCGGCAGGCAGTTGCCCCACGTAGGTGGCGCGCGGCCGGATCAACGGATTCTCATGGAACTGCTCCTTGGCGTGCGCAATCCAGCCGGCCAGGCGACCCAGGCCCGCCAAGGCAAGTTCATTGCCGCGCAACCCCAATCGCCTTCCGATGAACAGGGCGGGCACGATGAAGTTTGCTGTCTTGCCGGTCGCTTCGAAGATGACGCGCTCCGCTTGCCTGAGTTGATTCCATTCGCGGTCGCCGTCGAGGACAAGGTCGAGCGACCTCGTCAGGGCCACTGCGCGCGGATCGGGATCGGTAGGCGATGAGCCGCCAATGAAGCCGGGTAGCGGCTCGCCGCTCCGTAGCCGACGGATCGCGGCGGCTCGCCCATCTTTCTCACTGAGAATTTCTTCGATAAATCGCCTTGAGGCACCGAAGCGCTCGGCTTGAATTCTTTGGCCCTGTATGGCGATCAAGCCGATTGTCACGGCCTGATACGGGGTGACCCCGACATTGGCAACGGCTCGCACCGCATAGGTCGTCGGATCGAATTCATGATCGGCGGACAACACCAGAAGCCGACGGATGACGTCCTCGAAGTTGGGCGGCGCCTTGAGTGCACGAGCCACGAAGATGTGGAGCGGCTGGTCGCTGGGCTTCGGAGCTTGCACAAGCAGGGTCGCGTACCAACGCAATACAGCTGCGCCAGTGCGAGCGAACCCTTCAGGCGACAGGTCATACGCCCTGGGGTCGGCGCGCTCGATCATGGGGAACATGGCGATGGCACGCTCCTGGACGGTCAAGTCTTGCAGGCTGGTTCGGAGCTGTTGCCAGGACTTGGACGCATCGGCAGGCGCCTTGCCGAACGCCTTGCCTTCGTCGGCTTGCCACAGCAAGGCGGCCAGGCTTTCCAAGGTGAGATTTTCGGAAAGCTGTATGGCGTCCTGACCTCGAAAGTAGAGGCCACCGTTCGTCAACAGCGTGATGCGCGACAACGAAAGCAGGGGCGCTTGCGGCGTCACGGCAGTCGAGTCCGGCGCCTTCCGCGCAAGCTTTTCGATGTCGGCTTTCCAGTATTTGCGCGACCGTGTTCCTTCAATCGGTTCCGAGCGAACGCGCTTGCGACTCACGTAGGAATACAGGGTCGAAATGCTCACGCCCAGAAGTTCGGACGCCTGAGACGCGTCCAGGAAGAGTTCTTCGTCGTCCGTCATCGGCATAGCGTCCTTGGGTTGACAAAAAAAATCAAGATTGACGAGTAATGCTGATCATCTCACATTACTGGACATCAACGTCAATGTTGATTAGAAATTCAAACAATGACTGGAGACATATGAACATGAGATTCACCCCTCGGCCGGTCGCGTTCGCGATCTCCGCTTTCCTGCTCGCGCTGAGCGCCGTCGCGCGCGCGCAAGACCAGGCCGTCGCGCCGACAGGCCCGAAAGGCGCAGAGCCTAGCGCTCAGGCGCAGCCTGCTGGCACGCCCCAGGCCGGGGCTCAACCGAAAGCTGAAGGGAGGGCCCCCGCGGTCGAGGCGGCGGCGTCGGCTCCGCAAGAGCAGTCTCCCCAGAAGGTGCAGGACGTCCAGCAGATCGTCGTCGTGGGCACCAAGTCTGCGCACGCCATGAGTGTTCACGACGCCCCATTGACGGTTTCGGCGTTCAATGCCGATCAACTGGACGCCCTGCATATCAACTCGCTCGCGGACCTGACCACGCAGATTCCGAACGTCCGGCTGAACAATGCCGGAACGACCGCCTACTCGAACGCATCCATCATTCGCGGAATGGGTGACTTCAGCAGCATCCCTTCGACGACGCCCGCCGTCGGCATATTCGAGGACGGTGTGTACCTGGGCACGCGACCAGGATCCATGCCGCCTGGCGCATTCGATCTGGAGGGCGTCGAAATCCTTCGCGGGCCGCAGGGGTTGCTGTTCGGCCGCAACACCACCGCTGGCGCCATCCTGGTTCGGACGAAGAACCCGACCAAGGTCTTCGAACTGGAGGCTTCGACTGCCGTCGAAACCGGCCTCGACTACATCAACCAGATCTCCGTGTCCGGCCCCCTGAACGACGGCAAGACGCTGCTCGGAAAGCTGGCGTTGTATGACGGGGTCGACACCGGGTATTTCCACAATCTGCTGGATGACAACCGTCATTTCGGCAAGTCGAAGACGGAGGCGGTCCACGGCGCTTTGAGTTGGCAGCAGTCTCCCGATCTGGTTCATCTCTTGAAGACCGAATTCCTGATGCTCAAGGGCGATGGGCCGGCGGTTCAGAACCACTTCGCGTATAGCCCGAATTCGTTGAATTTTGTCGACGACAACGCGGGCTACACGAAGATCAACAACAAGAGCGCGACCCTCGAGTCCAACTGGACAACTTCGTCGACCGGCAAGGTCACGAACATCGCCAACGTGCGCCATTCGCTCGACAACAACGGAAGTGACGTTCCCGGCACGCCGACGACCGTCTTGGATGGATTCGGTACGGTTGACTTCACGCAATATTCCGACGAACTGCGCTATGCCGGTGACATCGGACGATTCTCGATTGTCACGGGGTTGTTCGGCTATTGGGACAAGCTGAAATACGTGGAAGAGCGCAAGGTTGCGCCTCTTCCTGGCGTGCCGTTGCTGCTGGATCAGATCGGCGGTGGCAAACAGGATTCGTCGACCTTGGCCGCCTTTGCCCAGATCGACTATCGGCTGCTTGACTCCGTCACCTTGACGCTGGGCGACCGCTTCTCGAACGAGAAGAAGACGGCGCATATCGCGTTGATCGCCACCAGCACTCAATGCAATCTGTCCGGTGCCACCTGCTCGGCTTACGGCTTCAACGAGTCGAAGTCCTGGACATCGCAAACGCCGAAGGTGGGGCTGTCGTGGCGGCCCGACGAGACGACCAATCTCTATGGCAACTGGACGAAGGGGAATCGCAGCGGCGGGTTCGACCTCCGCTGGGGCGACCCGAACTCCTTGCCGAATCCGTACAAGCCCGAAGACGTGAATTCCTACGAGGTCGGGTTGAAGCAGTACCTGTTCGACAAGAAGGTGTCCTTGAACGTGGCGGGCTTCATCAATCACTACACAGATCTTCAACGCGACCTGGCTTTTGTTGGGCCGGAGGGTCCGATCTCGACCACCGTCAACGCCGCCGATGCGACGATCAGGGGATTCGAGCTCGAGGGGAATTGGCGGGTCAATCCGGACTGGAGCATTTCTGCAAACTATGGCTATTTGACCAACAAGTTCGACAAGATCTACTTCTCGATGGTGGCTCAAAACGGCGTCGTGACGCCGGCTGACTATCTCCTCAAGCTTCCGCATGCTCCGCGGAACAGCTACGGATTGTCCGTCCACAACAGCACCGACCTCTCTTTCGGAACGGTGCGAACGGATATTTCGTACAGCTACCAAGACAAGAGCTTTGCCGACGACAACAACATCAACATGTTGAACGCGGTCAACAACCTCGATCTGAATCTCTCTTACTACCCGCTCGACTCCAGGTGGACATTCACCCTGTACGGCAAGGATCTGTTGAACAAGACGACGTTTGGCATCAACACGACCGACCAGGTCGGAAGGCAGCCGCCAGCGACAAACTCTCCGCTCGGAAAGGCACGGATTCTGGGCTTGAAAATCTCGTACCAACTGTGATGTCAAGAAAGGTCGCGCAGCGGTCTTTCGATTGATCCTTGCAACGCAGTACCAAAACCTCCTGCCCGGGATCCATCCATATCGAGCAGGAGGTCTGGGACCGCTGCGACGCGCGCCCTCATTCAAGTACGACCATGACACCAAGACTCATCGACACCATCAATATTCTCGTGCCCACCGGAGCGCTCGGCGCCGGCGTGCGCGAAGCGGATCTGGCCGCAGGAATTGCAGCGGGCGCGCATGGCATCGCCTGCGACGCGGGCTCGACCGACAGCGGGCCGGCCTACCTCGCGACGGGCCTCTCCAAGTACGCTCGCGACGCCGTCAAGAGCGACCTCGCCATCTTGATGCGTGCGCAAGCCGCCGCCAGCATCCCCTTGCTGATCGGCTCATGTGGCACCTCCGGCTGCGACAAAGCGTTGGACTGGGTGCGCGACATCGCTCTCGAGATCGCCCTGGAAGAAGGCCTTCACCCGCGCATCGCTTTGCTCTACTCCGAGCAAAGCGCTTCCGCAATGGTTGGCCTTGCAGAGCGGGGACGAATCGAGCCGCTCGCGCCGGTTGCCACGGTCGACCCGGCCGCATTCGTGGCTTGCGACCGCATCGTGGCGCTGATGGGGCCGGAGCCGTATATGGCCGCAATGGAGGCGGGCGCCGACATCGTCCTCGGTGGCCGTACCACCGACACCGCCGTGCTTGCTGCTTTGCCGCTGTTGCGAGGCATGGGTGTCGGCGCATCGTGGCACGCCGGCAAGATCGCGGAGTGCGGGGGCCAATGCACGATCAATCCACGCGCCGGCGGCGTGATGATTCGTGTCGGGCGAAATGCCTTCGAGGTGGAGCCACTGGATCCGGGCAACCGGTGCCTACCGGATACGGTCTCTGCCCACATGCTCTACGAAAACAGCGACCCATTCCTGCTGTACGAGCCCGGCGGCGCGCTGGATGTGAGCGACGCCGAATACCACGCCGTCACGGACCGGATCGTGCAGGTGACTGGCTCGCGCTTTATCGCGCGGCCCTACACCATGAAGCTCGAGGGGGCGGCGGCGGGCGACTACCAGACGGTCATGCTGGTTGGGATCCAAGACCGTTCGGTGCTCGCTGAAATCGATCGGTTCATCGCCCAGATGCATGCGTACATGGTCCACCGAGTCAATGAAACGATGGGAAATCGCGCGAAGGGTTTCGACATCTCGCTCAGGCCCTATGGATGGAATGCCGTGTCCGGTGATCTGATCGGGCCGCCGCTGCCGGCGCCGCGCGAAATTGGCCTGCTGTTCGTCGCGACCGCGGCGACCCAAGAGCTCGCCACCCAGATTGCCAAGACCTGCAATCCGGTTCTGTTTCACATGCCGTTGGACGTCGACCGGGAACTTCCGAGCTTCGCGTTCCCGTTCTCACCGCCCGAAATGGAGCGGGGACGCGCGTTCGAGTTCAAGCTCAACCACGTCGTGCACGTCGACCGACCCGACGAACTGGTGAAAGTCTCTCTGATCAATGCGGGAGCATCGGCACATGTCTAAAGTCAGCGAAGTCTGTCGGCACGTGCGCTCGAAGAACGCGGGCCCGTTCTGGATCACCGTCGATCTCTTTTTCCGCGATCAGGCTATGTTCGAAAAGTACGCTGGCTCGCCCGAACTTCAGGTGCCGGCCATTGCCGGGCTCTTCGATGCAGAAGAGGTTTTGGTCAAAAGATTTCCACTGCCGAGCCTTCTTGCGCTAAAGATTTCCTACCCACGCAAGCGGCCACAAGGAGGTGCGTTGGAACGCGACATGCACGGCGGCCAGCAGTACTTGAGGCTTCTTGATGTCGAACTGTCATCGATGCTGGCCTGACGAGCCGACAGGAACCGAGAGCCGTCAAATGTCCGTAGTCAAGGAACTCTTGGAACGTTGGGAGCAGGTGTGCCACGAGCAACAGTGTGGACTCGATTGCGCACTGCCCTCCATTCGGCACGATCTGCTCGTCGGCCGGATCTTGACGCCCGATGGCTACATGCAAGAGGTTGCAAAGAATCACCCGGCTGCACCGAACGCGCGTTGCATGGTCTACAAGCGCGCTGTCGTAGGTGATCGCGTTTGGCAGCGCATTGCGATCGAATGGGTCGACGAAGAGAGCCATGAGGCGCGCGCGCAGGCAGGCTTGCAACTGCTCCGATTCAAAAGGGGCCAACTCGTGGAGGCCTGGCTCGTGCTTTCTACCGTCGGCCCAGCGGAGCCCGGTGCGAAAGCGCCGACCGCATGTCCGACCAAGTCGGTCGCCGAAGCGCGAGGGTTCGGTCGACGCTGGGGTGACCGTGGATCTCCGATGGGCTGTTCGAGAGCCGGAACTCCACCGTGATATCTGCATTCGTCTCACATCGTTTGGAAAGTATCGCAGGCATGGTGTCTGCGTTGCGGAGGCGGTGACTGCCGTGACCAAAGGCTCCGACGCTCTCGCGAACTGGAAAGCCGCCGACATGGTCGACTACCGTCAGTGGATGATCGAACTGGATCGCGACCAGGTCGACGAAATCGACCGCGCGCTGCATGCCGTTCTTGATGTCGGCATCACCATCGAGACGGTTGCTCGAGACGACTTTGTCATTCCAGCGTTCGATGCTTTGGTACCGACGATTCTCGAAAGACTGGAGAATGGTCGTGGCGTAGTCATGCTGCGGGGGCTACCGGCCGAGAGGTACTCCAAGGTACAACTTCGCCTTGTATTCTGTGCGCTGGGCTTGCACCTTGGCACCCCGATTCCGAAGAGCAGAACCGGTGACCTTGTGGTCGACCACCGCAAGCTCGGCGACGACGCAATCCGCCATCCGCAAGATCGCCATCATCCATACCCAGGCCTCAATTTCCGCACCGACAGTGCGGACGTCGTTGCGTCTATGGTCACGCGGGCTGCCAAGTGCGGCGGGCTGAGTGTGGTGTGCAGTTCGCCTGCAATCCGAGATCTGATCGCATCGATTCGGCCCGATTTGCTCGACATGCTGTACCGGCCGTTTTGGTGGAGCTGGAAAGGGCAGCAGGGCGCCGACGAACAGCCGTACTACGAACAGCCGATCTATACCGAGCACGAAGGACGGTTTTCGTCGCGGATTGATCTGAGTGTGATTTCGGCCGCATACGAGGAGTTCGCGGAAGCACTGCCGCCGCTCGGGCCACGTCAGATCGAAGCGCTCATGCTCGTCAACACCTTGGCCAACGACGCCCGCTTCCAGCTCTCGATGATGTTCGAGCCGGGCGACATCCAGCTTCTGAACAATCACGTCGTCTATCACGCGCAGACCCAATTCGAGGACTATTGCGAGGAGGCACGAAAGCATCACCAATTTCGGATGTGGCTGTCGGTGCCCAACAGTCGACCGCTGAGCCCGCTCATGCTGCCGATCTATCGGGAACTGCAGGGAGGCGCTGTACGAGGCGGATTCCCTTCGCCCTCTAGATCGCCCCGCCTCGATGTCTTGCGGTCGTTGGGTCAACAGCATGAGCGCTAACGAGACCGTCGCGCAGACGCTCGCGGGCTGCCTCGCGACCATCGTCTTTGAGGGACTGTCGGAGACAGCAAAGCAGGTGGCAACCGCATCGATCATCGACACCATTGGTGCCATGCTCCTTGGCGCCTCCGGACCGGTGAATGCCGCCCTCCAAGCGGCATTGGCCGACGATCTCGTCGATGGGCCTGCGTTCGTGTTTGGCCGGGGCTCTCGTGCCGGGGTGCTCGATGCCGCATTGATCAACGCAACCTCAGCGCACGCCAACGACTACGACGACATGGCTTGCTCGATGGGCGGTCGTCCGTCGGCACCGCTGGTTCCGGTCGTCCTGGCGCTCGGCGAAGCGCTTGGCGCATCGGGCGCGCTAGTGATCGAGGCCTATGTCGTCGGTTTCGAAGCGGAGTGCCGAATCGGCCGCGTCGTGAATCCCCACCACTACGAACGTGGCTGGCATCCGACTTCAACTTTGGGAGTTTTCGGCGCTGCTGCTGCCGCGGCTCGCCTTCTTCGGCTCGACCGTGACCGCAGCGTTACAGCGCTCACGCTGGCGGCCTCGATGGCCTCAGGCCTGAAGGCGAACTTTGGAACCATGGCGAAGCCGCTTCAAGTGGGGCAGTGTGCTCGCAACGGCTTGATGGCAGCCAAGCTGGCCAACGCCGGCTTCACGGCGAATCCAGCTGCGCTGGAGCATCCCCTGGGATTTTTCGCTTCATACGACGGACTGGACAACATCCATCTCGAGCGCTTGCTTGACCACCCGAGTGGTCGCCTCGAGATCGAGCAGCACTCGATCGGCCTGAAGCCGTTTCCGTGTTGTGGCAGCACTCATCCAGTCGTACGCGCGATGCTGGCATTGCGCGCGCGAGGCTTGCATCCGGAAGACATCGACTCGGTTTTGATGTCCGTCAATCGTCGACGACTGCCTCATACCAACAACCCAAGCCCGAGGACAGCACTGGAGGCGCGGTTCAGCATTCAGTACGTAGCGGCACGAACGCTGCTTGATGGTCCACCAAGATTGCATCATTTTGAAGGCGGGGCGCACCTGGAGCCCGACGTGCGATCGCTGATGAGAAAGATGTCCATCGTCGCCTATCCAGCGTACGCCGGAGACGAGGGTCGTGACGAGCGCAACGAATTCGAGGCGGATGTCACCGTCCTCACGCGAAGCGGGGACCAGCTCGAGGCGAACGCACCGCATGCGCTGGGTCGCGGCGGTGTCGACCCGATGACAAGTGACGAGTTGTGGACGAAGTTCAGCGACTGCGCGAGCCGGTCGCTCGGATCCGTGCAAATCGGCTCCGCATTCGCTGCATTGCAGCAGCTGGTGAACTGCACGCGCATCTCGGACCTGATGGATTTGATGTCGCCGCCGCCCGTCGTGGCCGCAGCCGCTGTACGACCTTAGAAAAAACCAACTCGCGACAAGACGGCGCGTTGGGCGCGTCACCGCGAGACAACGCATGGAGACAAACGTGAGAGACACAAATGACGTCGAGGGCGCACGACTCATCGACGCGCGCATCGACAGCCTGCCGATGACGCGCCACATCTGGACGCTCGTGCTGATGCTGGCGCTCGGCGCCTTCTTCGAGGCTTACGAGATATCGCTGACCGCGCTCCTGTCGCCGGGCCTGGTACGAGCAGGCGTATTCGCGAGCGCCAACGGCGTATTCGGCCTGCCTGACCAGGCCGCCTTCGCGTCGGCGACGTTTCTCGGCATGTTCGTCGGCGCGTTGACTCTGGGACGCTTCGCGGATCGTCTGGGGCGAAAACGAGCATTCACAGCTTCGCTCCTGACCTACACCGCGGCGACGCTGGCGATGGCATTCCAGGAGTCCGCCACGGCAATCGACCTTTGCCGGCTCGCCGCGGGCGTAGGCCTGGGTGCGGAGCTGGTTGTCATCGATGCGTACTTGGCGGAGCTCGTGCCGCCAAGGTTCAGGGGCCGCGCGTTCGCGCTGGCTGCGGCGATCCAATTCCTGGCCGTGCCCGTGGCCGGTGGCCTTTGCCTGGCCCTGATTCCGCATCGACCGTTCGGCTTCGAAGGCTGGCGCTGGGTGTGCGTCATCGGAAGCCTCGGCGCGCTGCTGGTCATGCTGACGCGGACCCGGCTGCCCGAATCGCCGCGCTGGCTCGCGCAGCGCGGGAACCTGCGTCGCGCGGATGAGATCGTCACAGCGCTGGAGCGCAAGTGCTTCGGCTCGGCCGGGGCCCCGGCGCCCGCGCTCGCCACGCCCCGCGTGTCGGCGGAGGTCGACTCGTCCGACGAGACTGATCGTGGGGCCAGTCTGTTCGCGCCAGCTTGGCGGCGGCGGGTGGTGATGCTCACGACGGCGAACGTCCTGATCGCGATCGGCTTCTTCGGCTTCGGAAGCTGGCTACCCACGCTGCTCGCGTCGCAAGGGCACAGTATCGTCAAGAGCCTCCAGTTCACCGTGTGCATCGCGTTGTGCTATCCGCTGTGCCCGTTGATCTTCATGCTCTTCGCCGACAGAGTGGAGCGCAAGTGGCAGATTTCGGGGGCGACGCTGCTGGCCGGGGTGCTCGGCGTTTGCTTTGGCTACCAGGACAGCGCGCTCAGGCTTGTCATGTTCGGCATCGCGGTGACGGTGGCCAATCTGCTGACGGGCTACGCGCTCCACACCTATCAGTCCGAGTTGTTCCCCTCCGCGATACGTGCCAGAGCGGTCGGATTCGTCTACTCCTGGAGCCGACTCGCCGTGGTGTTCTCGAGCCTGGTCATCGGGTCTCTACTTCAGACCGGCGGCGCGAACGCGGTACTGCTATTCCTTGGGGCAACCCAGGTTGCAGTAGCCGTGCTGGTTGCCATCATGGGTCCGAGGACCTTGGTCGTCCGAGATGTCATGGCGCCAGCATGAAATGCACGTTCATCTTCGTCCACGGTTTTGGATGCGACGCCGACAGCTGGCGATACCAGGTCGACGCACTGTCTCCGAGCTTCGGCGTAGTGACTCTTGACTTGCCCGGCCATGGCCAATCGCCCTTGCCGACAGTTCACAGCCTTGCGTCACTCGCGGACGCGGTGATTCAAGCCAAGTCGCGGTGCGAAGGCCCGGTGATCCTCGTGGGCCACAGCATGGGCTGCCGCGTGGTGCTGGAAGCGTTTCGCCGATGCCCGGACGGAATTGCTGGAATCGCGCTCATCGACGGCAGCGCCACGGGGCGCGATCATGCGCCGCGTCTGCTGCAGATGTTGAGCGACCGGGTGCGCTTGCAAGGCATGCCCGCATTGCTGCGAGAAAACGTAGAGGGAATGTTCGCGCCGAACAGTCCGGCACAGCTGCGCACGGACGCGGTCGCCAAGGCCACACGTCTCGACCCGATTTTCGCAGGGAACATTCTCAAAGAACTCGCTCAATGGGATGCTGTCGATGCACTGCATCCGATTGCCCGGGCGCCAGTGCCATTGCTCAGCATCCAAGCCACGACGCTCGGCTCCGACATGCGGCGGCGCCCACTTGGACCGGGCGAGACCTCCGAGTGGGGAGCGCTCGTTCGGCACCTGATTCCGCGTGCGCAATTGCGAGATGTCGAAGGCGTTGGACACTTTGTGCAGAGCGAGGCGGCGCAACTGGTGAATGATGAACTGATGGCGTTCGGCGCTCAGTTGGCTTGAGAGAACCTCGTCGGCGAAGCTCTAGCCGCTGCGCGACTCACGGCGAATGAGATGTTCGATCACCGTGTTGCGTTGAGCGCTTGAATCTGGCCTGGCGAAACGGGCGCTCGGTGCACCGCCGACAACCCTTGCCACAGCGACAAGCGGATTGACACGACTGCGTTCCTCCTTGCTGCGGCCACCGAAGGCGAGTCGCTACCAGGCGCGCGCCGCATCGGCGAGGAGTTGCTGGACGATGTCGATCCGTGCCATCGCCTTGCTTCCTTTGTTTCTCGCCATGAAGAGCGATACATGCGGCGCGCTTTTGACCTCGTGACAAACCAGTTGGCCAGTTTGCAGGAGAGTCCTGCAAAGGCATTCGGGC
>FSWB01000596.1_pt1 | contig 13199 bp, 14 predicted proteins | sample 1637871 | NCBI WGS metagenome assembly FSWB01 (sample SAMEA3914789, study PRJEB12502) | metagenome | biome: forest; material: soil | place: Canada | collected 2011-07-03 | depth 0.3 m
GAAGTTCTACGAATACGCCGGCTACGCCACGAACGGAGGCACCGGTGTGCAAGGCACGTTGCCGAAATACCGCTTCTATACGACGCTGGACTGGACCGCGGATCACTGGAGCGTGGACGTCGGCAACACCTACGTGTCCTCGGCGCGCGACATCGGCGCCGGCGGCATCGTGTTCGAGACCAGCAAGACGCTGACGGCCCGTCATGTCGACAGCTACATGTCGTGGGACTTGCGACTTGCCTACAAGGGCGACGCCGTGTCTGGCATGGGCATCAAGGGCTGGGACCTTGCCGTGGGTGTGAACAACCTGGCCAACCTGATGCCGCCAAGCTCGCCGCAAGCATTCACGGACAACAACGCAGACGTCGCGACCTACTCGCCGATCGGCCGCCTGATGTACGCCACGTTCGCGGCGAAGTTCTGAGTACAAGCGCGACGGCGACGATGGTGTCGTCGTCGCGTCCGCATCAGGCCGCGGGAATCTCGACGACCACGCGCAGGCCGCGATCCCCCGTGCCGGCCTGGGCCAGGATGTGGCCGCCGTGCAGTTCGACGATGCTGCGGCAGATGGCCAGGCCCAGGCCGCTGCCGGGATATTGATCGGCGGTTCCCCCGAGGCGGACGAAGCGGTCGAAGATCCGATCCCGTTGCTCCGGCGCGAGGCCCGGCCCCTCGTCCTCGACACTGACGCGCCAGCTGGACGCAGCGATCGTGGAGGCCAGCGTGATCCGGCCGCCAGGCGGTGACACGTGGATGGCATTGGTGAGCAGGTTGAGCAAGACCTGGCGCATCCATTTGAGTTCGTAGTTGACCACGCCGCGGCCTTGCGGCTGCAATTCGAACGTGAGGCCGTGATGCTCGACGAGCGCAGCAGCGTCTTGCGAGATGCTCTGCAAAAGCACGTCCGGGGACTGCGTGCTCAGCTTCAGTTCCATCACGTGGGCGTCCGCCCGCGACAGGAACAACAGTTCCTCGATGATGCGGTTCAGCCGCTCGACCTCCTCGAGTTGAACCTGAACTGCTTCGCGATGGACCGAGGCGAGGGACGGATCGGCGAGCATCTTCTCCGCATGCAGGCGCACCAGCGACAGCGGCGTCTTGAGTTCGTGCGACGCATCGGCCGTGAATTGACGGATCTGGCCGAATGACGCCTCGAGACGATCGAACATCTGGTTCAGCAGCCTCGCGACGTCACTGACTTCGTCCTGGACGTCGGCCACCGGGATGCGTTCGCTGAGGTTGTCGGAACGGATCCGATTGGCGGTGTCACGGATGAGTCGCATCGGCCACAGCACCATGCGGCTGAGGCCGAAGCCGATGCCGATGCTCACGATCAGCATGCCGCCCAGCAACCCCAGTGACACCTTGAGGTAGCTCGCCATCAACTCACGCACCGGACGCATGGGCGTCGCGATGGTCACCTCGAATGGGATCTTCTGGAACTCACCGGCGCGCACCTCGCCGACATCGGTCACGGTGGTGATGAACTGCTTTTCCCCTCGCACGTCGGGGACGGTCTGGCCGTTGAGGTTGGTCGAGCGGAAGACGGCGCCCTTCTTCGGGATGTCGATCTCGATGTAGAAGAGCGTGTACGCGAAATCCGCGATGTCGCGCACGCGCATCTCGACGAACGGCACGCTGAGCGTTCGGTAGTCCGGACCGAGGTGCGCTTCGATCTGCTGGAATTCCGCCTCGTTGAGCAAGTCGAGACCGTGGATCAGGTGGTTCTCGAGAAACTGGTAGCCGACCGCCGAGGCGCAAGCCAGTGTGACGGTGGCGGCGCATGCATACCAGATGGCGATGCGCGTGCCGATCGATTTCATACGAGTTGGTAGCCTACTCCGCGCACTGTCTTGAACAAGGCCTTGCCGGGAGTCGTCTCCAGCTTGGCGCGCAGCCGGCTCATGTACACGTCCAGCAGGTTGGTGTCGACGTCGTAGTTCGACGACCAGATCTTCTCGGCGATCAGCGTACGCGGGAGGATGCGACCCGAGTTTTGCATGAAGATTTCGAGCAGCGCGTATTCGCGACTGGTCAGGTCGACGCTCGCGCCATTGAGGCGAACGGTATGGCCGAGCAAATCGAGCTGCACGCCGTTGTGCTCGAGCATCGTCTGCTTGACCGTCGACTGGCGTCGAACGAGCGAGCGAATGCGAGCGAGCAGCTCGTCCAGACTGAAGGGCTTTTGCAGGTAGTCGTCGGCACCGACGTCGAGCCCCTTGACACGATCGGCGACGGTGTCGCGCGCGCTCAGGATGAGCACGGGCTCGGTGAACCCGCTGCTGCGCCATTCGCGCAACAAGTCCAGCCCGTCGCCGTCCGGCAATCCCAGGTCCAGGATGATCACGTCCTGGGCCGTATCGGCGAGCGCGTTCGATGCGTCCTTGCAAGTCTGGACCCAGGTCACCGTGTAGCGACATTCGGTGAGGCCCTGCTTGAGGAACTGACCCAGCCGAGTCTGATCTTCGACGATCAAAACCTTCATTGCGTTGTCTCCAATACTGCTGGCGTGCACATCTGCTTGGATGTGCTTTCGGTATGACGATGGTGCGCCAGATTCCTTAGGAGAGCATGAGTAAGAACGAGAAGATTGCAACGCAACGCCGGCGCGCGCTTGGTGCGACGTGCACCTGAATGGTTTTTCAGAAGCGTTTCAGGTTCTCTTTATTCGACCTGCCTAGAGTCGCGCTCCATGAAATCCAAGTTCATCCCCCTTCTTGCCGGCGCGACGCTGCTGGCATCCGCGAACCCATCCGCGCTTGGCGCCCCGACGGCCGAGGCGCTGCGGCTCGTCGGTCGAACCGAAATGCCGACCTATACCGGCGACTTCGACCATTTCGGCGTGGACGTCAAGGGCAACCGCCTTTTCCTCGCCGGCGAGGACGGTGCCACGCTCGAAGTGTTCAATCTGCGAACCGGCGCGCATACGAAGACCGTCAAGGGATTCGATGCACCGCATTCCGTGTTGTACCTGCCGCAGGCCAATCGCCTGGTGGTGACCGACAGCGGCGAGGGCATGACACGCACGCTGGACGCGACGACCTACAGGTTCACCCAGCCGATCGCGCTGGTGTCGGGTGCCGATGCGTCGCGCTACGACCCGTCCACCAAGCACCTGTGGATCGTCACGGGCGGCAAGAATGCCGCGAAGAAGATGCCCAATGTGGTCGTGTCGGAGGTCGATCCGGTTACCGGAAAGCATCTGGGTGACCTGAGCTTCGACACCGACTTCACGGAGGCGATGGCCGCCGAGCAGGTGGGCAACCGTCTGTTCATCAACGTGGCCGGCAAGAGCACGGTCGCCGTCGTGGACAAGCGCACGCGGGCGGTGATCGCGACGTGGCCCATCAAGGAGGGCGAGCAGAACGGCGCGATGGCCTTCGACGAGAAGGGACACCGCCTGTTCGTCGTCACGCGCAAGCCGTTCAAGCTCGTCGTGCTGAACTCCGACACTGGCGAATCCGTCGTGTCCTTCGACGCGCCCAAGCGCACCAATGAGGCGATCTGGGATGCGGAAAATCACCGCATCTATCTGGCGGGCGATGACAACCTGGCCGTCTTCGCACAGCGGGATGCCGACCACTATGACGAGCTCGCGCCCGTGCCGTCCGCGAAGGGCGCCAAGACGGCGATCCTCGTGCCCGAAATCCATCGCCTGTTCGTCGCCGTCTCTCCGGGTGATGCGACGGGCGGTGCGGTGCTGCAATACGCCGTCGAACCTGCGCACTGAATCCGCGACGACCGTCCAGTCGCACACTACTTCTCTCGATAAGGAATCTCATGAAAACGACCCTGAAATCCCTGGCGCTCGCCGCGGCCATCAGCCTGTCCCTGACATCGACCTCGTTCGCGGCCGACCGCAACTGGACACCGCCGACCGGCAAGATCTACGCGCAAGTGCTCTCCGACGACATCATGGCGCACCATCCGGAACTGATCAGCGTGACCTTCCACGGCGTGCCGCCGGGCCTGTCCAAGGTCTACACGATGTTCGCCGGTTCGTATCCCGATCGCATCGGCAACGCCGACGATCCGGACGACGTGATGGTGATCGAGACCGGAATCACCATCCTCGATCCGCGCTGGCATCGCACCAAGGATCCTATCCGCAAGTACGTGCCGATGATGCCGATGCGCGACGCGGCGGGCGAGAACATCGGCCTGCTGGTGCTGGCCTACAGGAACCCCGTCGACAGCGGCAAGACCGACATGGACTTCTTCAAGGCAGCGACCGCGCTGCGCGACGAGCTGCAGAAGAAGATCCCGTCGATGAACGCGCTGTTCGATCCCGCCAAGTAAACGGGCCGACAACATGATTCGCAAGTTCGTCGCCCTTCTCGCGGCGTGCCTGGCTACCTCCGTGTCGGCCCAACCGGCGTGGCTGCCGGCCCAACGCCTGGTGGAGGTCACGCTGGCCAAGCACCCCGAGGCCGCGCACATCGTCATGCACGTGACGCCTCCCGGCCAGCCCGATACGGAGAACCTCGTCATCGCGTCCAACATCGGACGACTGGGCAAGAAGGCGGACGACGACGACTTGCGCATCATGCACACTGGACAGGCCGAGACGGTCGTCGCCAAGTCGGGCGACCGCTTCAACGTATCGCAGGCCTTCCTCGACGCGCCCGGTCATGTCATCGGTGTCGTGGCGATCGGTTTTCCCTACAAGCCAGGCGACGACAAGGCCGCGCTCATGGCGGCGGCGGAACGCATCCGCGATGAATTGCGACAGCAGATCCCGTCCGCAGGCGCGTTGTTCCAGGCCGCGCCATGAAGCGTCTCGCGTCGTCCCTGGTGGCGGCGTGCCTCGGCTTCACGCTGCCTGTCAACGGGCTTGCAGCGAGTTCGGTCGATGCCGCGCTGCCAACACCATCGACGAGTGTGCCGCTGAAGTGCCGACTCTCCAGCGTCGGAGATCCGGCGCTGGGAGGTCTGATGGACGACTGGATGGCGGCGTTCCGACGCCTCCAGCCCGGTGTCGTCAAGGGACCGTACTGGCAGCACGATTCGGCCGACGCGGCCATCGGTGCGTTGATGTTCGAGACCGCCGACCTGGCCCCCATCGGCCGCGAATTCCTGCCCGCCGAGACGGCGCCCTATGCGCATCAGTTCGCCGGAGACATGATGAAGGCGCCGCTCCTGGTTCGTGTGGCCGCAGGGCACCCAGCGTACCTGGCCGTCAACAAGCGGCCAGGCGCCCCGTTGTCGAACTGCATCTCCGCCTTCATTGCCTTCGCGCTGAGCCGGCAGGGACAAGAGATCGCTGCCCGGCGGGAAGGGTTGGTCGCCATGTCGGCCACGGAAGCGGCCGCCGAGCGATCGAAGATCGACGGCTATGTCGCCAATCTCGACGACGATCTCCACCGCTATGTCGCCGTGACCGGCGTGGCGGGCAGGGTCTCCAGCGTCGGCAGCGACGGCATGAAGACGCTCATGGATCGCTGGATGCGCGACTTCGAGAAGCTTCAGCCAGGCGTGCACAAAGGAGAGCGCTGGGAGCACCTGGGCACACTCAACGGCTTTCATGCCTTGATCGGCAACCAGACGGACATCGCGCCGATGGGCCGTGAGCTGTGGCCCGAGGAGCGTGCCGTCTATCGCGCAGTGCAGCGCCACGACGTGCTCGAGATTCGTGTGGCGCGAGGCGGCTACAACACGCCTCAGCGGACGACGGCCCAGGCGATCTTCGTTCCCATGGGCAATCCGATCGAGCACATCACGTTCAGGCAGCTGGCGGGCGTGTTCGCCGATCCACCGACGATCACGCGCTGGGGCCAACTGGGTCTCGAGGGCGAGTGGTCAGATCGGCCGATCGTGATCCGAATGCCGCCGCACGTGGCGCCGAACGCCATGTGGATGCAGGCGACCGTGCTGCGAGGGGCCGCTTGGAATGCCGCGGCGCATGAGGCGAGCATTGCGGAGACGGCGCGTAGCCTGGCCGACGAAACCGGTGGCATCGGGTTTGGTGGATTCGAAGAGGGTGGCGCGGGCCTGAAGGCGCTGGCAGTGTCGGCCAGCGACGAGGGTCCGTTCGTGGAGGGCAATGCCGCGAGCGCGTCCAACGGCATCTACCCGCTCACGCGCTACATGTTCATCCGCGTCAATCGTCGCCCGGGCGAGCCCCTGCCGCCCGCCATCCGCCAGTTCCTGCGCTACGTGTTGAGCCGTGAGGGCCAGGAACCCATTCTGTACTCCGGCTACTTCCCGCTCGGCTGGCGCGTGGCTCGCGAAGAACTGGCGAAACTGGAGTGAACCCGTGAATGCACTGAAGCGCATGATCGGCGCAGCGGCCACCTTCGTTGCGTTGGACGTCGGCGCTGCGGACGGGGTGACCAAGCCCTTCGATCTGTCAAGCCTGCCCACGTACCAGCCCACGCGCCAGGTGGTTGGCACCATTCGCGACTTCGGCTTCGGAATGGGCGGGCTCCTGAAGCTGTGGGAGGAAGACTTCCGCCGGTTCCAGCCGGGTGTCACTTTTTCGGATCGACTTCCCACCAGCGATGCCGCGATCCCCGCGCTCGTGACGGACACGACGGATCTGGCGCCCGATGGGGGCGAGCCCATCATCACGGAGACGCTGTCGTTCTACGAAACCTGGGGCTACCACCCGACAGCGATCACGGTGGCGAGCGGCGCCTACGACGTCGAGGGCCACTCCAACGGGCCCGTGGTGTACGTGAACAAGGACAACCCGATCAGCCGGCTCACGCTCGCCCAGCTCGACGGGATCTTCGGCGCGCAGCGCACAGGCGGTCTCGACGGCTTCAAATGGAGCCTGGCTGGCGCGCGTGGAACCGAAGGGGACATTCGCACCTGGGGCCAATTGGGTCTCACCGGCGAGTGGGCGGACAAGCCGATCCAGACCTATGGCCACGCGCCGTCGGGCACCACCCGCTTCTTCCAGTTGAAGGTGATGCACAACAGCGCCAAGTGGAACCCGAACTACCGCGAATACGTGGAGTCGGGTAGCAAGATGATCGGGGACGACGATCCCGCGCAGCACGGCGGGTTGCAGCACATGCTGCGAAATGAGCTGGCGCACGACAGGTATGGCATCGCCTGGACGGTGATGCCGCAGGCGCGCGGCGTCGATGGCTTGAGGCCGGTCGCCCTCGCATTGAACGCGAATGGCCCGTACGTCGCGCCGAGCCGCGAAAGCTTCCAGTCGCGCGACTACCCGCTCGTGCGGAGCATCTACATCTATCTCAATCGGGCACCGGGCCGGACGATCGACCCCAAGCTCAAGGAATTCCTGCTGTTCGTCCTGAGCCGGCAGGGCCAGGAGCGCCTGGTGGGCCACGGCGGCTACCTGCCGTTGACAGCCGCGATGGTCGAAGCACAGCGACGTCAGCTCGACGATCCCGCGAGCACATCGCTGTCTGGAACCATCCGTACCTGGGGTCACGGTCGGCGCGACGCCAACGTCCTCGGCCGCCTGGTGGGCCGCTGGCAGGACGGCTTCCGATCGAAGTATCCGAACGTCAGCTTCGAGACGACGCTGCGCGGCGACGACACCGCGATCGGCGGCATGTACACCGGCGCGGCGGACATCGCGCTGATGGAACGTCCTCCGCTGGCCATCGAGCTGGACGGCTACCTGCCGGTGATGGGCCATCCGCCGCAGGAACTCACGGTGGCCACAGGAAGTCTCGATGTGGCCGACCATGCGTTTGCGCCGGTGATCCTCGTGCATCGCGACAATCCGCTGGCGCACCTGACCCTCGCTCAGCTCGATTCAATCCTCGGACCCGATCGCCGGCGTGGCGGGAAGGTGGTGCGCACGTGGGGTGATCTCGGCCTGCGAGGCGCCTGGAAGAGTGCGCCGATCACGATCTATACGACCGGCATTGCGCAAGACGTTGCGCAGTTCATCGAACGCGCGGTGATGGGCGGCAGCCAGAAGTGGTCGGCCAGGCTTCACGAGTTCGACGATGGGCGCCATGTCGTCGACGCCCTGGCCAAGGATCGCCATGGCATCGCCATCGCCGGCCTGAAGGATGCGAACGCACGGGTCAAGCCATTGGCCCTGGGTGCTGCCGAGGGCGGCCCGTTCGTCCTGGCTGGGCGAGACAGCGTGATGCAGCGCCGCTATCCACTGACCCGCAGCGTGTCGGTCTATTTCGACCATGCGCCTGGCCATCCGATCGATCCCAAGGTGGCGGCCTATCTCGAGTACTTGCTGAGCGCTGCCGGGCAGGACGCGATTGCGCGGGACGGCGGCTACCTGCCGCTGAGTCCCGAGATGGCCTTGCACGAACTGGAGAAGCTGCGGTGAAGACATTCCGGCAGGTACTCCTTGCGACTTCGACGGCCGCCGCCCTGCTGGTGGCGTGCGTCGCGTGCGCGGCGGAACCCGACTTCCTCGGTGAGCTGACGCCGTACGTGAGCAACCAACCGTTGCGCGGAACGATCCGCGTCTGGGGTAACCCGTACATCCCCGAACTCGTGCAGGCCTGGGAGGACGGTTTTCGACATATTCATCCCGAGGTGACGTTCCAGACGAACTTGAAGGGGACCGAAGCGGCGATGGCTGGCCTGTACGGTGGCATCGCCGATGTCGTGTTCATCGGCCGTGAGCCCTATGCGCCGGAGATCGAGGCCTTTCGGCAGTGGTACGGCTATCCGCCGCTAGGCGTCAAGATCACCTCGGGGAGCTTCGCCACGCAGCACAAGACGTTCGCGTTGATGGTGTACGTGAACAAGGACAACCCGCTCGCCGGCATGACGATGGCCCAGTTGGACGCCGTCTTCGGGGTCGAACGCCGGCGCGGCGCGCCGACCGACATCCGCCAATGGGGCCAGCTCGGGCTCTCGGGGGCGTGGGCACGCCGTCCCATCCATGTCTACGGCTACAACTTCGACACCGGCATGGCGGGCTTCTTTCGCCTCACCGTGCTGAAGGACAGCCCGCGCTGGAACCCCGAGCTCAAGGACTTCGACAACGGGCGGACGCCGGAGGGCGACGTGATCAATGCCGGCAACTACATCCTGGATGCCGTCGCGAAGGATCCGAACGGCATCGGCTTTGCGAACGTGCTGTTCGAGAACGAGGGCGTCAAGAAGATCGCGCTGTCGGAGAGCGATCACGGACCGTGGATCGCGCCGACGCTCGAGAACGCGTGGCGCCGAAGCTATCCTTTGACCCGCTACAGCACGGCGTTCGTCAACCGGCCGCCTGGTCAACCCGTCGCCCCCAACGTCAAGGAGTTCCTGCGCTACATCTTGAGCCAGGACGGCATGGCGGCGGTGGTTCGCGACAAAGCGTTTCTCCCGCTCAATGCCGACGCCATTCGCGAAGAGTTGAAGGCGCTCGAATGAGAAGGCTCGAGTCCCACTCGTTGTTTCGCCGTCCGATGACCGGAACAGCCGTGGGCTGCGGCTCGTGGTGAGACAAGACCTGAGTCCTCTGCAATCCGATGAGGTGAGAATGCAAGACGATCAGGTTGAGACGCCGCCCATGCTTCGGTCCATCCCCGCCGCCTCCAGCCCGATGCAGTCTTGCATCGACGGCTTCCTTCGGGGTTGCAGCACCTGGGTTCCCGAGAAGGCGACACACCAATCCCTGAAGGCCGCGTTGCGCAGGGTGCTCAGCTACCAGGTGGAACGCGAGATCGCGTCGCGCGTCGATGTCTGGTTCGCGAATCCGCTGGCCGATAGCTGGATTGCCGGGCTCGAGCGGGACGTGCATGCGGTTCTTCGCCTCTTGGTCGAGCATGCGATCGAGCGCTCGGTTCCCGGCGGACGCGTCGTGATCATCGTGAAGGATCGCGATGCGGGCGCGGAAGTGACGGTGCGGGATCGAGCGCCGGACGTCGATATCGGCGTCCTGCTCGATGAGCATCGACGCGTGCCTGACGCGCGACGCTCGGCGTCTGAACTCGCGGCTTTGCACGACTCGGCCATGCGGCTGGGAGCGCGTGTCCGCGCGGGTGCTGGCGTCCATGCCGGAAGTCCCCAAGGCCTGGAATTGATTGCGCAGTTCCCGCCGCCTTTCGACGCTGTCGGTCGACTCTGCTGATTCGGCGCCGGCTTGGCAGCGCCTAAGTCGGCGCTAATTTGCACCCTCCAAAGTCCGTCGTCATGCCGGTGCCTTCGCGCGCCGGCTCGTCCAAGGAGTTCGCATGTCCGATTCGCGCCATCCCATTGCACAGCCGGTCAACCGTGTGCCTCCGGTCACCACGTCATTCTGGGCCGTGAAGGTCCTGGCGACGACCGTCGGCGAGACGGGGGCCGATTACCTGGCTACCCACGTCGGACTGGGCACCGCGGTCACCGGCGCACTGATGTCGCTCTTGCTCGTCGGGTCTTTGTTGTGGCAGTTCCGCCAAGCCCGCTACGTGCCCTGGATCTACTGGCTCACGGTGGTCCTGGTCAGCGTGGTCGGCACGCAGTTGACCGACGCCCTGACAGATGGGCTCGGTGTCAGTCTCTACGTGAGTACCTCCGCGTTCGCCGCGGCGCTTGCGGCGCTGTTCGTCCTCTGGCGACGCACCGAGGGAACGCTGGACATTCGCAGCATCGTCACGCGACGCCGGGAGTCGTTCTACTGGTTCGCGATCCTGTTGACGTTTGCGCTCGGAACGGCGGCCGGCGATCTGGCCACTGAGGCACTGGGACTCGGGTTCCGGATCGGCGTGATCGTGTTTCTATTGGCGATCGCAGCGACGGCGGCGGCATGGCAGTTGGGTGTCAGCGCGGTCGCGACATTCTGGATCGCCTACATCCTCACGCGACCGCTCGGCGCGTCGCTCGGTGACTTGATCTCGCAGTCCAGCGAGTATGGCGGTCTGGGTGGCGGAACTGTCAACACCAGCCTGATCTTCCTGGCACTGATCACTACCTTGGTCGGTGTCGAATCCTTCAGAAGGACCTCTCGATGACCGAAGCCATCCGCTCCTCACGCCGTCGCTTTTCGATCCAGGCCTTGGTTGGCTGCCTTGCTGTCACCAGCGTCCTCGCGGCGCGGGCTGCGACGCCCTCCAAGCTCGGTGACTTGTCGAAGTTCCGAGCAGTTGCCCAGGACGTTGCCAATTCGGTCGACAAGGGCGATCTGGCGGCCGGCAAGGCGCGCATCAAGGATCTCGAATTGAGCTGGGACGAGGCGGAGGCTGGGCTCAAGCCGCGCGCGGCAGTCGACTGGCACATGCTGGACAAGGCGATCGACAAGGCGCTGGAGGCGCTGCGCGCGAGCAAACCGGATCCGACCGCCTGCAAGCAGGCGATGACCGAACTGCTATCCACCTTCGATCGCTTGGCCAAGGGCGCCTGACTCGCGGTGGCGCAACAAGCGCACCGCTTGCCGGCAAGGAGCCCATCTCCGATCGAAGGCATCGCATGAACGGCATGTGTCCCAGAGATGGCCCCTGACGCCTGGAGTCTCGAGTTGGCTAACCGACGAGATGGCGCTGATGGCCATGCTCCAGGTCAACGAGCTCCAGGCACTTCTTCTGGTTGCAGCCGTGATCTTCTGCGAGACCGGGCTGGTGCTGCTGCCATTCCTGCCGGGCGACTCGATCCTGTTCGCCGTGGGCGCCCCTTCGGGCAGAGCCATCATTTGCCGTTGTTGCCAATCGGCGTGCTCGCGCTCGCCGCGATTGAGCCTGTTCGGCCTCGCGGTACAGGCGTTCGCATGCGACGGCCGCCTGCGGCGTCGTGGATCGGCCTCGTGAGTACGACGGCCGCACCCAGTTTCTGCCCCTGAGATCTGGCGCTTGCCTTCGTAGCCGAGTCGCCGGAACGGTAGTCGTGGCGTACCTGGCCAGCGGTCGCAGTCAGGTCGATTCGCATAGAGAGAGCAGCGTCGCCTTGCTCACGACTTTCGAGCGCGGCGTGCAATTCAAATTGCGCTGCGGCATCTGTGGCGTCCCAGGTCTGGGCGGCATGCCAGGCCTCGACCAGATCTGTCGCGGACACCGTGGGAGCGACCGCAAGCGTCGTGATTGCCGATGCCACGCGTTGCAGTGGCTTCAACTGCAACCTGAACGCGTTTTCAGCCTCGATTCATCGAGCATTGAGACAGGACACCTAGATTCCCGGCACCACGCGCCGGGACGAATGAGCAGCCCGGCACCGTCCCATCGATTTCGGGCCTCACCAATGAAACATCACCCCATGAGTCGCACGACCTGCCGGCTCTCCGCCTTCGCCATGGCGCTATTGCTCTGTGGGCCTTCGGCCTGGGCATATCGTCCGTTCGACGGCACCGATGCCGCCGTGGCGGAGGAGGGCGTCTTCGAGTTGGAGGCAGGCGTTGGTCGCGTGCATTTTGGCGACATCGACAGCATCGCGATCCCATCGATGGTGTTCAACTACGGGTTGGCCCGCGACACGGAGATCGTGATCGAAGGACAGATCAACCATGAGATCGGCGGTGCGGTCGACGGACACCGGACCCAGCTTGGAGACACGGCACTTTCGCTGAAACATGTCTTCGTGCATGGCACGCTCCAGGACGGCATCGGGGTCAGCGTGGCCGGCGAATGCGCGGTGCTTCTTCCTGAAGTGCACGGCGCGTCCGGCGCAGGGGCCGCGTGTGCCGGAATCTTTTCGAACAAGTGGGACGCAATGACAATGCATCTGAACGTTGGCTTGGGGCGCACGCGTGAGCACCAGACGGCTCGCTCGATCAGCTTCATTGCAGAGGGACCGGAAAAATGGCCTGTTCGTCCCGTGGCAGAACTGCTTGCAGAACGCGACGTCGGCGGTGGTCGCCTCAAGTCTGCGCTGATCGGTGCCATCTACCAGCACGGCGAGGATCTCGCCGTCGACGTTGGCTTTCGACACGCCCGCACCAATGATGCAAAGTTCAATGAAGTGCGCGTGGGTTTGACGTGGAACTTTGCCGTTGGCAAGTAGGACTTGTATCCCGCCGAACCCCGAACCGACCCATGCCGACCCTCAAGGCACGCGATACGCCGGCCAACGGATTGCACTTCTGGATCGCGCTTTGTCTGGTCAGCATTCTGGGATGCAACACCGGCGACTACTTCGCCTCGATTTTCGGCGTCCCGCGTGGCCTGCCTGCCCTGGTCGTCGCTTTCGCGTTCGTCCTGTTTGGCGCCGACTCGTGCGGCAGAAGTTGATGATCACGCTCCAGCTATCGGCAGCCGGCCTGCGCTGCATGTCGTGCGACTCACTTCTTTGCCTTGGCTGCTGCGCGGTCGGCCGCTGCTTCAGTAGCCTGAGCCTTTGGCCCTTCC
>FSWB01000524.1_pt1 | contig 12941 bp, 18 predicted proteins | sample 1637871 | NCBI WGS metagenome assembly FSWB01 (sample SAMEA3914789, study PRJEB12502) | metagenome | biome: forest; material: soil | place: Canada | collected 2011-07-03 | depth 0.3 m
CTCCTGGAGCGAGCGCCTCGACGAGGGCAAGACCAGCGAAGCCGATCTGCTGGACGCGATCCGCGAAGGTGCAGTGCTCCGAGTTCGCCCCAAGGCCATGACGGTGGCGGTGATCCTCGCAGGCCTGTTCCCGATCCTTTGGGGCACCGGCACTGGCTCGGAGGTGATGCAGCGCATCGCCGCTCCGATGGTGGGCGGGATGATCACGGCGCCGCTGCTGTCGATGTTCGTGATCCCGGCGGTCTACCTCTTGATGCGTCGACCGCGCGAGCGCAAGGCGCATCGGTTCGCGTTCTGGAGAAGGCAGCATGCCGCGGGTTGAACGCGCTCACCGATGGTGTGCCATCGCTGCTGCCTTGGTGTGGTTGTGGTTGGCGCTGATCGCCACGGGCGCCCATGCGTCGAGCTCGGCGACGCAGGAGGTACGGGCCACACCGGCACGTGCGGTGACGAGCCAAGGCATGCCCGAGGCGTTGGACTGCATGCCGTGCGCGCTGTGCTACATCGCCCCGGCACCGAGTTCGCACGTCGTCACGATCGAAGCGAAGGAGTTCGAGTCGATCACTTGGTGGGTGCATGCCCAGCAGGCTCCGACAGAGCGCCGGTTCCTGTCCAACCCTCGTTGCCGAGAGCACGTTCCGATACGCATCAGTTTTTGCAGGTGGCTGGATTGATCTGAGGGAGCGAGCTTTGTTGCTCGTATTTCGGCATGTCCAACCATGCCCAACCCTCTCTCAATTTCAGGAAAACATCATGAACAAGCTCTTCATCTCTCTCGTCAGCGTTCTCACATTGACCGCCGCGCTGCCGGCCGTCGCCGGCCCCGACTGGCATGCCATCGAGCAGGCTCGCAAGGCCCATCAAGCCCAAGCCAAGCCCAACGGCGACGTCTATGAGGCGTCGGCACCGACGTCGGCCGGGCCCGCGAAGTGCGCGATGCCGGATCGGCTCGTCCTGCCTCTGGACCATGGCCCGCGCGCGCAGTCGACGCCGTACTTGAACCAGCAGCGCAAGAACCGCTACGAGGCCCAGGTACAGGCCCGCAAGGAGGCCTCGAAGTAGCTCACCCAGGTCGGCCCGGCGAACGACGTTTGTTCGCCGGGCGACAGATTCCTCGACGTAGACGTTTCCTCAACCCTTTGAAAAATGGAGATTCCCATGAAAGCAGTCGCACTCACCACCCTCGTCATCACGGCCGCGCTCGCGGCACCCGTGTTTGCTCAGGACAAGATGGACAGCATGAAAGGCATGAGCATGCCTGCAATGCCGGCCTCAACCGCCCAGGCAACGCACTCGGCCACCGGCGTCGTCAAGAAGATCGACGCGAAGACAGGCGCGGTCACGTTTGCCCACGAGGCGGTGCCGAGCATGAACTGGAAGCCGATGACCATGACCTTCCAGGTCAAGGACAAGATGCTGCTGGACAAGCTCGCGGTCGGCAAGAAGGTCGACTTCGACTTCGTTCAAGCCTCGAACGGCTATCTCGTGACGGCGGTGAAGTAGCCCGGAGCGGCGCCAGGGTTCGGGCTCACGCCCGTCCTGGCGTCGCGATGCCATCGAATCCAACAATGAAATAAACCCATTCACGTTGGTGCCGGTGATTGGGCATGCGATGTGGCACGATGGCTGACAGCAGGAGCGCATGATGGACACCAAGAATTACTGGGAACAGGTCTACACCGCAAAAGCGCCAGACGCGGTGAGCTGGTATGCGCCTCATCTGGCAGAGTCTCTGGCGTACATCAAACGCACCGGGCTCACGACTGACGCCGCAGTGATCGACGTGGGTGGTGGTGAAGCAACGCTGGTCGATGACCTGATCGATGCCGGCTACGGCGATGTCACTGTCTTGGACATTTCTACCAAGGCGCTGGAGGTCTGTCAGCAGCGGGTCGGTGTTCGTTCAGCCAAGGTCAAGTGGCTCGCGGCGGACGTGCTCACTCACGACTTCGCGCAGCATGCGTTGGACATCTGGCACGACCGCGCGGTGTTCCATTTCCTGACTTCCGACGAGCAGCGACAAGCCTATGTTCGCCAGGTTCTTCGGGCACTGAAGCCCGGTGGTTTCGCCATCGTCGGCACGTTTGGGCCCCACGGTCCGGAGCAGTGCAGTGGTCTTCCCGTAATGCGATACGCACCCGACGAATTGCACGGCGCGTTCGGAGGGAGATTCAATCTTGTCGACAGCAGCGTCGACGTCCATACGACACCCTGGGGCTCGTCGCAGGAGTTCGTCTACTGCTTTTGTCGACTGGAGCAGTAGCGCCCCGCCAGAGGCGAAGCGCGCAACTGTTCGCGGGACTGAAGTCACCAACCTTCGTTGCATACCCCTACAGCTTGACCCTGTACCGGATACAGGGTTTCCAATGTATCCGTCCAAAATATCCGCACCCCTATGTCTGCTCACTGTTGCTCCGATTCCATTCAGGCTAAACCGGTTGTCGACCCGCGTTATCGCAAGGCGCTGTGGGTCGCGCTCATGCTGAACGCGTTCATGTTCGTGGTCGAGTTCGGGGCATCGTGGACGTCCGGTTCCGTCTCCCTGCTGGCGGATTCCATCGATTTCTTTGGAGACGCCGGCAACTACGCGCTGTCGCTCGCGGTGTTGGCCATGGCCTTGTCGGTTCGCTCCAAGGCCGCGATGTTCAAGGCCGCCTGCATGGGAGCATTCGGGGTGTTCGTGCTTGGCAAGGCGTTTTGGAGCCTCCACGCCGGTCTGGCGCCCGAACCCGCCACGATGGGCGCTGTGGGTCTTGTCGCCCTGGCCGTCAACGGCGGGGTCGCGCTCATGCTCTACCGTTTCCGCACGGGAGACGCGAACATGCGCTCTGTCTGGATCTGCTCGCGCAACGATGCGCTGGGCAACGTCGCGGTGATGCTTGCCGCCCTCGGCGTCTTCGGTACCGGCAGTGCCTGGCCCGATGTGGCTGTAGCCGTCGCGATGGGCTTGCTCGCTCTCAGCGGCTCGTGGGCGGTGCTGAAGCACGCGCGCAGCGAGTTGCGCGAGCGTGCGGTAGCCCCATGATGGCGCACGGCGTGAAGTCGTCCGGGGGCGTCTTTGGCGCTCGACGGGGCGCAGGCGCTGGCACTCCTTCTGGATCGGTCGCGCCAGGCATGACCAGGACGTACATGGGATCCGATCACGGGCATCATTGATCCCCATGACCTTCCGTAACGCCGTCCCCGCGCTCGCTGCTGCGCTCTTGTTCGGGGCCAGTACGCCCCTGGCCAAACTGCTTGGAGTCCAAGTCCCGCCATTGCTCCTGGCCGGTTTGCTGTACCTGGGCAGCGGCCTCGGTCTCGCGGCACTGCTGCTGTTCCGCCATGCCTTGGGCCACGGCCAGAGAGCTGATGGGAGCGGTATCGGAATCCCTCGCCGCGAAGTGCCTTGGCTGGCAGGCGCCATCATCTCAGGCGGCGTCCTCGGGCCCGCGCTGCTGATGGCCGGATTGGCAACGACCGATGCTGCGCCGGCCGCGTTGCTGCTCAATGTCGAAGGCGTGCTGACGGCGGTCATTGCCTGGGTCGTGTTCAAGGAGAACGCCGACCGTCACATCGTCCTCGGCATGCTGGCCATCGTCGCCGGCGGAGTGCTGTTGGCCTGGCAACCCGGCGAGGCCAAGGTCTCGCTGGGCGCGACTCTCATCGTCGGGGCCTGCCTGTGCTGGGCCGTCGACAACAACCTCACGCGCAAGGTTTCAACGAACGACGCGATGCTCGTCGCCTGTCTCAAGGGCCTGTTCGCGGGGCTGTGCAATACCGGCCTCGCGTTGGCTACTGGAGGCGGGCTGCCCGCGGCGGCCTCCATCGGTTGGGCCATGCTGGTCGGCTTCGCGGGATACGGCGTCAGCCTCGCGCTTTTCGTAGTCGCACTTCGCACCCTTGGTACGGCGCGCACCGGAGCGTACTTTTCCGTCGCACCGCTGTTCGGTGTGGTGATTTCGCTGGCGCTTTGGCCGCAAGTTCCGGGGCTGCTGTTTTGGGTGGCCGCGGCGCTCATGGGCCTGGGCGTCTGGCTGCATCTGCGCGAGCGGCACGAACATGAACATGCGCACGAAGCGCTGGAACACAGTCATCTTCACCGGCACGACGAGCATCATCGGCATCAGCACGCTTTCGCGTGGGATGGCGCGGAACCTCACGTGCATCCGCATGTGCACGTGACGATGAAGCACAAGCACGCGCACTATCCGGATGTCCATCATCGTCACGACCACTGAGGAATCGCTCATCCCGGGCATGCGCGGGCCTTGATGCGAACAGTCAGGCCGCCGATCAACTCGCTTGACCGTGCGTGCCCGTAGGCACAACGCGGCTACTTTTCCGGCGCCAAAGACGTCTCGGTCAGGGCGGCTCCGCAGCAGGCTTCGCTTACCTGCATTGGCGGACATTTCACAGTGCCGAACGAACAGAACACGCAGCAATCACCGACGTTCGGACGCAGTGGTGTTTTGCAGTTTTGGCACTCGTAGAAATACTGGCAGGCATCCGTCGGCATGGTCTCGCGCTTTACATGACAACAAGTCGGGCAAATCAGTACGGACTCGAGCGCGACAACGTTCATGGCGTCATTTTCGCATCGCTATAGCCAAACCTGCCACCGTGTGATGGCTGCGAGCTCGCAGACCTACGCCCGTGACGAGGCACGCTCCGTCTGCAGCTTGCGCCACCCGTATCGGGTCATGCCGGAGGGTTTGTACATCGACAGCGCGGTGAGCAGTAGCAGTACCAGCATCGCGGCCGCGCCGTAGACAATCATTTGAATCCTCAGCCCATGTAGGCCAAGAGTCAGCGCGGGGTTCTTTGCTGACGCGTTTGCCAGAAAATCGACCAACGGCATGTGCAGCGCGAGCAAGACGGTGATGAAAATGGAGACCACGAGCTTCACCATGACCCAGTAGTGCCGAACCAAGCCCCATTTGGTTCCCAAAGACGAAATCGCACCACTGATCAAAGAAATGATGGCGAGAGGGACGACGGCAAACCATGTGGTGAGGCTCATAGCGACGTAGCAGGCGAGCACCACATCGGGACTCGTGCGCGCCAAACCTGCCACGGCAAGAACGAGAAAGGCAGCCACTGCGCCAAACCAACCTATCGATGACGCGACATGAGCGGTCAGCGCGAGGGTTCGCAGGCGGGGCGTCATGATCATCACTGCCCGTGGTGCATGTGAGGACCGAACCCGATGCCTGCCAGATGCAGAACCACGACGAGCGCAACGAGGCCGAGCGCGATGAAGCCGAGCGCTTTCACCCACCGCGGCGCGCTCGGAGGCAATTCATGTGGTCCCGACCGTGCTGCCGCGTTACTGTTTGACTCGGGAGCAATAGGCTTTTTCTCCATAGACGGTGCCTTGAAGATTGAATCAATGGACTGGTACCAAATCCAGTCTACGACACCCGGCGACAGAGGCGGACTCGACCGGGATCTGCGCGACTGCTTCGATACAAAATGTGCAAATCAGAAACACGGCAGGCGTTCGATCGAATGACGGACTACGTCGCCGAAATTGTGCGGGCGCGCTGCCGAGGCGTTTCTGATCGTCGTATTCACTGTGAGGCACGATCGAAGAGGAGACGACGTGTCGATCGGCACCCCTGGTCGTTGATATCGCTGACAACTGGGCCTACGCTCTAGACTCCCGCTGATGCTTCGAATCGAAGAAGTTCTTCTGGCAACGTGTGACACGAAAAACTAGCAACAGCCCGACGACAACAGGCGATGCAGCGGCAGGTGCGCAGCGCGCGATGTTGCAGCTCGGGGCGATGGTATTCGTTGTCGCGCTCGGATATGGCGTCGGCTTGCCGTTGCTGCAGCTCTACCTGGCCCGGTACCTTGGTTCGGCGAAGCCGGCGCTGATCGCATGGCATGTCGGCATGCTTGGCGGCGTCTACACCTTCGCGCTCTTTGTGTTCGCACCCCTGTGGGGGCGACTGTCGGATCGGTACGGACGCACTGCTGTGTTGTCAGCTGCTTTCGGCACGTTCCTGCTGGGCACGGCCGTTGCCGCGCTGGCGCCGAGTCTGACCATCGCGTACGCCGCCCGCTTTCTGGCCGGCGCTGGCGCTGCCGCGATTGTTCCGACGGCACAGGCGTACATCGACGACATCAGCACACCGGTTGCGCGCAGCCGTCGGTTCGTTCTCCTCGGTAGCGCATCGTTTGTCGGCTTCCTCGCCGGACCGGAGATTGGCACGTGGATAGCGGGCCCGATCATGGGGATGCCGGTCGGGCGCATGCCGTTGATGGTCAACTGGCCGGCGATCGCCGTGGCGTTGGGAGGAGTCCCCTTGCTGCTGCTCGCGCCATGGGGCCTGGGCCGCAAGCGCGCTGCCGTCGCACGCGAGGTGTCCCCGCAAACGTCGCGCGTGCGGCGCCAGTTCGTCCGCGCGTCCATGGGCGTGTCCATGCTGGCTTCGTTCGCCGTCGGAACTTTCGAAGTCGGCTTCACGCTGTTCGGCGGGCAAACGCTGGGGCTTGCGAGCAGCACGATGGCGGTGATGTTCGTCACATGCAGCCTGTCGATGCTTGTGGCCCAGTCGACCCTGCTGTTCGATGGCGTTCGCCGCCGGATCAATCAGCGCTGGGTCGCCGCCGCGTTCAGCGCCGCGGCGCTCGCGTTGACCTTCACCTCCACCGTCCCGGGCGCTGCGGCGCTCGGCTTGCTGATCGCCGTCGTCGCCACAGGGATCGGCATAGTGGGGCCGGTGCTCTCTTACGAGTTGCTCGAGCGCCATGGAGCAGCGCGCGGCGCGCTACTGGGACGACAGGCTGCTGCCGGCAACCTCGGTCAGGCGCTCGGATCCTTCAGCGCGGGATCGCTGTTTGCTTGGCACCCAATGGCGCCGTTCTGGACGTCCGCGTTGGTGCTCGCCTTTGGAGCCACCGTCGTGCTCACGTGGTGGGGTCCGGCTCGCGACGGTGAGATAGCTGCAGGCGAGCGAAGCCTCGACACCGATCGCAAGTGACTGCCGAGCAGGCTGCGCTCCCCGCGCTCGGCCGTCGCTCTACCGACGATTCGCTTGATAGACATCAACCGATCCTAACCAGCCGATACGTAGCATCGGACAAAGGGTTGGCGCCTTGGCATGTCGCGCATGGTGGCTGCATTTGTCACGCGACCTCGAACCTCCATAGGAGAGATCTCAATGCGAAAACTCATCGGTACGCTGCTGGCCCTGGTCGCTCTGACATTGTCGGGCTGCGGATACAACAAGTTCCAGTCGACCGAGGAGCAGGTCAAGGCGAGCTGGTCCGAAGTCATCAACCAATACCAGCGGCGCGCGGATCTGGTTCCGAATCTCGTCAGTACCGTCAAGGGCGAGGCGAAATTCGAGCAGGACACGCTGACCAAAGTGATCGAGGCGCGGTCCAAGGCCACGTCGATCCAGGCCACGCCGGAACTGGTCAACGACCCGGTGGCGTTCCAGAAATTCCAGGCGGCCCAGGGCGAGCTGACTGGGGCCTTGTCGAGGCTGATGGCGGTTTCGGAGAACTATCCCAACCTGCGCGCCAACCAGGGGTTCCGGGATCTGGCCTCTCAGTTGGAAGGAACCGAGAACCGCATCACCGTGGCGCGCAACCGCTACATCCAGGCGGTGCAAGACTACAACGTGACGGTTCGATCTTTCCCCTCCAACCTGACGGCGATGGCATTCGGCTACAAGGAAAAGGCCAACTTCAGCGTCGACAACGAAAAGGAAATCGCCAAGCCCCCGACGGTCGTATTCGACGGTTCCGCGACCCCGCCGAAGATCGACGCGTCTGGAGCGACTCGGTGACGGACAGCGGTGCCGCGAGGCGAACCGTCAGGGCGCTACTGGCTGCAGCCGCGCTTTGCTGGGTCGCCATCGCCAGCGCACAGATCCCGGTGCCGGCGTTGACCGGGCGGGTGGTCGACCAGACGGGCACTCTCAGCCCGGCACAACAGGCGACGCTCGACCAGACACTGGCAACGTTCGAGACCCGAAAAGGTACTCAGATCGCCGTCCTGATCGTACCCACGACGGCACCTGAAGCGATCGAACAATTCTCCATTCGTGTGGCCGAGAAGTGGAAGCTGGGACGAAAGAAGGTCGACGACGGCGCCATCCTCATCGTGGTGAAGGATGACCGCACCATGCGCATCGAGGTCGGATACGGGCTGGAGGGCGTGCTCACCGATCTCACCAGCCACCGCATCATCGACGAGGTCATCCTGCCTCGATTCAAGAGCCAAGATCTCTACGGTGGAATCACCGCCGGCGTGGACCAGATCATCCGCGTCGTCGACGGTGAGCCCCTACCAGCGCCCAGTCGCAGCCCTGCGGGAGCGTCGGGAGATTTCGGTCGATTCATCCCGATCATTTTCATTCTCGCCATTGCCGTGGGTGGGGTGCTGCGCTCCGCGCTGGGCAGGTTCCCCGGCGCATTGGTGACCGGTGGCGCCGTGGCGGTGATCGCCTGGTTCGTTGCCGGCGCCTTGTCCATGGCGCTACTCGCCGGCGCGATCGCGCTGTTCATCACCCTGATGAGCGGCGGCATGGGTCGGTACGGGATGGGCGGTTACTACGGCGGCGGAATGGGTCGAGGGGGCTCGGGCGGCGGCGGTTTCAGCGGCGGGGGCGGTGGCTTTGGCGGCGGCGGTGCCTCCGGGAGGTGGTGAGCATGAAGATCAAACACTTCTTGAAGCACCTGCTGGTGACGCACTGGCAGGTCAAGCGGGCCTTTCCGCGCACGACGTTGATCGCGATCGAGAACGCGATCAAGGCCAGCGAGACGGCGCACGTCGGCGAAATCAGGTTCGTGGTCGAGGGCTCCTTGGACGGCGTGCCGTTGTTCAGCGGTCAATCAGCCAGAGAGCGTGCGATCGACGTGTTTTCGCAGCTGCGCGTGTGGGATACCGCGCACAACAACGGATTGCTGATCTACGTGCTGCTTGCTGATCGTGCGGTGGAGATCGTGGCCGATCGCGGCATTCACGCGAAGGTGAGTTCTGGCGAATGGAACCAGGTTTGCCGCCAGATGGAAGCAGCCTTCAAGCAGTCCAACTATGAAGGCGGCGTCGTGGCTGGCGTGCAAGCCGTCACGCGGCATCTGGCGGCGCACTTTCCCGCCAACGGCCAAAGCCGAAATGAACTTCCCGATGCGCCCGTGGTGCTTGAGGGAAGCCGGTCATGGAAGCACTCGTAGGCTGCGCATCCCCGGAGTACGGTGGCCTACGAAGCTTGCCTTTCTCAATCGCTCGATGAAGGAACAGACAATGGAACACCAACCTGGACAACTCAACGCCGTCGTGGCTGTCTACGCGCGCCACCAAGACGCTGAGGACGCTGTGCGCAAGCTCGCAAGCGGCGGCTTCGACATGACGCACTTCAGCATCGTCGGACAAGGCTTCCACTCCGAAGAGAAGGTCGTTGGCTTCTACAACACCGGCGACCGGATCAGCTTCTGGGGCAGGAACGGTGCGTTTTGGGGAGCCTTGTGGAGTCTGTTTTTCGGCGGCGTCTTCCTGACCATTCCTGTCATCGGCCCAGTCATGGTGCTCGGGCACCTGGCCGCAATGGTCGTTGCTGCGGTGGAGGGTGCCGTCGTTGTCGGCGGCCTCAGCGCACTGGGAGCCGCGCTCTACAGCATCGGCATTCCGAAGGACAGCGTCCTGCAGTACGAGCAAGCCGTCAAGGCCGATGGATTCCTCGTTGTAGCGCATGGTTCGGCCGAAGAGATGGCTCGGGCCAGGGCGATCCTCGAACAGAGCAATCCGACTCACATCGACTTGCACGAAGACCTGAAGTCCCAGGCCTCGGCGATCCAACAAGAATCGAGCAGGGCTGAAGTCGCACCTGCTTGCCACTGATCGTCGATACCTGAACTGCAGGGCGAGCAAGTGACTGCTTTGAAACCGCGTGACTGAATCGAACTCCACTGGAGAAAGCGTGCCCATGCCTCGCTCGGCTTGGCTACTCCTGTCCTGCGGGGTCTGGCTCGTGGTTCTCGGTCTGTATTTCATGCTGATCAGGCCCGCGTTGCTGCCCGAAGATGTTCGCTTCGTCGGAGAGCCGCTGGCTCGGATTCAGGCCGCCATTCCGGAACTGGAGCACTGGCTAAAGCTGGTCTTCGTCGTCCTGGGTGGCTTCGCCACTGGCGCAGGCGTCTCCAGCACGTACCTTGCCGTCGTGGTGCTTCCGCATCGACCGCGCGGTGCTTCATGGGTGATCGCGGTCGTTGGGCTATCGACCGTCGCCCTGATGAGTGCGGTCAATTTCGAGCTCCACTCGGATTTTCGGTGGGGGCTGCTCATTCCGACAGTCCTCTGGGGCGCTGGGCTGGCTGCCTATCTGCTCGAGGTTAGCCGCTTGAAACCGAGCCAGCGCTTGCGGTGAGCATTGCGTGCGTTCAGGTGATTGCGTTGACCCGTATCAAGCCCGCCGGCAGGCGGACACCTACGATGAACCGATACCGCTGAGACCGAACCTTTCATGTCATTGCGAACCACCCTCCGTACACGCCGTCGCATCTGCGGCGCGATGTTGGTCGCGTGGGTTTTCGCGATTGGGGCGGGTTCCGTCAACGCCTGCGCGCTGACGGCCCATGAGCCGCCCGGTTCGCCCCACGCGACCAACGCGGTGTTCCCATCGGAAGCGGACGATCACCATGACGACGAGGATGACGAGCTCCAGTCGGCAGGAGGGCTGAGTCGCCACGACGCCACCGCGGCGTCCCATGCGTCGCACGAAGAGGATCACGCGGGGTGCCACAAGTTCTGCAAGGACGAGAGCGCCACGCTGCCCAAACACGCCGCCCTCGACAGTCCCACCTTCGCTCCTGTGCTGATCGACACGCGGGTTGCCTTGCCTACGCGCCAGATTGGCGCTCCGCTCGTGCATCGCGACGCCGAGCGTCCCTGGGCCAATGGCCCGCCCATCCTCATCCGCTTCCTGCGGTTGACGCTATAGCCCCTGCCGGCGACAGCAAATTGATTCGGGATCCGGTGCCCGACATCTGCTGCCGCGAACTCCTGCTCCTCGCGTGTCGAAGCGCGACTGGAGCTGTCCGCATTTGTCCGGCCGTTGGCCACTGACTCCCAGAAGGAACTCATCATGAAGAACCTCCGTCTCTCCCTCATCGCCGTCGCGTGCATCGCCACCTCATCACTCGGGTTGGCTGCCGCAGCAGACGAGCACGCTGCCCATCACCCCGATGCGGCTTCAGCGCCGGCGACCGGCGCATCGACGGCCAAGGCAAAGGCCGTCAAAGCCAAGGCGGTACCCAAGGCAGTCACTGTCTCGCCCATGGATCAGCAGATGCAGGCGATGCAAGCCATGCACGACAAGATGATGAACGCAAAGAGCATGGACGAACGCCGCGGCATGCTCGACGAGCAGATGAAGTCGATGGAGTCGGGCATGGCCATGATGGATCAAATGGGCATGGGTGGACAACCCGCAACTCCGGCTGCGTCGAGCGCCTCGTCGCCTGGCGGCATGGGCATGGGCATGGGAGGTGGCATGGGCATGGGCTCCGGCGGGATGCCCGCCCAGCACGCATCGATGATAAAGCGCATGGAGATGATGCAAATGATGATGCGCATGATGATGGATCGCCTCTCGGTCGAGCCTTCGAAGTGACGTACACGAGCTGACGTCCTTTCGCGCGGCGATCACCTCGTTCGCGCACGTCCCAATCCACGGAGAAAGTCATGAGCTACGAACACGATCATCAGCGCTTTCAGGACGACGAGCCGCCGTCTTTCTGGCGCACCCGCTACGGCATCGGCCTCCTGGTGCTCGGCGCCGTCGCCGCGTACTTCCTGCTGACGGAACACCTTGCCCATGTCGCGCAGTTTTGGCCTTTCTCGTTCCTACTGGCTTGCCCACTGATGCACATTTTTATGCATCACGGCCACGGCCACAGCCATGGCCACAGCCAACATGGGCAACGGGGCGACGACGGCTCGGCGCGCTCAGCGCAAGAACCCGCAAGGCCTCGCTCCGACAGTCGGTCGGCGAAGGCCAATGCGAACCGAGGAGAGGTGTGATGGACCACGGCAATGCCCCCGCCTACGGGCTCTGGAGCCTCGTGCTGCTGAACTCAGTTCTGTTCATCGCCTTCGCGTTCAGCTTCTTCAAACCGCAGACCACACGCGACTGGCGCAGCTTCAGCGCATTCTCGGCTTTCATCGTCGCGTTGTTCGTCGAGATGTACGGATTCCCGCTGACCATCTACTTGCTCTCGGGCTGGCTGCAGACACGCTTTCCGCAGGTCGATTTGCTGTCGCACGACGCGGGCCACCTGTGGTGGACGCTCACCGGGCAGCACGGCAACCCGCACACCGATGCGATGCACATCGCAAGCCTGTTGGTCATCGGCGGCGGCTTCTGGTTGCTGTCCGCTTCGTGGAACGTTCTCTACCACGCGCAGAAGAAGCACGCCTTGGCCACCTTGGGGCCCTACGCGCGAGTGCGTCATCCGCAGTACGTCGCCTTCGTACTGATCATGTTCGGGTTCCTGCTCCAGTGGCCGACGCTCATCACCGTGCTGATGTTCCCGGTGCTGGTCTTCATGTACGTGCGGCTGTCGCTGACAGAGGAGCGCGACTCGGACAAGGAGTTCGGCCAAGCGTGGCGTACCTATGCCGCAGCCACGCCGAGGTTCCTGCCGAAATGGAACCGGGCACCGGCCATCGCGGCCTGATCGTCAGCGCAACCTCTTCATGAACGGACTCGGCCATGACCAATGACACGCAAGCCACATCGCGAACGCCTCTTGCGCAAGGCAGCCTCGCGGGCCACGAACCTGGAAATGTTCAGGCGCTGGTGCCTGCGTCGCCCAGTTCTGGCAAGGACGTTGCCCTCCTCGACCCCGTGTGCGGCATGCCCGTCACGGCCGAGTCCATGCACCGGCACGAGCGCGACGGAAAGATGTACTACTTTTGCAGTGCGAACTGCCTGGGGAAGTTC
>FSWB01000372.1_pt1 | contig 12609 bp, 9 predicted proteins | sample 1637871 | NCBI WGS metagenome assembly FSWB01 (sample SAMEA3914789, study PRJEB12502) | metagenome | biome: forest; material: soil | place: Canada | collected 2011-07-03 | depth 0.3 m
GAAGGTCAGGAAGAACGACGACGCCGCGAACGCGATCGACAGGCCGAACACGATCTGCACGAGCTTGCGGAAGCCGCCGCTGGTGTCGCCGAAGGCCAGCGTCAGGCCGGTCGAGATGATGATGATTACCGCGACGATGCGCGCTACCGGCCCCTGGATCGAGTCGAGGATGGACTGCAGTGGCGCCTCCCAGGGCATGTTCGCGCCCGCCGCGTGGGTGGACAGCAGCGCGGCGAACAGCAGCAAGGTGGCAACGGCCGCTTGCTGCAGAAGCGGTTCTACGGAAATGCGTGAAGTCTTCATGAAGGCTCTCCGGTGGTGGTTGAAGGGGTCGAAACAGGGGGAGGCGACAGTTCGGCGCTGAACTGGTAGCCGTTGCCGTCGCAGCCGGTGACGCGGCAGATCTCCTGCACGCGGCGGCTGCGGCCGCGGCCGGCAATGAAGACGATGACGTTCACCGCTTCCGCAATGAGGGTGCGGGGCACGGTGAAGGACACCTCCTGCACCAGCTGCTCAAGGCGCGTCAACGCGCCAAGCGCGGAGCCCGCGTGGACGGTAGCGATTCCGCCGGGGTGCCCGGTGCCCCAGGCCTTGATCAGGTCCAGCGCCTCGGCGCCGCGCACCTCGCCGACGACGATGCGATCGGGCCGCAGACGCAGCGTGGCGCGCACCAGGTCGGCCATCGTGGTGACGCCCGGCTCGCTGCGCATGCCCACGTGATCGTCGCTGCGGCACTGCAGTTCCACCGTGTCTTCGAGGATCAGCACGCGGTCGCGGGTCTCGGCGATCTCGTCGAGCAAAGCATTGGCGAGCGTGGTCTTGCCCGTGCTGGTGCCGCCTGCCACGATGATGTTCAACCGTTCGCGCACGGCAGCCCGCAGGAACGCCGCCTGCGCCGCGGACATCACGCCATCCGCCACGTAGTCCGCCAGGGTCATGATGCGCAGCGCGCGTTTTCGGATCGCGAACGACGGCGCGCGAACCACGGGAGGCAGCACGCCCAGAAAGCGCTCTCCCGTCTCGGGCAGTTCGGCCGAAAGGATCGGCATGCCGGCATGCACTTCCGCATGCACGTGCGCCGCGACCAACCGGATGATGCGTTCGGCCACCGGCGGGGGCAGCGCGGCGCCGGTGGGCTCTCGGCCGGATCCGAGTCGATCCACCCAGAGTGAGCCGTCGGGGTTCAGCATCACCTCTACAACTTCGGGATCCTCGAGCGCGGTGGCGATCTCCGCACCCAGGGCCGTGCGAAGCATGCGAATGCGACGCTCCATGGAAACTGCGGCGCTGCTGACGCCGGCTTCGCCGGCCTCCGTGTCATACTTTCGAATCACTGGGTGACTCCTTCAATTCTTGGGAAGGGATCGCGTCCGGGGACGCGCCGTCAGCTGTCGTTTGCCCAGACGCGTCCGGTTCGATCTCTTCATGAACCTCGCGAACGAGGCTGCGTCCGCGCTGGATGTGGCGGGCAAGCTGCTCGACGAACTGGGCGTAGCGGACGCGGCCTTGCGCACGCGCTGCCTCCTGCTGGCCCTCGGGAATGGGCAGCGAGACCGTGAGGAAGTAGCGGACGTAGAGCGCGAGCGTCTCGATCAGGATCGACTGATCGCGCTCCAGTCGGTCGAATTGGCGTGAGAGGCGATCCAAGCGCTTGGCGATCACCGCCTCACGCCGATCCTCGGAATCCGGCACCAGGAATGAGGCGAGCGCCGCCGCGATCACGGCGGACTTCGAGACGCCCCGGAGCACAGCGAAATCGTCAAGCCGCTTCGCATGGTCGGGCTCGATGAAGATGTTCAAGCGAGCGCGTGTCATAGCGCGATCCCGTCGTCGGGATCCTGGGCGGCAAGGCGCGCGGTACGCGTGAACTGCCGAGCCACGTCCTGCGGCCGCAGGGGCGCGTCATCCTCGTCATCGAGCACCATCAGATCGCCGGCATCTGCTTCGCGTTCGCCGGCAGACCCGATGTCGAGTTCAGGCTTGAGCTGGTGGCCGCCTTCGTCAGCGAACCCACCCATGTTCAACGCGGACGAAGACGGGTCGACCGTGGCTGCAGCCAGATGGCTCCAATCGTCCGGCCGCGCGGCGGGTCGATCGACATAGCCGCGCTCGGCGAGCGCCGGCGCCTTCAGCATGCGCCGCATGAAATTGCGGTCGAGGTAGTACCGCAGCTTGCGCGCTTTGATTGGAGGATGGCCGGAGACCATCACCACCGATTCGTCCGGCGGCAGTTGCATCACTTCGCCGGGCGTGAGCAACGGCCGTGCGGTTTCCTGGCGGGACACCATCAAGTGCCCAAGCCAGGGCGCCAACCGGTGGCCGGCATAGTTGCGTTGCGCACGCAGCTCGGTGGCCGTGCCCAGCGCTTCCGAAATTCGCTTGGCAGTGCGCTCGTCGTTCGTCGCGAACGCGATGCGCACATGGCAGTTGTCCAGGATCGAATGGTTCTGGCCGTAGGCTTTGTCGATCTGGTTCAGCGACTGCGCGATCAGGAAGGCTCGCAAACCGTAGCCCGCCATGAAAGCCAGCGCCGACTCGAAGAAATCCAGCCGCCCGAGGGCTGGAAACTCGTCGAGCATCAAGAGCAACTTGTGCCGGCGCGCGATGCCGTCCGAGCCGTCGAGCGATTCGGTGAGGCGCCGGCCGATCTGGTTGAGAATCAGCCGGATCAGGGGCTTGGTGCGACTGATGTCCGAGGGCGGAACCACCAGGTACAGCGACACCGGCGAGTCCGCCGAGATCAGGTCGGCGATGCGCCAGTCGCAACGCGATGTGACTTCGGCGACGGTCGGATCGCGATAGAGCCCCAGGAAGCTCATCGCGGTGGACAACACACCGGATCGCTCGTTGTCGCTCTTGTTGAGCACTTCCCGCGCCGCCGATGCGACCACGGGATGGACCTTCTCCCCGAGATGACGCGTGGTCATCATCCGCTGCAGCGTGACCTCGAAGGGACAAGCGGGATCAGACAGGAAGTTGGCGACGCCACGCAGCGTCTTGTCTTCGGCAGCGTAGAGCACGTGCAGAATGGCGCCGACCAGCAGCGCATGGCTGGTCTTCTCCCAGTGGTTGCGCCGCTCGAGCGCGCCTTCGGGATCGACCAGGATGTCGGCGATGTTCTGCACGTCGCGGACTTCATGCGCGCCGCGCCGAACTTCGAGCAGCGGGTTGTACGACGCCGACCTGGCGTCGGTCGGGTTGAACAGCAGGCAGTGCGAGAAGCGCGAGCGCCAACCCGCGGTCAGCGTCCAGTTCTCGCCCTTGATGTCGTGGATGACGGCCGAGCCGAGCCAGGACAGTAGCGTGGGAACCACGAGGCCGACACCTTTGCCCGACCGCGTTGGCGCAAATGCCATCACGTGCTCTGGGCCTGCATGGCGCAAATAGGCGCCGTCCTTGCCCGCCGTCCTTCCGAGAAAAACGCCGTCGGGTTTCGTCAACCCAGCCTTCTCGATCTCTTCGTGTTCAGCCCAGCGCGCCGAGCCGTAGGTCGTCACACGTCTCGTCGAGCGCGAGCGCCAGACGGCCGTCGAGATGGCAGCGCCCGTGGCGAGCAGACCACTCGACGCCGCGATGGCCCCGCCACGCAGAAAGACGCCCGGCGCATAGGCATCGAAGAAGTACCACCACTCGAACAGCTTCCACGGTTCGTAGACCGGAATGTCGGAAAGACCGAACCAAGGCGCCCCGAGCCGTACCTGGTAGCCCAGCGCAGCAGCAGTCCACTGCGTGGCCGTCCAGACACCGCCCAATGCGACGCCGAACACCACGATGATCTGCCCGAACAAGACTCCGGTCGGCACTTGCCACCTCCTTCGCATTTCCAGCCCGCGTGCCACAGCGGCAGCATGTTCGGAGTCTGGAATCAAGGCGGCCCTCTGCACACCCATGAGGGCGTGCCATGGCGTACGCTGGCGGGTATATCGATTCGGCGGCCAACCCCAGCCCTTGACGAGGCATCAGATCATCAAGGGGCTATGAGCATGGCAAGAGATGCCAAGTACGTCCAAGACTGATTCAGCGATGCGTCGTCGCGCGGCGAGTGACCGTGGCGATCAATTCAAAGTCTTTATGTGTGTAAGAAAGCGTCGCAGCGCGTCCGACAATCCGAAGCGCTGCTGCTTGTGCAGCACGTAGGTGATGATGCGTTCGTCTTCCGCCAGTGGCAGGGCCACGACATCCGCTCGGAGCAGCGTTTCGAGGTGGCCGCTGTCGACCAGGCCGATGCCGTGCCCCGCGCCGACGCGGGTGAAAAATCCTGACAACGAGCTTGTCTCACCCGCGATTTCTGGGCCGGCAGTGTGCTTTCGAATGATCGCATCCGTCTGCTGCCGCATGCCAGGCTCGCGGTCCGCATGACAGGCGATCATCGGGAAGGTCACGACATCCGCGAGGGATGCCACTCTGAGCGACGCCAGTTCATGGCCCGCCGGAACCAAGACCATGAGCGGATAGTTCCACGCCCCTTCCTGTTCGATAGAACCATCATCCTTTACCCCGAAGGAGAAGCCGGCATCGACCTCCTCCCGCTGCAGTGCGGTCACCAACTCTACCGCTCGCATTTCCGACAGTTCCAGCGGCGTTTCGGGTGCCAGTTGACGCCAGCTGGCGAAGCACTCCGCGAGTTTGGGTTGGGCATTGCCATCAGCCACACCGATGCGCAGCGGCGCGCGATAGAGAAGGTCGGTTTCGCGCACCACCCGCTTGGTTCGCTCGACGCGAAGCAGGATCTTCCGCGCTTCGTCCAGGAGCCTCACGCCGGCTGGCGTAAGCCGCAGATTGCGAGGAGCGCGAACGAACAGAAGAACGCCCAGTTGATCTTCAAGATCGCGAACAGTACGCGACAACGGTGTCTGGTCGACATGGACTCGTTCCGCGGCCCGGCGAAAATTCAACTCCTCAGCGACGGCAACGAAATAGCGAAGGTGACGAAATTCGATCATTGCGGTGCGAGTTCTGGATGGCTTCTATGCAGTGGCCATATGCCTGCAGGACGCGAACGTCTGCCTAAGTCTGCACAGCATCCGATGAGGTGTAGATGGACGTGGTCGGCGCGGGACAGCGGGCACGAACGCCCGAAGAGCCCAAGTCCGGTGAATCAATCGCCACTAGCGTGATTGCTTGCTGAGCACCATCACGGCGTCGAATTCCACCAATCCGCCCTTGGGCAGCTTGGCAGCCTGAATCGTCGTGCGCGCCGGATACGGGACGGAAAAGTATTCGGTCATGACCTCGTTGAGCGCAGCGAATTGCTCGAGGTCCACGACGAAGACGCCAAGCTTTACGACATCGGACAAGTCACCTCCCGATGTCCGCGCGACTGCACGCAAGTTTCTCAGTGCTTGATGGGCTTGCTCTGTGAAATTCTCGGCGATCGCGCCTGTCAGCGGATGGAGTCCGATCTGCCCCGCGAGGTAAACAGTCGGCCCTACGGCGATCGCTTGAGAATAGGGGCCGGCGGCTGGGGGTGCTTCCGGAGTATGGATGGAAAGTTTCGACATTGGAATCCGAGGTTGGTGAGCAAGTAAGCCCTGTGCGAAGGCCGAGCGCGTCGCACGTTTCAGCACGCCCTCATCGTAGAGAGGAGGGGTGTCGGTATGAATGGCAAGAAGCACATGGCTTGGCGCGATGGCGGCGACAAACCTGCCCCCTCTGCTTACGCAGGGTCCTACCTACATGCGCTAGCAAGCAGCAGCAACACGCTCCGCGCGACTCGGGTCGAGAAGTACCTCATCGTGGCCACGTCCGGCCATGATCATGGGGAAGCAATTCGCTTCCGGATCGACCCGGACATCCAGAAAAAACGGCCCATCGCTTGCCAGACACTCCCTTAGTGCGTCATCCAGCTCCGCGCGATGCGTCACCTGTCGAGCCTGCCAACCAAACCCTCGAGCCACGGCCACAAAATCCGGAAGTGCCTCGTTGTAGCTGTGGCTGTAGCGGCCGTCGTGCACTAGCTCCTGCCATTGCCTGACCATGCCCATATAGCCGTTGTTCGAGAGCACAACTTTGACCGGAGTGCGGTGCTGCACAGCCGTCGCGAGTTCCTGGATGTTCATCAGGATGGAGGCATCGCCGCTCACGCAGACCACGACCTTGTCCGGGTGCGCAACCTGCGCACCGATGGCGGCAGGAAGACCGTATCCCATCGTTCCGGCTCCGCCGGAAGTCAGCCATCGAAAAGGTTGTTCGAAACGCAGGTACTGAGCAGCCCACATCTGGTGTTGTCCGACGTCGGTCGAAACGATCACGTCAAGACCCTCGAGAGCCGCTTGCAGCCTCGTCATGAGCGCCTGCGGCGCGATCCTGTCGTGGCTATCGTCGAAGGCCAAGCATCGCTGCCTGCGCCAACCTGCGATCTGCCGCCACCATTGGTCTAGCCGGCAACTCTCGAGCGCTTCGCTTTCCAGTTCGGAGAGCAGCGCTTCGAGCAACCAGTTGCAGTCTCCGGCAAGGGGCACGTCGGCGCGTACCACCTTGTTGATCGATGTCGGGTCGATGTCGAGGTGGATGAACTTCGCCATAGGGCAGAAGCGATCGATGCGCCCCGTCACGCGATCATCGAACCGTGCGCCAACGCAGACGACCAGGTCAGCGTGGTGCATGGCGAGATTCGCCTCCAGGGTGCCGTGCATGCCAAGCATACCCAGCCACTGCGGATCGGACGCTGGGAAGGCTCCCAGACCCATCAGGGTCAAGGTGCAGGGCATCTGCGTGAGACGAGCAAGGGCAGTGAATGCCTCGCAAGCCGCGGGCCCGGAATTGACAAGCCCGCCTCCTCCATACAGCACCGGTCGCTTCGCGGACGCGATCATCTGTGCCGCGTCCCTCATTCGCCCGGTGGGGAGTCGAGCGGGTTCAGACAGGCGGCGCGGGCCTCGCGGGGTGCCTTGTGCCTCACAGCCAACAGCACCTACCCGTTGGAGCTGAAGGTCCTTGGGGAAGTCAACCAATACCGGGCCAGGCCTGCCCTCGCGGGCCACGCCGAACGCCTTCCGAACCAGCTCTTCGATACGGCCTGAATCGCGAATTTGGACGTTCCACTTGGTGACCGATCGAGAGATGCCCAACGCGTCACATTCTTGGAATGCATCGGTGCCGATCGCGGTCGTCGCCACCTGACCGCTGATGCAAAGAACAGGTACCGAATCGCAGAGTGCGTCGAGGAGGCCCGTCGTGGTGTTGCTCATGCCCGGTCCCGAGGTCACGAACACGACCCCGACCCGCCCCGTGCTGCGCGCATACCCTTGTGCTGAGTGCACCGCCGCCTGCTCGTGCCGAACCAAGATGTGACGCAGACTGGGGCATCCGTGCAGCGCATCGTAGAGCGGGAGGACGGCGCCACCGGGGTAGCCGAAGACAGTGTCTACACCCAGCTGAACCAGGACATCGATGAGGGTCTTGGCACCATTGGCCGCCGACCGGGAGAAAGCGGTTGCTGCTCCAGTCCGATGGCTACGCTGCGATCCATAAAGCATCTCTGTCAGGACTTGGCTCATGAAGAAATCGTAGCGGGTGGAACCTCTCGGCGGCATATCAAGAATCCGACAGCCAGGGCGCCTGCGCCTCGACAGCCACTGCATGTGGAGTTCTTGCCATGTTTGCATCAAGGGTGTCGCCCTAAGATCCCGACACGCCTCAGGAATCAACTACAAGGGAAGCGATGACCGTGAACGAGAGAACAGCGCTGGCATCGCGCGTACTCGAATCTTCGACAAGCGCCCAGGCAATCGTCGGCAAGATCGACGCATTGTTCGCGAGCCAGAATCGAAGCGATGCGCCAGGCTGCACGGTCGCCGTCTCGCTTGGTGGAAACCTGCTCTACCGTGCGGCGTTTGGCTTGGCCAACGTGGAGCACGGCGTTGCCAATCTGCCGTCCACCAAGATGCCGATCGGCTCCGTCACTAAGCAGTTCACCTGTGCTGCGGTACTGATCCTGGCCGCCGAGGGGCGACTTGACCTGAATGAACCCATCGGTCGGCTCATCCCCGAGCTACCGCTCAAGCAGCGGGTGGTATCGCTGAGACAGCTGATGACTCATACGAGCGGCATCCGATGCTACCTCGACCAATGGGCGTTCAATGGCTACAAGACGATGCCTGTGGGCCATCCGCTGGCGATGCAGCTTCGCCAACGCGAGGTCAACTTCGAGCCCGGGACAGGTGCGGCCTATTGCAATGGCGGGTATCTGCTTCTGTCCCTCGCCATAGAGCGCGCGTCGGGGATGCCGTTCGATGCCTTCCTCAAGAAGCGCATCTTCGATCCGCTCGACATGCGAGAGACGAGTCTTCCGCGCGCTCAGTGGCCGGTCCAGCGAGGCGCGGCGACCACCTACCTGCCGGCGAAGAACGAAGGCGACAGCCAACCTGACGCCACGGATTGGCGCCACGGCATCGCGATCAGCGAAGTGATGATGGGCGAAGGCGGCATTGTGTCGACCGTCGACGACATGCTTCGGTGGGCCGCCTTTTTGAGACTCGAGAGCGGGCCGGTTTCGCTCCTGAATCTCACCGCGCCACCGAAGGTGACATCCGGCCACGTCCCCGGCTACCGACTCGGTGTCATTGCCGAGACCTGGCGAGGGGTGCGGCTGGTCCAGCACGCGGGCGGTCTCATGGGAGCGAACAGCTCGCTGGTGATGGCGCCTGACGCAAAGCTCGATGTCGTCGTTCTCTTCAACAAGAACGCGCCCGCCACAGACCTCGCCCTCCAGGTCGTCGAGGTCGTATTGGAAGACCAACTGGCACGCCCAGCACCAGCGCCCACCACGCCGGACTACTCGGCTCTTTTGGGGAACTATCGCTGTGATGCGACCGAATTCGTCTTCGGGTTTGTTGATCAGGAAGGAAAACTGGGGCTTAGCATCTGTGGCAGTTCTGCGGCATCTTTCGAGACGCGGGATGTCGGCCCAGAGATACTGCCGCTTCATGTTGATCTGGGTACCGGTGACTTGCGGTTTCGAGCCGGCCGTACCACGGGGGCGCCGCTTGAGGCGGTCGAGTACCTCGACGGCTGCACGTGGCGGAAGGCGGAGCGCATCAAGCAATCGGAGCTCACGCCTGCAGAGATCGTCGGCAACGCGGACGTGTCGTTCGAGAACGAAGACACGCGCGCCATCTTGACGTTCGCTCATCACGACGGACAACTCATCATCCATGCCCGAGGCGAATACAGCGGAACGGTGTTCACCGTCGCCACCTTCGGCGAAGACACGCTTCGACTGACCTCCAGCGAATTCAAGAGTGTGATGCTTGCGCGCGTGGTTCGCCGAGATGTCGGTTCCATGGAGGTCATCGTGAGCACTCCGCGCACACGGAGAACTGTTTTCACTCAGGTCGGGGTTGGAGGCCAGGCATGAGAGTCTTCCTCGGCGGAATCATTACTGAGAGCAATTCGTTTGCCCCGGCCCCAACGGGCATTCAAGCATTCGAAGACTACGGCCCCTCACTGATCGACTTGGTTTCGCGACACGCAGAGCGTGGCGGTCACGAGTTGGTCGTCAGCTCGCTGGTAGCTGCACAGCCGAACGGGACGACGCTGCGAAGCGCCTACGAGTCGCTACGCGATCGCCTGCTGGAGGACCTGCGTGAGGCGCTGCCGGTGGACGCGGTGATCCTGCCGTTGCACGGTGCGATGGTGGCTGAGGGCTACCCCGACTGCGAAGGCGACCTCATTCAAAGGGTTCGAGGGCTGGTGGGTACGCAGACGCCCATCGGCGTCGAACTCGACTTGCATTGCCACTTCACTGAAACCATGCGCGTCAACGCGGATCTCATCATCGCGTTCAAGGAATATCCGCACACGGACATGCACGAACGGATGGACGAGCTCTGGCACCTCGTTCTCGCGACTGCGCGACGACAGATTCGTCCAACGACCGGGGTGTTCGACTGCAGAATGGTCGGCATGTGGCACACCACCCGCGAGCCCATGAAGTCGTTCGTTGAAAGGATGGCGGCGCTCGAAGGGGAGGACGGCATCCTGAGCGTGAGCTTCGGGCACGGCTTCCCCTGGGGCGACGTTCCAGAAGCAGGTGCGAAGGTTTGGGTGGTGACGGATGGCGATTTGCCTCTTGCTCAGCGGCTTGCAGAGCGCCTTGGCCGCGAGCTATGGCGACTACGCGATGAGACCAAGCCGCCGCTCCTTCAACTGGATCGACTCCTGGATCGACTGGAACAGCGTCCCGCGTCTGACCACCCATTGGTGGTCGCCGACACGGCCGACAACCCTGGCGGGGGCGCGGCGGGCGACAGCACATTCGTCCTACGAGGCGTACTCGATCGAAAGATCGGTGGCGTCGCAATCGGCGCGTTCTGGGATCTTGGCGCAATCCAGATCTGCCTGGAGGCCGGCGTAGGCGCGAAGCTCGATCTCCGCCTTGGTGGCAAGTGCGGCCCGGCTTCGGGCATGCCAGTCGACCTGACCGTGACCGTCCGCTCCATCAATCTCGAACATTCGCAATTCGACGTCGAGATTTCGAGGAATTCCTGTGGTCCTTCGGTTTGGATCAGCACGGATGATGGGGTCGACATCGTCCTGATTTCACGCCGACAGCAGGTCATGGGCAGCGACATCTTCACCGGCTTGGGAATCGATCTCTCCTCGAAGAAGGCAGTCATCCTGAAGTCGACGCAGCATTTCTATACCTCCTTCTCCCCTATTGCGAGCGAAGTGCTGTACGTGGATACGCCGGGGCTCCTCCGCGGCGACTACGAGAACATTCCCTATCGACATCGCGACCCGAACTACTGGCCAAGAGTTCCCGATCCCCACGGCTGGGATGCCAACTAGACCGTCAGCCAAGTGGCAGGCCGTGGTGCCTAGGAAGCGCAGGGGCGATTTCGCCCAACCTGCAGGCTGAACGGATTCAATCGTCGACGCCGCGCCAGAGAACTCGCGTTGGCGCGCAAGCACACCACCAACTTGATCGCAGCGACAGGCCTTACGGACTCTGTGGGATCGGTGCGTCCGGCTGTTCCAGCGGCGGTTGCTGCAACCAACAACCTTTCTTTCGCGGAGACGTGAACCATGGATAGTGACTGCGATTTTCTGGTTATCGGCGGAGGCATCGCTGGCGCTTCGGCCGGCTATTTCCTGGCCAAGCACGGACGGGTCACTCTGCTGGAGCGCGAGGACCAGCCGGGCTATCACTCAACGGGTCGGTCCGCCGCGCTGTACATGCAAGGGTATGGAACTGCCCAGGTTCGTGCACTGACTGTCGCAAGTTGGCAATTCCTGAACTCGCCACCCGAAGGGTTCTCGGAACACCCGATCCTGACCCGACGAGGCGCGTTGCTGGTGGGATGCGAAGGTGACGACGAACTGTTGAGGAGCGAGTTCGAGAAGCTCAGAGCCACCACTGCGAACGCTCGCCTTCTGACGGCTGCGCAAACCTGCGAAATGATTCCGGTGCTCCGCCCGCAGAATGTCACGGGCGGGCTATTCGACCCCGACGCCTCTGACATCGATGTCCATTCCCTTCATCAAGGGTTCCTTCGCGGCATCCGGCGTGCTGGTGGAACCATTATGTGCAACTCTCACGTCACGCGCCTGGAGTTCAATGACGGCACTTGGTCGGCGCATTCGGGTGAAACTGTCTACAGGGCACCTGTCGTGTTGAATGCCGCCGGCGGGTGGGCCGACCAGATCGCATCGCTTGCGGGGGTGAGTCCGATCGGCCTGCAACCACGGCGACGCTCGGCCTTCATGTTCTCGCCGCCAGAAGACGTGAGCACGCACCACTGGCCGCTCGTGATGAGCCTTGGCCACGATTGGTATTTCAAGCCCGACGCGGGCATGCTGCTCGGGTCGCCGGCCAATGAAGATCCTGTCGAGCCTCAAGACGTGCAAGCGGAGGAATTCGACATTGCGCTGGGCGTCCATCGCATCGAGGAGGCGACGACGATGTCGATTCGGCGACCAACGGGCATTTGGGCAGGTCTCAGATCCTTCGTGCCCGACGGAGATCTCGTCGCGGGTTTCGCCCCGGGCGCCACCGGGTTCTTCTGGGTCGCTGGCCAGGGCGGCTACGGCATCCAGACCTGTGCTGCCATGGGAGAGGCCTGCGGCGCACTCGCTCGCGGGTTGCCACTGCCAAGCGATCTCGTCGGGCACGGGCTGACAGAGGAAATGCTCAGCCCGAAACGTCTGGCCCGGGCGGTCTAGCCCAAAGCATTCGACGTCGTACCGTGGTGTTCCACGCGGCATCGATGAACAAAGAGGAGTGTGTATGAAAGTTCTGGTGCCCGTGAAACGCGTCGTCGACTACAACGTGAAGGTGCGCGTGAAGTCGGACGGCACCGGCGTGGATATCGCCAACGTCAAGATGAGCATGAACCCGTTCGACGAGATCGCGGTCGAAGAAGCGGTCCGTCTCAAGGAGAAGGGCCTCGTCACCGAGATCATCGCCGTCTCGTGCGGCGTCACGCAGTGCCAGGAAACGCTGCGCACCGCGATGGCCATCGGCGCCGATCGCGCGATCCTGGTCGAGACCGACGTCGAGCTGCAGCCGCTGGCCGTGGCCAAGCTGCTCAAGGCGCTGGTCGACAAGGAGCAGCCCGGCCTGGTGATCCTGGGCAAGCAGGCCATCGACGACGACTGCAACCAGAC
>FSWB01000154.1_pt1 | contig 12406 bp, 14 predicted proteins | sample 1637871 | NCBI WGS metagenome assembly FSWB01 (sample SAMEA3914789, study PRJEB12502) | metagenome | biome: forest; material: soil | place: Canada | collected 2011-07-03 | depth 0.3 m
CCGTCAGACGTCTTGCAACTCTTTCTCCGCGTCAGCTTTCTCGAGTCGGTGGTCGACGGGCCATTTGATTGCTTTGCTTTAGTTAATTCGCGAGACAGCGAACTGCGCGCGGCTGCGCTACAGCTGATGGTTGCCGCTACACGCGGGGATCGGGACGACCCATTACTGCTTGAGTCGGCTGCCCGTCGAATGGGTGCTCGCCTCCAGAGTGCCGGTGACCATTCGTCGCGCGAACCTGCTCGCGGAGGACTTGCGCGTGTGGCCAGACAGCGAGTGAGCGACCTGATCATCTCGTCCTTGGATGATGCAACGGCGTCATCGCCCACACTCGATCAACTGGCGAGCGCTGCGAGCTTGAGCGTCAATCATTTCATCCGTGCTTTTCGCCAGCAAAACGGAATGACCCCGCATCAGTACGTCGTGCTGCGCAGGCTCGAGCGTGGGATGGCGATGCTGAAGAAGCCAGGCATGTCCGTGGCCGACGTCGCTGAGAGTTTGGGCTTTGCCACGCCTGCCCACTTTGTCGCCACATTTCGACGCATGATGGGCGTGACGCCCGGCGCCTTCCGGGCCGCTGTCTTGAGTTGAGTTGGCTCACGGACACCAAGTGCGTGTCCACGCAGCTTCAGTTAACCGATGTCGACTTTCATCGCAAGGTTCCAGGTTCCAGGTTCCAGGTGCCGGCGCCGTTCTTGGCCAAGCCGGTCATCATGAGACCGAGCGCTTCGAGCGTTTGGGCCCTATGCAGGTTGCCAACATCAAGCGGGCGCAGCCCGAGACTTTCAAGAAAGGTCGAGAGCCGACGATGCTGATAGTGCGCATCTCTGCCATGACTTGTCGTCCTATCGAGCAACGCGGCATTCCCTCGGGTGCTCAGCACTGTATGATGCGGATCACCGATCCAGATGCTGCTTGGTCGTTTAATCCACTAGTTCGATCACGTGGATCAGTGAGCCATTTATCAAGTCCCACCATGCGAGCTGACGCCCAAAAAAATTACAACCACCTGCTTGAAGTCGCGCGCGACGTCGTCAGCGAGCACGGTGCAGATGCCTCCATGCGAGACATCGCTCGCAGGGCGGACGTCGGGCTGGCCACGTTGCTTCGTCACTTCCCGACGCGGGAGGCCCTGTTTGAAGCACTGCTGCGCGCGAGCTTGGATGCGCTGACCCGGAGGGCAGGCGAACTCGAAACGTCGACTTCGCCAGGCGAAGCGCTCTCATCGTGGCTTGGTGAATGGATGGCATTCGCCCAGAGCCAGAGGGACGCCGTCGCTTTGATGGCGGCTGCCCACACGAACCCAGAGTCCGCTCTCTATGCTTCATGTGCGGCGGTGCACGCAGCGAGCGCACGACTACTGCTGCGTGCTCAGACCGAAGGTACGGCGCGCGCCGACATGAATGGCGACGACCTGTTCGGCCTGATGGCTGCACTCGGCTGGCTCGTCGACTTGCCCTCATTCGCGCCACGGTCCGATCATCTCGTTCGAATAGTCGCAAGCGGAATCCTGACAAAGCGTCCAAGCGGCGCGGCCAAGAAAAAAGCGCGTTAAATCAGAACGACGCCAGTCAGTCGATCGTTGCCGTTCGATTCCAATGGACACCCATTCCATCGAAATTTGACGGCTGCGGTAGTCGCACGATCTGCAGATTGGAAAGCGCCCCAGATGGGGCGCAATGCGCGCGCTGGCTCAGTACGGCGAGGCGCTTGGAATGGGGCTGGCCAATCTCACGAATCTGTTCAGTCCCAGTCACATCGTGATCGGTGGGGCGCTTCGTCAGGTGGTGTCGGGTTGTCTCGATAGTGTCCGCAACAGCCTGAAGGCAGGCGTCGTCCAGGACGGTCCCGTGCCGTCGGTTCGCATCGCGCGCAACGGGCACCTCGAATCTGCCATCGGTGCCGCCTCGCTTGCGCATCAGCGCACGTTCGGCGAAGCGCGCTTTGGATTTCATCGCGTCCAGGCGGGCTGGAAGTCGCTGCTCAACTCCGACGTTCAGAGAATGCCGAGTCCCCTCGCGCGCACCATCGCTCCTGCCCTGTTCTTGACATCGAGCTTGCCGTAGACGTTGTGGAGGTGCCACTTGAGCGTGCCCTCCGAGATGAAGATTGACTCGGCGATTTCCTTGTTGCTCAGGCCCGATTCGAGGCGTTTGAGAATGGCCACCTCGCGTTTCGTGAGCTCCTCGGGCGCGGTTGCGGTGCCATCGCGGCGCAGCGTCTCTCGGGTACCGGCGCCGTGCATCGCGAGCTGGAGCCGCCGGGCCAGGGGCGCCGCTTCCGAGCCGCGCATGCGCTCGGGATCCAGCCGATCGATGAGGGCGCGCAGGGCCTCGGCGTCGTCCAGGAACAGGCGCAGGTACTGTTTCGGTGCGGCAGTGGCTAGCGCCTGCTGCAGATCCTCCATCGCTTGTCCGCGCTCGCCGTTGTGTTCGTGGGCGAGTGCGCGAAGGAGCAGCAATTCCGCCAGGCGGTGGAACAGCCCCCTCTGCCGGCAGTGATCGATCGCGCCGCCCAGCGCCTGGGCGACCAGGCGCGGTGCCTGTCGAAGCAGGAAGCGCGATGAAGCCCGAAATGCCTTGTCCGTCCCCAGGGTGGAGACGCCGCGCTCCGATGGCAGTGCGTCGAATCCGAAGCGCGTGGCCACGACCCGGGCCTCCTCCAGTTGACCCGTCCGTCCCAGGCTTGTGCACTCCTCCGCGGCCAGGGTGACGGTCACCCGCCGCAGCCCGCGCCGTTCGCCCAGTTCCTGGCCTTCCCGAAGGATGGCCAGGGCTCCGCCGGCATCCTTGCGCAGCAGTTGGAGTCGCGATCGCGTCAGGTACGCGACGATGCCGCCGGCCAACCAAGTCAGGCACGGATCCGATGAGCGCCCGCTTGAACAAACGGAATCGGGCAATTCGCACGAAGACGCACGCGCGACGGCAGTTGCCAAGCGTCACATGCCCGCCGGTCCCTTGCGCGGCTTCAGTCCGGCGACTTGGTCGAACTTCCACACGAAGCCCCAGCCATAGTGGCGCGAGGACTCCAGGTCGTCCGAGATCGCGAGTTCGATGTCGTTGCGCCCAGCCTTGAGCGGCAAGTTGAAACTCCCATTGTCCAGCGTCATTCGCCCGAGCCCGCGACGCGCCGAAGACGGGTAGTAGGCGTTGGGGGCGACGAACACCGGCTTGCCATTGACGAACACCCAGACCTCTCGCGCCCAGCCGAGGCTGACTCGGCGAACCTGGTCACGGTCCGCATCGACGCTCGCGTGCAGCCAGGCAAGGTCGGGCGTCCCGCGCGCGGTACCGTGCAAGCGGCCGAGATTCACGAAGCCCTTGCGCTCGGCCGTGATCTGCGACCAGGCCGGCGAGTAGGCGGGCTCGTCGGCGAGTGACACCGCCTGTCCTCGCGCCAACAGCCCGACCGGTGCAAGCTGCCAATCGCGAAGAAAGAGCGGGTCGCCTGCGGTCGGGTCCGGAAGCGGCCGTGGATCCAGGCCTTCGACCTCGCCGGGCATCACCAGCAAATTGGCATAGGTCGCGTCTCCCCACAACTCCAGGCCGCCGTCGGCGGAATCGCTCTCGAGCCGTCCGACCACGAGCGAGGGCTTGGGTTCGCGATTGACGAACACGACCGCGCGCAGACCGGAGACGACGACCCGCACATGGTTCCAACCGGTCGCGTGGACAGGGGCCGCGGCCTCGTACTCGGGAAAGACGTCCCATTGCATGTTGCCGCGTGCGACCGGCGCGTACTGCACGCACTCGACCGACCGTGGACATGCAGGATCGGGCCGCAGGTAGACCTCCTCGGCCACCTGGGCATCGCGCCGGTGGAACCACAGGCCTGGAAAGCCTTGGTTGTCGGGCTCCTCACGCACATCGAACTCGATGGTTCCGTCCTTGAACCCTGCATGGCGAAGCAAAGCACCGCCGCGGCGCACCGTCAACGCGCCGTCCGGCGCGTCGGCGGGCTGCGAGTATGACAATTCGGTGCCAGCATCGGGCTCCCATCCGGCCGTATGCAGGTCGACCGCCTTCCGGCCGGCTCCACTGGCGGCAGCGGAGGTCGTGAGCAACGCGGTGACCAGGGCGACGCAAACGAACCGCACCGCGAGCCCAACGTGGATGTACGTCAACTGCATGAGAAGGCATCCCTTTGGAAGCAGCCTTTGGACAGGCGAGGTGCAGATTCTGGCTGCCTGAGCTTCCACAAGCATGAACGATGTCGCGAACGGGATCGCCAGGCATCAAGACTGCGTTTGGTCCTTGAGGAGCGGTTGGCTACTTCGAACGGATGAACACAAGTTCCTGGACCTCGGGAGGCCCCTCCAGCAAATCGTCATTCTGGAAGACCTCGCCGAGCCTCTTGATGTACGCGCTCGCTGCGTGTGCTTTGACCGCCTCGGCATCCGTGTAGCGTTCGACGATCGTGTACGTCTGTGGGGCTTGGGCCAGATGCAGCAAGTCGCAATAGACGTTGCGCGGCTCTTTCTCGCGGACCCCGACCATCACGTCGCTCATGGCCTTCTCGAAATCGGCGTTCTTGCCGGGCTTGACCTTGAACTTGATGAAGAACGCGTTCGCTTCGGGCGCAAGCACCGGGCGCGAGACGGGTGCGCTTGGCGGTTGTTCGGTCATTTGTATCCCTGTCTTGTGGATTGAGTGGTGGGGATGCGCATCCGCGCAGCCCACGGCAATGGGCCTGCCTTGGGAACTGCCGGACATCGCGGACTGCTACTTCGAACGGATGAAGACGAGTTCATGAACTTCGGGCGGGCCTTCCAGCAGGTCGTCCTTCTGAAAGACTTCTCCGACCTTCTTGATGTACTCGCTGTCAGCGTGTGCCTTGGCCGCACCGGCGTCGGCGTAGCGCTCGACGATCGCGTACGTCTGGGGATCCTGGGCGAGGTGCAGCAAGTCGCAGTAGACGTTGCGCGGCTCGTTCTGGCGAACCCCGACCATCACGTCGCTGATGGCCTTCTCGAAGGCCGCGCTTTTGCCCAGCTTGACCTTGAACTTGATGAAGAACGCGTTCGCGTCGGGTGCAAGCGGCGAGCGCACGGGGGGCGAACTCGGCGGCTGTCCGTACCCGGCGTTCGCGAACGCCAGCCCCAAAGTCAGCCCGGCGATGTATAGGCGCATGGTCATTCCTTTCAAGAGCCTCAGACCTGCCCGATGCCGCCGTCGTTCATCAGGTCCGCACCCGTCATGTACGAACTTTGGTCGGACGCCAGGAAGAGCGCCGCGTTGGCAACCTCGTCGGCTCGCGACAATCGGCCGATCGGGACCATGCTCAGGTACATGTTCACCAGCCGCTCGCGCTCCGCCGGAGTCGAAACCTGCGAGTCGAGCCTCGGTGTGTCCGTGACGCCAGGGCTCAACGTGTTGACGCGGATGCCGCGATCCTTGAATTCGGCGGCCCAGGTACGGGCGTAGGAACGCAACGCCGCCTTGGTCGCCGCGTAAGTCGTGTGGCCGGGTATGCACCATCAGGTGCATGGCGGACGAAACCAGGATGATCGATCCGGCGCCGGTCATCAGCGGCAGCAGCTTCTGCACGAGGAAGACAGGGCCACGGGCGTTGATGCCGAACGTCCGGTCGAAATGATCGGGCGTCAGCGTGTCGATGGGCTGCTGCTCCACGATGGCTGCGTTCGACACGACGATGTCGACGCGGCCCTTTTCCGCCCTCACTGCGGCGGCCACGCGATCGAGGTCGTCGAGGTCCGCGGTGTCCGCCTGGATCGCGGTGACGTGGCGCCCGATCCGATGGGCGGCCTCGTCGAGCTGAGCCCGCCGGCGCCCGAAGATGAAGACGTGAGCGCCTTCGGCAACGAAGCGCTGGGCGATGGCCAGGCCGATGCCGGTCGTTCCGCCACTGATGACGGCAACCTTGCCTGCGAGAGTGGACATGTGATTTTCCTTGAAGGTGAACGTTGGCTGGGACGGCCGAAGCGCGCTCTTGGCCAGCGGCTCGGGTCCATGTGCGAGATGGTGGCGACTCTCAAAGCATCCGAAAAGACGGTATATTGAGATTGATTCCATCTATATTTGAGATGGATAAACGGAGGCTCGCATGCTCGACGGCGTCTCGCTGGATCAGCTCCGGACGTTCATCGCTGCCGTGGACGAAGGCAGCTTCTCGGCAGCGGCTCGGAAACTCAGGCGTGTCCAGTCCGCGGTCAGTGGCTGGGTCGGCAGCCTGGAAGAGCAGATCGGGGTCGTGCTCTTCGATCGCTCGGGCCGGTTCCCGAAGCTCACGCCGGAGGGGGTGCTGTTGCTCGCGGACGCGCGCAACATCGTCTCCGGGGTCGACACGCTGAAGGCGCGTGCGAAGCTCATGACCTCCGGTGTCGAGGCGGAACTGTCCGTGGTGATCGATGTGTTCTTTCCGACTGCCGTCGTCAGTGCCGCCGCGAAGGCCTTCGCGAGTCAATTCCCCTTGACGCCGCTACGCCTGTTCGTCGAGGGCTTGGGCGCGGCCTACCAACCTGTTCTCGACGGCCGATGCAGCCTGGGCATCCTCACGCCGCTGCCGCAGGTATTTCCGTCATTGGTCAGCGAGCGACTCGGAGAATTGCCGTTGATTGCAGTCGCCGCACCCGATCACCCGCTGACGCGCTTCGGCCATCGGATACCGAGGCGCGAGTTGGCGAAACATGTCCAACTCGTGCTCACCGATCGGTCCGAACTCACTGCCGGCCGGGACTTCGCGGTCGCGTCGCCGACGACTTGGCGCCTGGGGGACTTGTCGACCAAGCTCGCGTTCCTCAAGGATGGCGTCGGGTGGGGAGGGATGCCCGTGCACATGATCGAGAAGGACGTGAGCGCGGGAACATTGGTGGTCCTGGACGTGGACGACATGCCGCGCACGGGCCATATGCTGACGATGTCCGCCTGTCATCGATCCTCTCAACCGCCGGGGCCAGCCGGCAGGTGGTTTGTCGATCGGTTGAAGACTCTTTGGCAAGAAGGATTTCCCGCTCGGACTTACTAGCTCGAGTCCCCTCGAACGCGGCGCGAAATGCCGATGGCCGTTGTGCGATGACGTCCGCTACCGCGCTGGCGTGAATGCGACTACCGCGCGTTACCGCAGGACCGCATTGCAGGGTCAAGCGGTCAGGTAGGACGCGAGCGGTGATTTCGGCAACCGCTGCGAAGCTGCCTTGACCGGCCAATCAAATCGAAGCGACAGGCAGCCTCCCCAAGCCATCAGCACGCGACGACCGTCGGGGTGCCTCGAGCCGGTACTTTCGCCGGAGTTGCCGGACTCAACAAGAAGTGCGCTAGGTTTTCGCCGGCGCGCAGCCGCGCCAGCATCACGCTGAGGACGTACAGCGCATAGTCGACGCCGATCCCCACGCCCAGCGCGATCACCGGCAGCGTGGCGACCTTCACCCCCATGCCGAGACCGACCATCAACGCCTCGCACAGGATGGAGGTGAGCACCAGCGGCAGCACGGCCACCACGACCGCGTGCCAAGAGCGGAAGGTCACCCAGCACAGGATGACCACGGCGCCGTTGACCCACCAAAGCATCTCGTGCATGGCCTGCTTCACCACGATGTTGGTCGCGGCCGCAATGCCGCGCGATCCGGCCGCCAACATGAAGCGCTCGTCCTTCGAGTTGTTGTCGGTCATGAATCGCTCGACTGTCTCGACCGCACGGCCCAGCGTCTCCGCCCGATGGTCTTTCAGGTAGACGTAGAGCGACAGGAAGGAGCAACCCTGGTTGAACAGTTCGCGCGGCGCGCGGGTCTGCACGCCGCCGAGCGCACTGTCGTTCGGGATCAGCTCGTACCACTTGAGCTGCCCCTCGTTGTAGCCCACCATCGCGAGCTTCGACAGGGCCGCCATCGAGTTCGTGGACTCCACGCCTGGCAGCTGCTCGAGCCGCCAGGCGAGCTGGTCGACCTTGGCCAGCGTGCCATAGCGTGTGCATCTGTCTTCGGGTGGACAGATTGCCGACTCAGCCCAACCGTCGGATTGACGAACTGCTGCCGCACCGCTGGCTCGAACTCGCGCATTGATATCCTTCGGCCTGTGCGTCGACATCACCGAGTTCTCCCAGGGCTACACATCGCTAATGACGGCTCCACTTGAAATCGAACTGCGCCAAGCGACGGATGCTGGCCGAGATCAAGGTCTGACGCCGTGGCCGGCACATCGCTAAAGAACATCGAGGCGCTCATCGAAGATGGCGGCGACATCTCGATCGGCGGCCAAGTGCTGCGAAACGAATGCGTTGCCACGGCCGCCGACGGCAGCAACTGCCTCGCCATGCTGGTACGCCGCGACGGCGAGACCCTGAGCGCTCTGTTGAAGCGGCTGGGCAAGGCAATCGGCACGGCTTGGTCAGACGATGAGTTCGCCGACGAAGTCAACGGCTGAGCGCTGCTCACTCGTCAAGAGAGCCTACAGGCCTCGCTTACACCTTTGGTGGTCGCAGGCAGTTATATTCTGGTGTGATGAGTGGCAGCCTGACGATCGGCGACTTCGCTCGCGCGACGCACCTAAGCGTCAAGGCGCTCCGCTATTACCATAGCGTGGGAGTGCTTAAACCCGCCGCCATCGATCCCGCGACGGGGTATCGGCGCTATCGGACCGACCAGATTGCCGTCGCGCAAATCATCCGGCGCTTCCGCAACCTCGACATGCCGATCGAGGATATTCAATCCATTCTCGCCGCCCCGGACGTTGCGATCCGTAGCCAGGTCATCGCGACGCATTTGAGCCGGCTTGAGGAATTGCTCGAACGGACGCATCGGGCCACGGCGTCGCTGCGCGATCTCCTCCAAGCGCAGGCTGCGCCACCGTTAACTGACCTGGCCCACGTCAACGTGCCGGCGGCTTCAGCAGCGGCAATCACCGAAACGATCTACATCCGGCACGCCGAGGCTTGGTATCAAGGCGCTCTCGCTGAGCTCCACACCTTGCTCGATGACCAAGGCGTACGGGCCTCGGGTCCGGCCGGCGGAATCTATTCAAACGACATCTTCACCCAAGAGTACGGAGAAGCAACGGTCTATCTTCCCTGCAATGGCAGCTTTCGCTCAACCGGACGGATCACGCCGCTGGTCGTGCCAGCCATCGAATTGGCGATCACTACACACGCCGGACCGCACGCCGGCATCGACCGTGCCTACGGCGCGCTAGCCGCCTACGTGGCCGACCATGCCCTCAGCATCGAGGGGCCGATCCGCGAAATCTATCTCGTTGACGGTCACACCACGGCCGATTCGTCGCAGTGGCGAACGCAGATCGGTTGGCCGATCTTCCGCACCGCCGAATGATGGTTCGTTCTACCTGACGAGCGACATTCGATCCATCCGATTGCGTCCTGCCGTCATTTCGCCGGTCCGATTGAGTGGCCATGCGGAATTCGCCTTGACTCTCCCGTTACAGGAGGCTTGAAGATCTTCCTGGGGCGAGAACGCGTCCCAAAAATGGAGAGGACCATGACCTCAACAACCAGCACCGAGAAGGACAAGGCAGCGATCGTCTCTATCGTCAAGGAGATGAGCGAATCGATGACAGGGGCGCAGAGCACCATGCACTGGGCCGAAGATGCCCTGTGGTTCGATACCCCTCCGTTTGCGTCGCGAGGGCTGAAACCCGCGGTTGAGATGTTCGACAAGGTGTTCGGCAGCTTTCGCTCGTACCACGTGGACATCCTCGAAACAGAGGTATTTCTGAACGGCGACATGGGGGTCGTGTGCACGATTCAGCGCATAGATATTGTGTTCAAGACCGGCGATAAGAAGAGCCTCCTCGTGCGCGAGACCGACTGCTTCGAGAAGCGAGCCAGCAAGTGGCAACTGGTTCATCAGCACGCATCTGTTCCAGCAGGCGGCGGGTGGGATGGGAAGATCGTTACGGCCTCCTGAAATGATCTCCCGCTATCGGCTCGATCCCGAAATCGCTGCTGTGTTGGAGCCGTTGGCAGCGAGTGCCGCCAAATCCCCGCCGATCGAGCGCGGGGACTGGAGGGCGCTGCGCGAGCGCGCGAGCATCAACCTCGCGTTTCTCGCAACGCTGAACCCTCCGGCTTCAAGCGCTGTCAGCATGCAACCGCTCCAAATCACGGTCGATGACGGCACTGATATTGCCGCTCGTTGGTACAAGCGAGGCAACGAGAGGCCGGGTTCCGCAGTCGCCTACGCTCACGGTGGCGGGATGATCGCCGGCAATCTCGGCGTCTATGACGCAGTCGTTGCAGAGTACGTCGCCGCAACTGGTGTTCCATTTCTGTCGGTCGATTATCGATTGGCTCCGGAGGCGCAGGGGCCGCGGCCGGCGCGGGACGTCTTCGCCGCCGTGCAATGGCTGAGTGACTTGGCGTCTGAGCTGGGAGTCGAGCCGAATCGGATCGCCGTCATGGGTGATAGTGGAGGCGGAGGTGTGGCCGCATCCGCGGCGATCATCGCGCGTGACCTCGGCGTCGGCCTCCCGCTGCGAAGCGGAATTTCGAACGCAGTGTGCTTGGTTGGGCCGTTGACGCTCAACATCGCAGCGTGGCGTTGTCTCGGTCGTCTTGGACTGTGCGGTGCCCGCTCGTACAGGTGCCGTCTGCACAACCTCGCCGTGCTGGACAAGTCCGCGATTCGAGTGCCAACGGAAGGTTGATGTTCCGACCAAAAAGAGTCAAAAACGGCACTCTAGGATTCTTGCGGGTTCGCTGCACGATAGCTAATCTTATCGGCACAGTTCTGTTGTTTCGCCAAACAAAGCGCCTCAGAAATCACGCTACCGACGCCGGATTCCGATGCGTCCCCCATGGGAGCGGAGTTCACGCCCGCTCTCATAGTTGTTGGCGCTCGCTTCGAACCGCTCCTTCAAGATATCGATGAATGCGCGCAGGCCCGCGGGCACGAGTCGACCGCTCGGGAAGTAGAGAAACAGCCCCGGGATTTCGGGGCACCAGTCGCTCAGGACTGGCACGAGTCGGCCGTCGCTCAGAAATAGTTGCGCTTCGCGCTGGGGCACGTATGCGATGCCCAAGCCGCTCGCTGCGGCCTCGATCATCAAGCCTATGTGATCCAGCATGAGAGGGCCTGTCACGTCCACCGCCAACACTTGTCCACGCTTGGCGAATTCCCATCGATAGAGCTTGCCACTCGGCAGACGAATGCGGATGCAATCGTGCGCCTTCAAGTCGTCGGGCGCCTTCGGTGGTTTGCGACCGCCGAGGTAGCTTGGGGCGGCGACGGTCAGGAAACGCGTCGGGCCACCGCACTGCACCGCAACCATGTCTTGCGGAAGTGATTCGCCGAGGCGCACGCCGGCGTCGAAGCCTGCACGCACGATGTCGACCAGTTCTCCTTCGGTCACCAGGTCGAGCATCATCTCCGGATGGCGCTTGAGAAACAAAGGCACCACCTCGGTCAGCAGCAACCGGGCCGCCGTTTCGCTCGCGTTGATCCGGAGCGTGCCGCTGGGTTGATTGCGAAAGTCGCCCACTTCGGCGAGGGCGAGATCGAGGGCTTGCAAGACCGGTTGCAGGGACGAGAAGAGGCGCTCACCGGCTTCGGTAGGTGACACGCTGCGTGTCGTTCGGTTCAGCAACCGCACGTTTAGCTTCGCCTCGAGGGCGCGGATCGTGTGGCTCAAGGTCGATGGCGAAAGCCCCAGCTCGTCTGCTGCTTTTCGGAAACTGCGCTGGGCCACCACCTCAGAGAGTGCGATGAGGTCGGTCAGCTCTGGTCGGTTATTCATGGCCATTGTTCACTACTGCATGCGGATTATGAGGCTAGTTTTCCGCAAACAGATCTCCTAGAGTTGAATCAAGGCGCCTCGCTCGGAGGCCCTCGGTTCTCTGATTCACACGTCAAGGAGATCGAATCAATGCGACGTCGAACCGCACTCCCAATGGCTGCCATTTGGCCCGCTCTCGTTGGCCATAGCACAGCATTTGCGCAAACCACCTCAAGAAGGAACTGTTCCATGAATCGCGATGAACTCGTTGCCCGTCTCGTCAGAGCCGGCGAACTCGAAGTTGCAGGCGGAGACCAGGCCGAGACTGACTCCTACTTCGACACCGAACGGTTTCGGTTCCATGGCCCCGGCGGGTTCGAAGCCGACTATGCCGGCCTGACTGCGTACTTCAAATCCATACGAGCGGCATTTGATGAGCGTTCCATTCGGCGCGGCATCGTCATCGTCGAAGGAAACCACATCGCATGCCAGACCTGGATCGAGGGGCGATTCGTCCGCGAATTCACACAGTCTCCGGTTGGACCATTGCCTCCAAACTTCAAGCGCGTTGTCTGGGACCTTTCGAACATCTTTCGGTTCGACGAGAAGGGCCGTTTGGTCGAGGAATGGGTTCGGACCGATAACCGCGGTTTTCTGAGCCAACTTGGAGCAGCCGGACGCTAGGAATGTCTCCAGTCGGACGTTAGGGAGATTTACATAGAACGAAG
>FSWB01000334.1_pt1 | contig 12275 bp, 7 predicted proteins | sample 1637871 | NCBI WGS metagenome assembly FSWB01 (sample SAMEA3914789, study PRJEB12502) | metagenome | biome: forest; material: soil | place: Canada | collected 2011-07-03 | depth 0.3 m
ATTCGTTGACCAACTCGTCATCTCTTTGTCACTCATCGGAAATGAACAAGGACAAGAGATGATTCGCAAAAAGACGATTCCCGGCATCCACCTTGCGGGTTTGATGCCCGCCGTCCTGATCTCCGTGCTGGTGCACGTCGGCGCCAGCGCCGCTGCGGAGCCCGCGCCAGCGGCTCACTACCCGATCCAGCAGCCGGCTCAGTCGGTGGCCGACTCCCTGCGGGCGATCGCGCACGAGACCAGCACGTCGGTGCTGTTCGATCCCGCCATCGTTCGCGGGCGCATGGCGCATGCGGTGTCCGGGAACCTGACGGCGTTCGAAGCCATCACGGCGGTCTTGGAGGGCACGGGCCTGGGTGCGGAGAGAACGGGAGATGGATCTTTCCTGGTGAGGCCGGCGGCAATGCCGAACGCGGCGCCGGCGAGCGGCGTCGGCGCATCGGCGCCGTCCGCAGGAGCGGCGCTCGCCGAGGAAGACATCGTCGCGACGGTCGACGCGAAGCAGGACGACTCGGCAGAGGTCACAAGAGTGGAGATCACGGGCACTCGCCTAAAGCGGATCAACGCGGAGGGCCCGGCGCCGGTGAACGTCTATACCGCGAAGGACATCGAGCAGAGCGGGCAGCCGAACCTGGAGCGGTTCCTGGCGGGGCTCAACGAAGCCTCGGTCTCTGCTGGCGAAGGTGGCTTTGGTGCCACGCTTGGACAGGCCAGCGTGCAACTTCGTGGCTTGCCGTTGGGCACCACGCTTGTGTTGATCAATGGCCGGCGGGTGGAGGCCGTCGGAACATCGCTCGCGAACTTCTTCAACCTGAATCTCATCCCGATGGCAGCCATTGAACGCGTCGAGGTGGTGCCGGTCGGTTCTTCGGCTGTCTATGGCGGCGACGCATTGGCAGGCGTCGTGAACGTGATCCTGAAGAAGTCTATCGATGGCCTGTCCCTGTCCGCCAACCTGGGTTCGGGGCGCGGTTTCGGCGACGGCGGCATCTCGTTGGCCACCGGCGGCCACAGCAACGAAGGAAGTTACCTGCTGCTGGGCTCGTACAGCCGTTCGACCCCACTGACAGAAACGGAACGCGGATTCTTCGTCGACACCGATTACACCCGTTTCGGCGGTCGAGACGCACGAGTCCGCAACTGCACGCCAGGCACGGTCCGCAGCGTGTCCGGCGCGAATCTGCCAGGCCTGGACTCAAGTTTTGCCGCCATTCCTCAGTCGGCTGCGGGCCAGGCGCTCCAGATCTCGGACTTTGCACCCACCGCGGGAACAGCGAACCTCTGTGACCGTTACGCCAACGGCAACGGCTATCCACTGGTCTACGGCGATGAGTCGCTGGCCTTTCATGCGACGGGGGAGCACGCCATTGGAGGGTCGTGGTTCGCGTTTGGTGAATTCACGTTCGCGAGGGAGAGAACGCGATCCAGGGATGTGGGTCTCAGCATTCCGAATCTCACCGTCAAGGCGGACAACCCGTTCAACCCGTTCGGCGAGGACGTGAAAGTCACCGCCATTCTTGGCCCCGAGAATGGGCTTCAAGGCCTCGGGCGCCAGACCAGGTTCACGCGTGCGCTGGCGGGCGTGCGCGGAGGCTTGGCCGGCGATTGGGAGAGCGAATTGACGCTGTCGAGCGTCCGAGACAACGGCGGCGCGCAAAGCATCATGACGAACATCAATCCAACGGCTCGCTTGGCGGCGTTGGCTGCAAGTTCGACGGCTGCCGCACTGAACCCGTTCACCACAGGACGCGCTGCAAGCGATGACGTGCTGCACAGCATCTGGTCGGACAGTGACAGTTCCAATCACGGCCGCAGGGATCAGGCAAGCGCACTCGTGCGTGGCAGCTTGGTCAACTTGCCCGCCGGTGCTTTGGAGGCCGTGGTGGGCGCTGAAACCGCTCAAGATCGCTACGACGCCTCGCAACCTTCCGCGGGGACGGATAACCACGGCCGCAGGCGCAACTCCGCAGGGTACAGCGAACTCCGCGCGCCCTTCGTGAGCATGGGCGAGCCGGGCAAGAACTGGAGCCTGGCCACCGTCACGCTGGCGGCCCGGCGCGACCGATACAGCGATTTCGGCTCCGCAAGCACCTATCAGTCAGGCCTGGAGGTCCGTCCCTCTCGCAACCTGCTGATCCGAGCGTCGTCTGCCACGTCCTTCAAGCCTCCGACGCTGTTGGAGACCAATATCACCGATGGGACTTTTCCCGCGGAGTTCTATTCTTTGGTCGATCCAGCGCGCGGCGGCGAGGCCATCACCTCAGGAACGGTGGTACGTACGACCAACAAGTCACTGAAGCCAGAGCGGGGCCGTGCCAACAGCTTTGGCGCCCTGTGGGAGCCGGAAGGCAGCCTGGGAACGCGACTGGGTGCGACCTGGTGGCAGGTGCGGGTCAACGGACTCATCTCCATCCTCGAGCCACAGGCGGCGCTGAACTACGAAAGCCTGTTCCCGGGGTTCGTGACTCGTGGACCCTCGGTCGATGGACAGCCGGGGGTGGTCACCAGCATCATGAATTCCGAAGCCAACATCGGCAGCGTCCAGGTTTCCGGTACGGACATGGAAGCCGCTTATGCATGGCGCGGCGTCCTGGGCCGCTGGACGTCCACGGTAGGCGCGACGCATACCAGCAACTACGACGTGGTGCTCGCGCCTGGGGCGCTGAAAGTGAACCGCCTCGGCCGGCGATACGACGACTTCTGGGCGCCCCGTTGGAAGACTCGCGCCTCCATCGCGGTGGACACGGGTACTTGGAGCGTCAGTCTGACGAGCCGATACCTTGGGCAATACAAGGACGAGGGCACCAGCGAACGTCGCTTGGGGGCCTATTGGACACACGACGTGTCTGCCAGCGTCGACCTGAAGAAATCCCTTCCCGACGCGGCGAGTTCCGTGAAGGCGGCCTCCTTGTCAGTGAGTGTCGCCAACCTCATGAACCACCAGCCCCAGTACGTCGAGACCTTGCCGTACTACGACGTCACCCAGGCTGATTGGCGCGGCCGCTACGTCAGCACGAGAGTCTCCATCGACTGGTGACGCCGACGCCGGCTGACGGCGCACTTCGATCACACCCCAAACGTCTAACCTGGCAGTCGCCGTAAACGGCAGCCAGAAGGCATCGCTTTTTCTGGAAATTCATGGTCACGCGTTCATTCCTTCTTGCGCCCCTGTGCGCCGTTCTTGCTGTCACCGCGTCCGCGGCACCTGCGCATTCTCATGCGGGCCCCAGCGTCCGCGACATCGTCGAATTCGAGCGGATCGTCCAACCGTCCGATCAGGACAACGAGCTGTTGAAGGAGCAGGTGTCTCCGGACGGTACGCAAGCATTCATCGTCACCCGCAAATCGAACATTGCCAGCGACAAGAATCTCTACAAGATCCAGCTGCTTGACCTCACGCCGGCTCACTTGGCCACGCAGCATGCGCCCAGTCCCGTCACGATCTTTTCGGCGGAACTCGTGCAGGACAACAACTTCCTGAACATCCAGGACGTCCAATGGCACGGAGACCGCACGCTGGTGTTCTTGGGGTGCCTCGATGGTCACTCGTACCAGGTCTACTCCCTGGATGTGCCCAAACGTGAACTGCTCCAACTCACGCATGAGAAGGACCGGATCGCGGCATGGGCCGCCTCACAGGATGCGCAACGTGTTGTTTATACCGTGCAGTTGCACAACCCGCCGCTGCACGAGGGTGAACACGGCATCCTTGTCGGCACGCAGTCCTTTTGGAGCGTCACCTACGGGCAACATGGCTTGAAGACACAGGTTCAAAAGTTCCAGAGTTTCGTCGTCGACGTGGGATCGCCGCAGCCTCCGAGAGCCCTCGGTCAACCCTATGCACCGCCGGCCTTCACACCGCCGACCGTGAGCATCTCGCCGGATGGTCGATGGGCACTTCTGCCGCGCTACGAGCCAGAGCGTCTCGCCGACTGGGCCCGTCGATATCCGCCGATCGACGCGCTCGAGAAGACGTTCGCCTGGTCCGCCCATGTCGATCCCCTGCAGTATTTCTCGAAGCTTGCTGCCGTGTTGCCCCGCAGGATGATGGCTGTTCGGCTCAACGACGGCAAAGTGCAGACGATCGTGGATGCACCGGACGACCTTTACGCGCCGGCCTGGGGTCAGCGGCAAGACCGTCTGTGGCAAGGAACGGGTGCATCGGTGGTGTTGGCGGGCACCTATCTGCCGCCGGGCGATGACGGGAAGACATCGCCGGCATCGCACGTGATCGAATATTGGCCGGACAGCGGGCGGTGGAACGATATTGCCACGCTTAAAGATCGCCTCAAGGTGGCGCATGCGCTTCGTGACGGATTCCTGGTGGTCGACGGCAGCGAGCGTCGTGAGTTCCATCGCCAGGCCGACGGCGCGTGGCGCGAGTTCGCCGAAGGCACAGCGCAACCAAGTCGAGAATCCGCTTGGACCTTGAGCGTGAAACAGGATCTGAACCAGCCATCCGACGTCTACGCGTCAGGCCCGGCCGGGGCGACAACGCGCCTGACCTGGCTGAACCCACAGTTCAAGCCCGATACCTGGGGCGCCATGAAGCCGTACAGCTGGCGCGACGGCGCTGGCCGAGAATGGGACGGCGGCCTGATGTCGGGCAGCGACATGGACTCGCACACGCCTCGCCCGCTGCTGATCCAAACATACGGATTCACGCCCGGCCGGTTTTATCTTGATGGGCCGAACAACAGCGATTGGTTCTCGAGCGGCTTCGCCGGCCGCGCCTTCCTGCGCGAAGGAATCCTGGTGCTGGCGATGCCGTGGAGTCCCAAAGAAGACTCACCGTCGACAGGCCGACAAGGGCTCCACGTTTTCAACGAGGGCGTGCGCGGCGCCATTGACGCGCTCGTGAAGGAAGGGAAGGTCGATCCCGCGAAGGTGGGCATCATGGGCTGGAGCGCGACGGGCGAGCGGGTGTTGAACCTTCTTGCGTTCGGCGATGCGCCGATCCGCGCCGCCACCACGGTCGACGCAGACACCAACAACTTGTTTCAGCTCATCATCACTTACGGGCTTGGCGACAGGCTATGGGAGCGGCTCGAGAAGGTCAACGAAGGGATGCCATTCGGAAGCACCTTGCCCGCGTGGGTTCGGAATGATCCGAGCCTGCATACCGACTGCATGCATGCGGCGCTGAGAATCGAGGACTATGGTGCCGAGGTGAAGACCAACTGGGACACCTATGCATTGCTCCGTCGTCAGTACAAGCCGGTGGAGATGTTCGTCTTGCCGGGCGCCGGGCACTCGCTCCTCATACCGGGCGATCGAATGCTGTCCCTGCAGGGCAACGTGGACTGGCACGCCTTCTGGTTAGCGGGCAGGACACGTACAACCCTTGAAGTCCCTTCCGAGACGAGCGAATCGCTGGCGGCGCAATACGCGCGTTGGCGCCAAATGGAAACCCTGAAGACGGCTGACGATGCGCGCCCGCGATGCGTGCGTTGAGCGGGAATCAAGCGGAACCGGCCATCTGCTGACGCCACATCAAAGCATAAAGGTCGTTGTTCTCGAGCAGCGCCCGATGCTTGCCCCGCTCCCGGATCCGACCGTTGTCCAGAACGACGATCTCATCCGCGTTCACAACGGTCGAGAGCCGGTGGGCGATGACGATCTTGGTGGCGTCGGCAGAGATCGTCCTCAGCGTCTCCTGGATGTCCAACTCGGTCTTGCTGTCCAACATCGAGGTGGGCTCGTCCAGGATGTAAAGTCCGGGCCGTCTCAGAAGTGCTCTCGCGATGCCGACGCGCTGGCGCTCGCCCCCTGACAACTGCAGGCCGCGCTCTCCAACCGGGGTGTCGAGGCCCGCGGGGAGGGCATCGATGAGATCCTGTAACTGCGCGCCGCGCGCCGCGACGCGGATGGCTTCGGGCGTCGCGTCTTGCACGCCAAGGGCAATGTTCTCTGCAATCGTCTCGTGCAGGAGCGCCGTCTCCTGTGGCACGAGACCGACGAGGGAGCCCCGCAATTCCGCCGCGGCGATTGAGTCGATTGACCGACCACCCAGGAAGATTCTCCCTTGCTGCGGTACGTACAGGCCCATCAGCAGGCGCGCCAACGAGGACTTGCCAGACCCGCTGCGGCCAACGATGGCGGTGGTGCAGCCCGCCGGTACGTCGAGATCCACGCCTTTGATGACCGGCCGATCGGCGTCGTACCCGAAGTGCACGTTCTCGAGCCGTACCGACTGCGCACGTTTGTCGTCAGGCGCTGTCGCTGGCGCAGCGACGGAGTCGCGCATGGCGTCGGCCGCCAGAGGTTGTTTGAGCAGGTCGAGAAACGGTTGCAGGTAGCCCAGGGCTCTCGAGAGGTCTCGGGCAGCGGTTCCCAGCGACTCCAGCGGGCGCACCATCTGGAGCATGTAGACGGTGGTCAACACGAAGCCGCCCACGGTCATCGTGCCGTCGGCGACCGCGCCGAGACCAATGTGCAGGCATATCGCCGTCGAAATCGAAAATGTGGCGGATGCCGCGAGCGCGATCATGGTCACGAGTCTGTGCAGGCGTTGCCAGCACTGCTCCAGCAAGGCACTCGCCGTTCGGAATCGGCAGCTCGCCTGGCTTTCGGCGTCGAAATAGCGCAGCGTCTCGACATGCGCCAGGCCGGCGTTCAGCCGCCCATGACTCTCGAGGCTGGACGTCGCGACGTCCCTGGAGGTACCAGTCATCAGGCGCGCCCCGAACGAGAAGATGACGAGGTACATCCCCGAAGCGGCGATGAAGACACCGACGAGGGCGGGCTGTCCTAGATGGATCAGCACGGTGGTCATGGCGAAGAGCTCGACCAGCACCGGCAGCAGGCTGCCAACAAGATGGGTGACGACCAGCTGAGCCCCGCCAGACGCGAGGTCAAGGCTATGGAGAAGCTCGCCGCTCTTGCGCTTCAGCAGATAGCCCATCGGGAGTCGCAGCACGTGATCGAAGAAGCGCTGCGACAGCCGACTGTGAAGTCGGTGATTGATCAATCCGCTCAGCTGGGGCCGAATGTCTGCGAGCACTCGTCCAGCAACCAGAATCAGCAGATAGGCAAAGCCGGCAGCCAATGCAGACGAAACGTGGAGGGTCGCCTTGGAAGTGTGCAGTGCCGCCACGGCATCGATGAGAGCTTTCAGTGTCAGGGGTGTCAGTGCTGCGAGCGTTCCGCTGGCGACAACGATTGCAACGATGCCCGCACCCATGCGCAGCATTCTGCAATCCGATACCGAGCGCAACAGATGCCCGACCTGGGCAACATCGTCGTACCAAGGTTGCATAGTCGTCATGGGCGCTGCGCTGGCCCTTGGCGGCTGACTGACTCCGCCGCTTTCTGAAGCCAGACCTCGATCGCGATGTGAAGGTGGATCTCGTTCGTATGCGTACCGAGACCGCTTGCCCGGCCGGCCAAGGCCGCTTCCAGCTTGCTCCGATCGAGCAGGCCAGACTGGACGAGGCGTCCATCCAGCATCAGCTCGCGTGCCCAGGCAAGGTTGCGATGCAGGATTGTCGCGAGATGCTCGTCCATTCCGCCCTTGGATTGGCGGCTCGCGATTTCGCGCGGCATGTCGTTTGCGAAGGCCCGCCGTGCGAGGGCCCGGCTGCGCCCGCCGTGGGAAAGCAGCCAGGTGGGCAACGCGAGGCAAAGTTCGACCAAAGGCTGCGAGATCAGGGGATGCACGAGTTCTGGTGCCCTGGTGGTCAGGTAAGGATCGTAGTAGCCCGGAGGATCGATCAGATCCTGGACATGGTGGAACTTCCCCATCGGGAGACCTGCCGCAGCCGGAAGGTCGGGGTGGATGTAGCGATCGACATCTTGCAATCCGTCGAGCGCGTCGCGGCGGGAGAGCGTGAAGAGCCGACCGATGCCTTCTCCGGGGACATCGCGACGGCCCTGGTCGGCTAGCGCGCGTCGTATCGAGTGCCAGAGCGAGACGTTGGCCAGCCGCGCAGCATCCAGGCACACGCCAACGAAATCACGTCCGAACCCGTGAATGCTCAGGTAGTCAGCAGCGGGCCAAGTGCAACGGCGCTGGAAAAAGACTTGATCGCCCCCGCCGCCCGTGAACATCGCTTGCGCTCGGTGCGCCGCGGCGACTTCGGCGTCCATGCGCCCGGCATCCATGCATCCGATATAGCTCACCGGAACGGGCATCGCGCTGACGCCCAAGATGTCGTCGAGGCGGAACGTGGCGTCACGCTCTCTCTCGATGAGTTCGACGCTTCCCCTTTGCGCCGCAAGACGCGCGAAGCCGCGCTCGTCGCTGTCCGATCCAGCTGAGAAGTAATTGAGGCAAGTGGTTCGCGCGGCAGCGGACTTGGCGCACAGGCTGCCGAGCAGGACAGCGGAATCGAAGCCGCCCGACAGCCTCAACAGAATCTGGTCGTAGCAGGATGACCAGGCGCCCACGCAACGCACGACCATTCGCCTCAACTCCGCCGCTGCGATCTCCGGTTCCCATTCGACGGGTGTCCTGGCGACGTCGACCGCGCTCCAAAGCGTCACCGGCCTGAGAACCCCGTCGGCCAGGGGTACGAGTTGCCCCGGCAGGACCTGCGAGACGCCTTCGAGCGCAGTCCGAGCCCCGCCGAGATGCCCCAGCAATGTGAGCGCGGCAATCGCTTCCCAGTTCACCGCCGGGGCAGTTGAGTCCGGAGTGAGGGCCAGGAGGTCTTCGAGCCACGAGAAGAAGATGGCAACGCCCTCGACATGCCGGAGGAAGCAGGGAAGGGCGCCGCCCGGGCTGCGCAGAAGGCATGTGCCGCGTTGGTCGGATCGAAGCACCGCCATATAGCGTCCCCAGTAGCCGTCCACCAAGGCTTGCCCATCCGTGTGCAGGATCCTTGCACCCTCGCCAGGAGAGAGTTCCAGGTCGGCGGATTCGGACGGATCGTCTCGCCGTCGGAAGAGTCTTCCCAGAGCGACGCCTCGATCCAGCGGTAGCGGATAGACGCCGTTGACGCCTTCCTGGCTGCCGCATGTGTAGACGCGCAGTCCACTGCCGGAGAGCGCCGGACGCCAGCCCGACGCGTTCCGGATCGAGTCGTCGAGCCTGCGCGCGAACGCTGCCTGCGCCGCGTGCTCGGGGCTCCAGCTGAAGCCGAAGTATCGGAACATGATTTTCGTGCTTCCTCAGACGACGAGGATCGGCTGATAGTGGCGAACTCGTTCGGCGAGATCGTTGAGGACAACGCCACCGCTTTGTACCCACGAGTGCGCGCCGAAGGGATGGACACGCACGCCGATGACCCATTGCGGAAATAGTCCCTGGGTTGCCAGGAAATGAATCAATGTCAGGGAGTCGTTGAGGCACCGGTCACGGCTGGTCAACGCGAAAGGTCGCAAGCGCACGTAGCAGGCAACCGCCGCCAGCATGGCGCCGCTGACCTCGGCCAAAGGTGCGGAATAGCGCTTCCTCAGGGCCACGACTCGGTCCGCGATGTCGGCCAGGCTGCGTCGGCGCAGCCACACCGTGGCGATGTGCGTCGCTCGCCACAGTCGAAAGAGACTCAGCCAATCGATCTCAGCTGCCCTCCTCGCGTCGTCGATGTTCAGGCTGGTGACCGCCTCGGTGAACGTGAGCGGTTGCCGAGCCGGCCGTTCGGCCGGCGTATCCGACAGTAGCTTCTCGGCGCGCAGGCGGCTCAGCGAAGCGTGAAGAAGCGGATTGGATGGGTTACCCAAAGTATCGGAGTTCGCTCCGCCATCGCAAATGGCAGCGGACAAGGCGGCGAGATGAGGGCCAACCATGCCGAAGTACGTGCTTCTCAGGAGATCCAGGAAGATCATCTGGTCGCCAATGCGGCAGACACGCACGTGATCGGCGAGTCGAGACGAGGATATGGACGGGGATGCGGACATGTTCTTCCTAAACGTGGCGGCGTGCGGCCGAGTGTCCGCACGCCGCTCTTTGCTACCTCAGCGGTTCAATCCGGACGGAAGTGGAATTGCGATTCGGGCTCGCCCGGCAGGGCGGTCTGCCCGCCCCTGGTTTCTTCCTTCGCATCGCCCAGTTCCACAATCTCCAGTTCCATTTCCAGTTCGTCGTTCATGACGTTCTCCTTCAGTGAGGTTGAGTACGCAGTGCCTTCAGCGGAATTGCTTCCGGCAAGCAAAAGATAGGACTCGCGCCCAGGCCGACGCAAACAAAGAATGCGACGGTCGCACGCGTTCGGTTTGTCGACTGCCGGATCTCGCGGGGTTCGTACGAGGGTGGGCTGCGTAGTGCCGATGGCTCGCGACCGCAACGCGCCGCCGTCGGCATCGTTCGGTTCCCATCAAATCAACGGTCAGGCGCGAACGATCCCGAAGCCGAGCAAACTGTTACGCCTCGTCCACTGAGGTTTTTGTTCGCTGAAACGTCATGCACTCATGGAGAACTCCGTCCCGATCGTGGCGACGTCGGTCATCTGGCATATCGTCTGGCAGCTGGTCCAGGGAAACGACCTCACCAGCCCGGAAGTGGCCGGGCGCATTCGTGCACGCCTGCTGTCCGTGCATCGGCGGCCGGGCCGTGAGCTCCTGCACTACCTGTTGACGCCCACCGAGATGCACCTGCTCTCGAGGCTGCCTTCAGACGAGTCACCGAGCGAGGTCGCGCCGGCCATCGGCAACATGGTGGCGCGCTGGGTGCGCGCGGAGCGGCATGCGTCCGGAGCCGTTCTTGCCGGCCGCTTTCGCGCGTACGCGATCGAGTCGGACGAAGCTGCGCGAGACGAGCTTCGGATATTGGCTTGGCGGCCCGTCGCGCTGGGGCTTTGCAAGGCGCCGACATATCACGTGACCTCGTCGCTGCGCGCGACGCTCGGGCTCCGGCGCGTCGACGGCTTCAACATTTTCAGCCCGCTGCGGCTGTTCGGCCCGACCTTTCCGGATAACCGTTCCGCGCTGGCGGCGTCCATCGCTCGACGTCCGGGCGTCATCGACATGCGCCGCTGGGAACTCACGCGCGGCATGGTGCGGGCGCCCGGCGATGCGGGGACGGTCTCCGGCGTGACGCGGCCGGTGAAGGGCCTGGCTGCCGCCCTGGTGGCAGCGAGCCAGCCGCAGGGCATCGATGGGGCGCTGCTGTTGCTCGAACGCTGGGTGCTGGCGAGGATGGGCCTGCAAGAAGGCGCCGATCTGGCGGTGCCGCACTCGCTCGCCGGCGCCCGGGTTCATGCACTGGTGGCCATCCTGGCCGTGCAACTCGAGCTTTGCTCGGCGGCCTCCGTGGCTAGGCACTTTCGGCGCGCCAAGGCCACGCTCAGCGAACGGATGGCGGCCAGCCGCGGCGAACCAAAGGATCAGGCCATCCTCGGACTGCCATTGAAGCGGATCGTGGACGAGGCCGTCGACCTGCGCACGAGAACGACCGCGTCATGGAAAAAACTCAGCCGCCCTCGAACGACGCGCTGAGCCGCCGTCGCGCCGTCTCTTCGTCGATCCCCATCGCCACGGCCCACGCCTTCACCTGGTCCTCGCCGATGCGCCCCACGTTGAAGTAGCTGGCCTGCGGATGCGCCAGGTAGAAGCCGGACACGCTCGCCGCCGGCGTCATCGCCAGGCTCTCGGTCAGTTGCATGCCGATCTCGTCGGCGCGCATCGCACGGAACATGTCGCGCTTGACGCCGTGCTCGGGGCAGGCCGGATAGCCGGGCGCCGGGCGGATGCCCTGGTACTTCTCGGCGATCATCTCCTCGACCGAGAGCTTCTCGTCGGACGCGTAGCCCCACAGCTCGGTGCGCACGCGCTGGTGCAGGCGTTCGGCGAAGGCCTCGGCGAGGCGGTCGGCGATGGCCTTGAGCATGATGGACGAATAATCGTCGTGCGCCGCCTCGAACCCGGCCTCGTGCTTGTCGACGCCCAGGCCGGCGGTCACGGCGAACAGGCCGATCCAGTCCGGTTTCGTGCCCTTGGGCGCGATGTAGTCGGCCAGCGAGCGGTTGGGGCGCCGCACCTCGACGCCGTTCGCGTCGGGGATCAGCGGACGCTCCGTCTGCATGCGCAGCGGCGCCCACTTCAGCAGCACCTCGGTGCGCGACTCGTCGGTGTAGATCTCGATCGTGTCGTCGTCCACCGTGTTGGCGGGCCAGAAGCCCATCACGCCGTTGGCGATGAGCCAGCGCCCGTCCACCACGCGCTTGAGCATCGCCTGGCCGTCGGCGAACACCTTGGTGGCGGCCTCGCCGACGACCTCGTCGGTGAAGATCTTCGGGTACGGTCCGGCCAGGTCCCAGGTCTGGAAGAACGGGCCCCAGTCGATGCACGCGGCGATCTCGGCCAGGTCGTACTGCTTGAACTGGCGCCGGCCGATG
>FSWB01000593.1_pt1 | contig 12188 bp, 16 predicted proteins | sample 1637871 | NCBI WGS metagenome assembly FSWB01 (sample SAMEA3914789, study PRJEB12502) | metagenome | biome: forest; material: soil | place: Canada | collected 2011-07-03 | depth 0.3 m
CAATGTGGTGCCGTCATTTGTGGATCCAACGATGCCGAGCAGATGCCCCGTGTCGATGTCTCCTTCTTGCACGTGGACTTGCTTCTCCTCGTCCTCCCAAACCAAGGTCGTTTTTCCATGCTGCCAATACTGGCTAAGCAGCGTTCCAACGTTCGGAAGGGTGAGCACATCGGGCCTAGAGCTGTAGTGCGCTAGAGGCTCTTCTGCGATTTTGTGATCATCCAATACTCGCAGGTACGATATTTCAGCAGCATTTGAATTCGCCGAGACAACTAGACTCAGATCCTTCGGCCCATGAACGAGTTCAGGGTCCAATCCAAACGGAAGTCGAACAAGCCGACTCAGGACGAAACTATCGTCCTGTGGTTTCAAGACGTAGAGTCCATCAGCGCTCGCGACGACAAAGCCGACACCTTTTACGAGCTCGGCACTGGTGATGATGGCCTCTGGCACCGCCCCCGTAACTTGCGTGAACTTTATCGACGTCCCAGAGGCGCGAGCGACGAACAAGCCGCGAAAGCTGTCGACGAGAGCGCCGACACCGGGCCACGCGTAGAGGTGAGCCTTGTATTGTCCGAAGTTCGACAACAACACGGGCATCTGAGAGTGGGATTCCGGTCGCGTAATCGCGACACCGTAAGGCAATCCCCAGAGATAGCTGCCGCCATCGAAGGCAACTACATCGGCGGGCTGAGGAACAATGTGCGGCGGAGGATGGAGGCCGACATAGCACTCGATCGAAGTTCCCTCATTGCCCTGCCGACCCACCATCGCGTGTGAGCGGTACAAGATGATCAAGAGGACGAGAAGTGCAGCTCCGAGTGTCGCGGCGACGAGAAGACGCCTCCAGAATTGACCGCGACCTGGGCTGATGGGATCTTGAGCTGTCATGGGGCTCCTCGTGTCGGCAACCGTATTCCGCCTTTCCTGAGGCGACTCGACGCGACCACCGAAGCAGAATGCCCACTTTCAATTTGTATTGCAAGGTCGGAGGGCCCGGCTAGCCGAGGCCGCTCCTCACCCTTTCCCGCGTTCTGTGTCGAGCGTCGGGTATACCGATCCGGACTGAGAGTATCTGGTCAGGATTCGAACTGCACCCGCGCCTAACCGCGCTTATGTCAACGCGACGGGCGCCCCAGTTCGTCTCGCCTGGACGCGGTGAAGGTCGGGCCCGGACGAGCTGTCACATTGGGCTGGCATCCTCCCGGCCGCGCCAGTGAGCGTGCGCGACGAGGGTCCATGAAACGCAGTGAACTCTACGCCCGTGTTTGGGTCGAACCCATGATCCGGGTGGCAGCCGATTTGGGCCTGTCCGGCCCGGGCCTGGCCAAACTCTGCGCCCGCAGCGGCATCCCAACGCCTGCGCGCGGGCACTGGGCCAAGCTGCAGGCGGGCAAGCGCTCACCCCAGGAGCCGATGGCTCAGCCCGAGCTCGATCCGAACATTGCGCTGCCTACACCGGCGCGGCGCGAACGCAAGGAGCGGAAGAGGGCGTTCGACGAGGGCGTTCGCGCGGGCGTGAACTTCCGAGGCAAAACGGACGTCGCACCTAGCGACGGGCAGCCCGAGCAGGAGGCCACTGATACGTCACGCCGGGACGCGGTGGACATGAGCGCCATCGTCGCGACGATGGCGGACACGCTCGATCGACCGCACGCGCTGGTGCGTGCCACCGCCGTGGCGGTGGCACGTTTGCCCACGCTCATAAAACGGTGGGAGCGCGCCACGCCGATGCAGCGCGCTTCCTTGACCTTGCCGCATCGACCGCTCTTTCGAAACGGTCGTTATGAGCTCGATGTGCCCGGCGGCCTGGCCCTCATCGCCTCGCTGGAGGCGATGGACTGGATCCTGCGTTTCGTCGATGCGCTACTGAAGGGGTTGCGAGGGCAGGGCGTTCGCATCGAGCGGACGAAGCGCGACGACGAGCGGATCGCGGTGCTTCGCCTGACCAAGAATGTTGAGGAACTCGTGCTGTCCCCGGTGGTTGAGGGATACAAGCGCGAGTCCGTCGGCGCCGAAGAGTTGGCGCGCCTGCAGGAGGAAAGCGGGGGGGCCAGCAAATGGCGATATTGGCCGTCGGGGCGCATGAGTATCAGCGTCCAGGGCACGGAGCGCATCGTGAGCGCGAGCTGGTGCGGCACGCCCGAGCGTCTCGAGGCGCAGCTGGGCACGATCGTCGCGACATGCCTTGAGTTGATGGCGCAGCAGCCGACGCACCGGAAGGAACGCGAGATCGAGCAAGAGCGGCAGCGGCTGGAAGCCGAGCGTCAATACAAGCTGCGGCGGCAACGCGAGGCGCGAGAGGAGCAGCTCAAGCGGGCGTTTGAAGCGTCACAACAGTACGGGCAGGAGCGGCTGCTGCGCCGGTTCCTGGCGATGGTCGAAAGGGAGGCAGATCAGTTTGTCGGGCCTTACCCAGAGCGGGCCAAAGTGTGGCTGCAGGTCGTGCGGGCGCAACTCGAAGCGCAGAGTCCTTGGCGACACACCCTCGGTGAGTCCTTGCAGGGGCTGTCTTGGCAGCCGTGGCCGCCGCGCTGGTGGCCCAGCTCCGAGGCGCTCGAGGACGACTGATCAAGTTCGTCAACTCGGACGGCTCGAGTGGGTCAGCGCTGTGCGCCGCGCTCTCAGTCTCATGTCCGAAATGCAGCGGTTGCCGACTTTAGGGAATGGCGATCACAAGTCAGCTTTGTGATCGGAACCGGTCTCGATCGGTGCTCTTCGTACGCGATCTAAGAACCTGCGCGCCGCGAAGGAGCGCGGGCGTGGACGGCTCACTGCAGAGACCGTCGAACTTGCTCCGCAAGTGCGGCGTTTCTTCGCGTGATCTCAGCCAGTTGTTCCTCCGATACATGAAACGACACTGAAACCTCGTCCGGGGTGGTAAAGGTCATGACTCGAGTCGTCTGATCCCATGCGAGCGAAATATCGAGCTTCTCCAGCGCACAGGGTAGACGGCAGTCTCGAACTTGCTCACGACGCTCGCGCACGTCCAGCAAGATCATGGGCAGCGTCAGCATGAGGCGTTCTAGAAAGTCCGGCGACACGGTGAGGGTCATCTGTGGCGCGGAAGCACAGTCGCTGAGAACGAACGTCGTTTTCTTTCCATCATCTGACGTGGCGCAATTGAGGAGGATGTCCGCGTTGAAACGGTCGGTCATAGAGAGGGGGGCTTGTTGGCGATAACACATTCTTCGTGATCGAAATCGTAAACGTCGCTGTCGATACGAAAACCCGTTTCTTGCTGTGCAAGGAGCCACGCTTCGTCTTGCTCAACTCACCGCTGTCGTGGCGTAGTGCGATCAGGCAAGCCATCGAGGGCCTCAACAATTCAACCGCAACAAACGGAGTTCGAAGATTTGCAGATTGCTTCAGGCTCCAGCATATGACGCGAGACGTATCCTGATCCACGACGCAGCGAAGCAAGGTATCGAACCATGATCATTGGGCAGGTGCTGGCCTTGCTCCAGGGCAGCGACGAAGATGAATGCACCGGCAAGGCATGCCCCGTAGAGGTGCTCCGCTGCAATCCACTGGATATTCCCGACGAGGTCGTCTACGCGGTGGCGGAGTACCCGCTGGGATACCTATTGGTGGCGGCATATGAGTCCGAGCCCTGCGCGGTCATTGCCGGCATGGATGAGATCTCACTCACCAACGCCTTAAAAGAACTCTATCCGCGCGCTCGACTTCGAAGCGGCAGCGCCGAGCTGGGCTCAACCATCGAACTCATTCGTGACCTCGTCTGCTTCTAGGGCGGAGATGTCGGCGTCGCCACAGTACCTCCGGCCGGGTGCCCGTGATGACGCAATGCCGCCTCGATCGACCGGCGAATAGCCACTCCCTTCCGGTTTGCTCGAACCAGTCCCTTCCGAAGTGCAACTTGGCAAAAATCGCTCGCCGCAGCGACCATACAGAGCCGAACCCTATGCCGCAAGACGTTCCCAACCTCAACCACGACTCTGCCCCTCAGGACCGCGCGCTCGCGGATCCAGGGCGCCTGGAAACCCTCTGCGACGGCGTCTTCGCGATCGTCATGACGCTTCTGGTCCTTGAAATTCACCGACCAGGAGAGGTGGTGGGCGGCCTCGGCCTGCAGCTCATTGAGGCATGGCCATCCTATCTGGCCTACACAGTGGCGTTCGTCTACGTGGGCGTGATCTGGTTCAATCACCACTACATGTTTGAGCGGCTGCGCAAAGTTGACCTCCGTTGCGGTTGGATCAACCTCGGCATCCTGGGCACGACCGCCTTGATCCCATTCCCGACCGGGGTGCTCGCAACGGCTTTTCGAGATGGCAACCTATCAGATCAACGCGCTGCAATTGTCTTGTACGCACTGGTTGCCGGCCTGATGTCGGCCTCCTGGCTGCCACTCTTCGTGCATCTTCACAGACACCCGGAGCTTGCCCGCGTCGGCGTTCCGCGCGATCTGTTTGCCGCGCAACTCGTTCGTCCGATATTGGGTGTTCTGTCGTACGTCGTAGCGGCCGCGCTCGGATGGTTTTTTCACCCGATCATCGCGGTGCTGATTTTCGTCCTCATGGCAGCCTACTACGCGGGAACAAGCCGTGGCCTCCGCTGGCGGGAAAGCAACTGAAGCCTCCACGACAGAAACGTCGCCCGATCGCAGCCTGGGAATTTCCTCTAACGTAGGTCGGAATGCGAGCCTGTCCGGCCCAGTCGTCGTCTACGAATCGCGTTGAGCGACTGTAGTGGAAACATCCGGCACAGGTTGTCCATCCTGCAGATTCGACCGCAGGCTTCTAGGAGCTCTCTCAGTTACTCATTGGACTGAGATGGGCTGGCTCTGCGCTTCGGGCAGCGCTGCGGTCGAAGGAGTTCCGTCTGCTACGACGCGCACGGCTCGCGCAACTCATGGAGAAGCGAAAAACGCCGCAGGCGAATGCTGCGGCGTCGACGACGCGCTACCGGTTCGGCCATCGCAGGCCGGCCAGGCTCACCGCACTTCTGGCGTTGGCTCAGATATGCTTGATCAGACCAAGCTGCTCGAGTGCCTTCACGCCGTCATCGAGCCCGATCTCCTCGACGATCTTGCCGTTTTCGAGACGCAGCACGGTCGTTCCCGTGAACCGCATCGCGCGACCCGTATTGGCCGGCAGTGAGCCCACCAGGAAGTCGTCCCACGCGGCGCCGGTGTGGGTGCCACCACCTTCCCAACGGCCGACCACGTAATCGCCTTCAGCGATCAAATCCGCCGCGCCCCAGAAATTGAGGTCGGGGAACGCTGCGCGGAAGTCGGTCATGAACGCCTTGATGTCCTCGCGGCCACGACGCGGCTCGTGCAACGAGTAGTGCAGCAGCATGTCCGGCGCGGCCAGTTCGTCGACGATCGACAGGTCGCACTTCTCGCCCCAGAAGCTGGTGAACCAGCGGCCGACGATCGCCTTGTTGTCATCTTGCTTCGACATGAAAGTTCCTTGGTCTCGTTCAGAGGCGCGCAGGATTGCCCGCCCTTGGAACCGCACGATATCGACGGGTAGCGGCGTCGGCGCTCCGTTTCTTGCTGACCGAATTCATTCAACTTTTTCTCGAACCCGACGACGCGAAGGCATGTGCGTGGCCTGGAGCGCCACGCACATTCAGTCAACCTGAACGACCAGCTGCGCGACTGTCCCAGCCGGCGCCATCAGCAGGTCGGAACCTCTTTCAGACAAGCCTCGCAATGGGGGCACCTCTCGGCCACCAGATTGAGTCGACGGAGAGCAAATCGGACTCGCTCCACATACTCGCTGACGAGGGAAGGGCACCAACCATTTTGCGCATTCCGGCTCGCCGGCTGACAAGTCCCGTGCTGTGGAGTATGACGAGGGACCCTACGCCGGATTGCCGGAGCAGAGCCTCAAGGGGCTTTCCTCGCTCGAGCCCGCGGATGCGGACGTAGGTGCCGTGGCGGACGCAATCGCGCGCGTCGTCGATCTCCCATTCGGGGCGCGCCCGTTCCGCGTGCACATTGATCCGTCGCAGGATGGCTGCGAGGTCGCAACGGCGTGGCCGATCGTGTTCGCACCGAGATGTATCGCCGCATCGGCCTAGAGGACCTCTTGAAGCCGCGCGTGATCAGTTAAGGAAACAGCCGGGGGCGAATGAGGATTCGGCGCTCGCCTTCGCTCCCGGGTGGCAGCCACGATGCCTGACCAGCCGCGCACCGCTAGGTTCGAGATCCTTTGGTCGACGCTGGTCCGGCTCTCGACGCATTCGACATCGGCAAGGAGGTGGCCCCGGCGCAAGAAACGGATCGTACGTACGGCGCAGCGGCAATAGGCTCAGAGCAACTCCGCATCCCGATCCCGCTATGTCTCCCCTTCCCAATGCTGCAGGTTCACGACGACACAATCAGGATCAGCCGCGCGAGCCTCATCAATCGATCGATGAGTTGCTGGCCCGCTTGAATCTTGACTCCGACGGCAGACCGCGCGGAGAGAGTCCCGGTGCGTCGCCGTCGCAGGCCCGCCCCGGTAAGGCTCCCAGCAGCATCACGCTCGTCGTGCGATCGCTCAGATGGTCGAACACCGAGCCTTTCGATACCACCACCAGGCTGAGCGCGGTTGTTCACGATCTCGTGGACAAAGATGCCAACGAGTCGCGGCTCTTGCTGACTCTCGCCGACGACAGGCCCATAGACGAGGCTCCATCGGCCGAAGCGTTCCACATGGCGCTCATGCACGCCATCAGCCTACACAGGCTGCACCGACTCTTCACACACGGAGAGAGTGGCGCGCATCACCGTGGGGTCGTTCCTGGCGGCTACAGCGAGCGCACAGGCGAGACTTTTCCGCACGAAATGGCCGCTTGGCGCGCTGAGTTTCGCGCGATGGCACCCGAGCAACAGATGCTGGCCGCCACAATTGTCTGGCTGTATCAATCTGGCCCCGATTCGACCTGGCTCCGTCGGGTGCCCTGCACGTGGCCAGCGACCGAGGCCATTCAGTACATGCGCGACGCCGGCTGCATCCGTGACTGGCTTCGCCTCGTCGCACTCTGCCCCGGCTGGTAGAAATCCGAATTCAACCGCAAGGAGCGGAGTTTCGTGCGCCGGGGAGGTTCCTAGACTTCAGTCATCGCAAACCAAACAGGGTATCCACGTGAACACGACCGAAACCACCAAGCTTCAGCTCCGCTTCCGTGCGCCGATGGCAGTCGGCGGACAACTGATCAGCTACGCCGTAGGAGCATGCTCCATCGGAGAACTGCTCGTGGCACGTGGCGCACGCGGCATCTGCGCGATCTTTCTCGACGACACTCCCGAAGGCTTGCGCAACAAGCTGCACGAGGCATTTCCCGACAGTACGGCCCATCAGAGGCAGGATTCGCTGCAGGACGACCTCGACAAGGTGCGCGACTTCATCGACAGCGCGGACGGGGCCGTGACGCTCGAGATAGACGCCGAAGGGTCGGCATTCCAACAGCGCGTGTGGAAGCTGCTGCGCGAGATCCCGGTAGGAAGCACTCTCAGCTACTCACAGGTCGCAGAGCGGCTGGGCACACCCGGCGCTGCCCGAGCAGTGGCGAGTGCGTGCGCGGCCAATAAGCACGCCGTAGTGATTCCGTGCCACCGCGTGGTTCGGGGCGACGGCTCCGTGTCGGGATACCGGTGGGGTGCGGACCGCAAGCGGCGCCTCCTGCTCAAGGAGTCGGGACGGTGATCCGCGGAGGGTCGGCTATCACCGACGGCGCACCATACGACTGGGAATCGATCGCCAGATCGCTCGACGCGCACGGCAACGCCGTCCTTCCTCAGCTGTTGTCGACAGCCGAATGCGCAGAGCTGATCGGCATGTACGAGCAGAGCGAGAGGTACCGAACCCGAATCGTGATGGCCAAGCGTGGCTTCGGGTCCGGCGAGTACAAATACTTCTCCTATCCGCTGCCTGCCGTGGTCGCAAGGCTGCGAGCAGAGCTGTATCGCAACCTGGCGCCAATCGCAAATCGATGGAATGAAGCCCTGGCCGTTGATGTCCGCTACCCCCGAGAGCTCTCCGAGTTCATCCAGCGTTGCCATGCAGCGGGGCAGCAGCGTCCGACCCCGTTGATCTTGAAGTACGGCGTGGGCGACTACAACTGCTTGCACCGGGATCTGTACGGCGAGCACGTCTTCCCACTACAGGTTGCCATCCTCCTGGCGCAGCCAGGCAAGGATTTCGAAGGGGGCGAGTTCGTCATGACGGAGACCGGTTCCAGAGGTCAGCGCGCAGAGGTGGTGGCGCTGAGCCAGGGGGATGCTGTCATCTTCACCGTCAACGCTCGACCGGCAGCCGGCGCACGCGGAGTGCGCAAGGTTTCAATGCGCCATGGCGTCAGCCGGGTCTTGCGCGGTCGCCGAAATACCGTCGGGATCATCTTCCACGATTCAAAATGACCTCCTACCTTGACGATCTCTTCCCCGCGGATCTCACACCACGCCGCGAGGCGATCGGCGAACAGGCATTCGTGCTTCGCGGGTTCGCGCTTCCGCATGCAAACGAGCTGATTGCCTGCGTGGCGGAGCTGGATCGGCTCGCGCCCTTTCGACAGATGGTCACTCCCGGCGGCTTCACCATGTCGGTTGCCATGACGAACTGCGGTCGCCTCGGCTGGACAACAGACCGTCGCGGATACCGATACAGCCAGACAGATCCAGTGTCGGGTGAACCCTGGCCCGCGTTGCCCGAACTCTTTGTGACGCTGGCCCGCCGGGCCGCGGCTCAGGCAGGTTTCGAGAAGTTCACGCCCGATGCATGCCTGGTCAACCGGTACCGCCCGGGAAGCCGCCTTTCGCTGCACCAGGACAAGAACGAGCAGGACTACGACGCGCCCATCGTGTCCGTGTCGCTCGGCATCCCGGCGACGTTCTTGTTCGGCGGTCATGAACGATCGGATAAGGCGAGTCGAATTCCCCTTCATCACGGCGACGTCACGGTCTGGGGTGGCCAGGACCGACTGCGTTATCACGGCGTGCTGCCGGTGAAATCACATCCGCACCCGATGGTCGGCGACGAGCGCATCAACTTCACGTTTCGCAAGGCTGGCTAAGCCTTCCGACGATCTGTTCGCATCGACTCGTCCGAATGGTCTCGACAGCAAGAAACGGATGGCTCCCGACCACGTGCACGCTCACACTGAGCATCCGACGCAAAAAAACGGAGACCTTGCATGGCCAGCGCCACACCCAAACGGAAGTCCGTGCCCACTGGCGATGCAGTTCCGCTCGGATCCTCGCCTCCCGAAGCTTCCGCTCGCACAAAAGTGATCCTGTGGCTTCAACAGGCCGTTACCGAAGGCCGCGCTGTTTGGAGGATCCGCGCGAGCGGTCTCTCCGAAGTTCATTTCAAGTCCGGTGAGGCATTCCTCCTCGAGGTGGATGGCATCAGTCGCATCCAGAAGAGTACATGGACGGGGCTCCACTCATGAGAATGAACATAGGCAAATTCGACTCGGAAGTCGGCATGCTGACGATCGTCACCAATGAGCGCGCAGAGGTCTGCGCCATCGAACTGGGTAGCCGGGCGGCCCAGCTTCCGCAGAGACTGCGGACTCTCTACGGCAGCAGCGAAATCGCCGGCGAGGGCATCCCCGACGCTGTGAGCGGTGCCCTCGTCAGCTACTTCGCTGGCGATCTCGCAGCCATCGATGCAATCGATGTCGCGAAGCCCGGATCAGAGCTCGAACGCCGTGTTTGGGAGGCGCTCAGAGCGATCCCGCACGGAACGACCACGACCTACGGCGAGCTCGCGCGCAAGCTCGGGTACGACGACCCGCGCGCGGCGGTGGACGTTGGCGCAGCCAACGCGGCCAATCCAATTGCCATCGTCGTGCCATGCCATCGCGTGATCGCAAAGAACGGCGACCTGAGAGGCTATGCCTGGGGTTTGTCTCGCAAGGCCTGGCTGCTCGCCCACGAAGGAGCGACGCCGATGGCAGCCAAGGCACGCCCAGTCGAAACTGGCCGGCTGCCTGGATTCTGACCCGATGATCCTCGCAGACCTCTCCTCCGAAGCGTTCTCCCGAGCGTCCACTGCCCTTTCGGGGGTCGACAAGGACTGGGCACGGCATGTCGAGTCGATTGGCCCCTGTCTGCTCGAGGCAAAGCCTGCGAGAGAGCCCTACGAAGCATTGGTTCGCGCGGTCGCCTATCAACAACTGCATGCCAAGGCCGGTGACGCGATCCTCGCTCGATTCCTGGCGCGGTTTCCTGATTCACGGTTTCCGGAAGCGGCCGCGGTGCTCGCCGCCGAGGAGACAGCCCTTCGCGGATGCGGATTTTCCGCGAGCAAGGTCTCGACCATCCGAGGCATCGCGCAGGCAACTCTAGATGGGATCGTACCCGCTCGCGCAGAGGCCGTCGGACTCTCGAATGAAGCGCTGATCGAGCGACTCGTCGGCATTCGCGGCATTGGTCGCTGGACGGTGGAGATGTTCCTGATCTACACGCTCAGTCGATCCGACGTACTACCGGTCGATGACTTCGGCGTTCGCGACGGCTACCGCCGCCTCAAGGGCCTGGACGCAATGCCTACACCTCGGCAGATGCGCGAGATCGGCGAGGCCTGGAAGCCGCATCGCACCGTCGCCGCCTGGTACTTGTGGCGATCGACGCGGTCGACCTGAGTTCGATCGCAAGAAACAGAATGCGCACACACGGCCGCGTCCCTACAGTCAAGCATCGACGAGCCATGACACAGAAAATGAAACCGAGCCAACCACCCCATCCTCCCAGCCGCTATGCCAGCGACGATGAACGCTGGGCGGCCGTCCTCGCGCGAGACGCGGCGGCCAATGGTGAATTCGTGTACGCCGTGAAGACCACCGGCATCTATTGCGGCCCGACCTCTTCCGCTCGGTTGCCGAAGCGCGAGAACGTCGAATTCTTCGCCACGGTCTCGGCGGCGGAAGCGGCAGGCTACCGGGCAAGCCGCCGAGCATCCGCCGACCAAACCGCCTCTGCGACACACCGTACAGACATGGTCGCAAGGGTATGCAAGCTGATCGACGAAGCTGAGGTTCAGCCAAGCCTGGAACAGATGGCGTCGGAGGCTGGTCTGAGCACCTTCCATTTCCACCGAGTATTCAAGGCCGAAACCGGACTTACGCCGAAGGCATACGCAAGCGCTTCGCGAGCCCGGCGCCTGCGAGGTGAACTGGGTGATTCGGCCACGATCACGGATGCCATCTATGGCGCCGGCTTCAACTCCAACAGTCGTTTCTACGAGGCATCCACAACTCTCCTCGGGATGTCCGCGAAGGAATATCGCGACGGGGGATCCAATGCAGAGATTCGGTTCGCAGTTGGGCAGTGTTCGCTGGGCGCAATCCTCGTCGCTCAAAGCCAGCGGGGCATCTGCGCGATCCTGCTGGGAGATGATCCGGATGCTTTGGTGAAGGACCTTCAAGACAAGTTCAAGAAGGCCAAGATCATCGGAGGAGACGAAGGCTTCGAGCAGCTCATCGCGCAGGTCGTCGGCTTCATCGAACAACCTGCCCTCGGATTGAACCTCCCGCTCGATGTACGCGGTACGGCGTTCCAGGAACGTGTCTGGATGGCACTTCGAGAGATTCCGCCTGGCGTTCGCGTGAGCTATGCACAAGTCGCAGAGCGCATCGGGTCGCCTCGGGCCGTGCGCGCTGTCGCCCAGGCGTGTGGAGCAAACTTGCTCGCCGTTGCTATCCCGTGCCATCGTGTAGTCAGACGCGACGGTGACATCTCAGGCTATCGATGGGGCGTCGAGCGCAAGCGCGAGCTGTTGACGCGCGAAGCCCAAGGCGGCGAGGTCAAGCAATGAGTCAAGCCGTGCTGAGCGATCTGGACTGGGTGCAGATCGGCCTTGATCTAGACAAGGAGGGCTACGCGGTTCTACCCGGCCTGATTTCGCTGTCGCAGGTGATCTCGCTCCTGGCGTCGAACGACCGCACAGAGATGACTCCGGGCCGGGGGCCCAGCTGGCACCTCGGTGAAGGATCCGCGAGGCGTCTCGCGCCGCCACTGCCGGCACCGCTTGACGATCTCGCGTGCGAGCTCTACGAGCGCCTGGCCGGGATCTCGAACCGGTGGAAATCCACCATGAACGAGTCGCTGTCGTTCCCGCCGCGTCTTTCGGATCTGCAAGCTCTGCTGACGCCGGATGGTTTGAAAATACCTCAGGCCATCGTTTCTCGCCTATGTGTGGGAGAGCAGGAGCCCCTGCATCAGACTG
>FSWB01000556.1_pt1 | contig 12054 bp, 16 predicted proteins | sample 1637871 | NCBI WGS metagenome assembly FSWB01 (sample SAMEA3914789, study PRJEB12502) | metagenome | biome: forest; material: soil | place: Canada | collected 2011-07-03 | depth 0.3 m
CCCGGGCGACCGGCTGCGACGCGAGCGGACCAGCTGCGTCCCGGGCCCGACGAGCGGCCATGGATGGCGGATGGCGGCGGCGAAGAACCGCTTCAGAAAGGGTTTTACGCCGAGGATGAACCAAGAACCTCTGCAAGCCCTTGATGTCATTAAGAAAAATTGCGGTTAGGTCCTGTACAGACCTACCGCCATTTTTGATTTTTTCTATGCCCGCGGAGCATCGCGGCGATGGACTTGGCTGCGGTTACTCAGTCCAGCGAGTTCATGCTCAAAATTCGGCCGGAGTCATCGATTTCAGCGCGAACCACACTTGGAACAATGGCCCCGAAGGAGTTGGTGCCGCGAAACTTCGTTAAGACGATGATGGAATGCCCCTTGTCGATGTACCGCGTGCTGACATGCTCATAGCTGTCCGGGTTCTTCATCGTTTCTTTGAGGGCTCGTTCGAGCTCGATATGCGCGCCGTTCCACTGCGAAAACTCGCGTTCAATGAAGGCCTTGCGGTTGGCTGCCATCTGCTGGCGAGCGCTCTCAGCCACTTGGGCTTGGAGTTGTACGTCAAGGGCCTTCGCTTTCGCCCGCACGCTCGCGTTTTCGGGCTCGGCCACCATCACCATCTGGTAATACTTGACGCGAGTTTCAAGCGGAAGAGAGTCGTCGTCCTTCAAGTGTCGAGCCTCCGCCACGTCTATGGCGTTCAGTTCTGCAGAAAAGTCTTCAGTCGGCAAAAGAGTTTGAAGGTGCCTCACCTGGTCACGGGAATCGGCAAATTTGCCGTTGTCCCGGGCAACATGAATAGCTGCGAGCACCTCTTCCTTGTGGGCGAGGTAGCGGCTCCGCTCTTCCTGCTTGGCATGCTCCGCCTGCTCAGCGCGTTTTGCTGTGGCGACCTGCGCGTCGCTTAACTCCTGGCCGTGCTGTATCGCCGCGGCAACGGTGAACCCGACCTGGACGAGCAGAGCAATAAAGAATCCCGTGATGACGTACTTACGAGGAGGTGTGGGAACTCCATAGGAGTTCAGCCTAGCTCGCACGGGTGGGGCGCAATAGAGCCCAAGGCATAGGCCAATGACAAGCGCTACCCAGCTGAATTCGCCTACAACCTGCACCGCTGTCAGCAGCGCTACGAATCCCGCGAGAACCCAGGACGCAAAGTTTTTAAGTTTTTCAAAATTCACGGCTACTCCGGTGAGAACCTCCCGTGTAGCCACATGGCTGCAAACGGGCGTCGTCTCCGTCCTCGCCGGCCGTGCGTCGCCCAATGTTTCACGGAATCGTCACCTGCGCCCCGCATAGCCGCCGGCTGGCGACCCTGGCCTCATCCCCAAGGACGAGGCCATTGCCTTTTTCGGCGTGGCCCGATTGCCAGTCATCAGCGCTACACCCAGCAAACTGCTGGAGATTTCGTGATGCCCACTCGCACGCCTCTTAGGGCGCCCACCCGCAATGAGGTTCTGAAGGGCTTGCTTCTCGGGGCCGTTCTATGCCCACTGGTCATTGCGGTACTGCCTGACAGGCCAGCAGAGCAATCTTCGGCGTCGACCGGACCCAAATCGGTAACGACCATGTCGGACTCTGCACCCGCTTCCGCCGACACACCTCCTGCGACAGTGCCGAACGAAGTGCCTGTCAGCGCAACCGTGCAATTGAAGGTTGACCAACTGGATGTGCATCAACGGAACGCGTTCTGTTATAGCCTGGCAAACCATTTGAGCGAACAGGCGCGCTTCGCGCTCGAGGGACGAGCAAGTCCGTACTCGATGGACCAGGCACTCCCTCTTCTCAATCGCTCCACGTTTTACGGGGCGCTGTTGGCCACCGCGGAGCAGAGCTCAACGACCTCACCGGACTTTCAGCACGCCGTATTCATGGCTGGCTTCGACATCTGGCCTCTTATCAATGAGATGCCCGGCACCGAGATTGAAGTGAGCATTCTCTGGGAGCAATGCGAGCGGAGTGTCGACAAGCTGGTGCAAGCTGGTGGCATCTCTTTGGCTGGCGTGCGCCTGGCGACCTCGACGGCGGACTCCATCCAAGCACTTGCGGCGCGTAAATACGGGCTGCGGCTCGCGCCGCGGTAAGGCTTGCGGTCATTACGGCGGCAGCATCGCTCGGGTGCCTTTGGCCCACATCCCGCAGCGGCACGTCCAACGCGCCGGCATGAGCCGGGTGTACAGGTCGCACTGTTCCTGCTCGGATGACGGATACGTGTTCCGCGTGAGAAACTTACCGTGAGGTCAAGGAGCAGCACCGATGGCACAAGCAAACCAGCGAAATCCGCGGAGCACGAGGCAGGGTGAGCTGGCTCGCGCAATTGCTGACGGTCGAAGCGCGCTTGACGCCTGGATGATGTCCAGCGGCACCGTGCTGACAGGAACCGAGTTCGCTGCCCAACGCGGCGGGTCTGCCTGGACGGGAGAGCGCGGGTTTGTACGGCAAGAGTCCAGCTCGAGGGCCCAAGCGCCCGCCGCAATGGCCCTGTAAGCGGCTGTCAGTCACAAGAATTCGATGGACGCCGGCGCCGAGCCGGTCAAGGGGGAGTCGATGGTCGCCATGAAGTTTCGGGAGAACGCGTTTCTCTGGCTGCTCACGGCCGGGGCTGTCGTTGCACTGCTAGCCGGTGTCGATGCGGGCAAGGAGACCCAGGGCTATTTCGTGGCCATCCGTGTCGTCGTGTGTTTCGCATCGGCCTATGCGGCGGTCATCGCTTACAAGACGAAGCGCGAGACCTGGGCTTGGCTGCTGGGCGCCAACGCGGCGCTCTACAACCCATTCGTGCTGGTACACCTGTCTCGAGACACCTGGAAGTTGGTCGACCTGCTGGACCTTGTCCTGGTCATCGCGGCGGCCATCGTGCTCCGGGTCAGGGACGAAAAGACCGTGCCACCAGCGGCGAGTGCCGCGGCCGAAGTCGCACCGGCGCCTGTCAAAGTGCGCCAGTATCGGTCGCCCAGCTGGCCAGAGGTAGCGCTCTGGCTCATCCTGTTGGCCCTCTGCCTCGTCGGGGCCGCGCTGACGCAGTTCTACGGCACGCCCGAAGGCGCAACCGAAGCGCAGAAACAGGCGCACTCCACTCAGGTGGGCTCGATGACGGTCGGCCTAGCGTTCTGGGGTTATGTCGTCGCCCGGTTGAGCCGCTGGCGGCGCCCGGGACGCGTCGCCTTGGGCAGCTTCCTGGCGGGTCTGGCTACCTTGGTTCTCGCGTCAATGGCCGGGGGATACGCCCGTGGCACGGAGCAGAAGGCGGAAATGAGCGCTGTCGTAGACCAAATCGGTCAGTTCGACCCTGCACTCGCAGCTCGCCTGCGCGCCGGGAAGGACGGCAATGGCGCACCGCTCGCGCCGATGATGAGCGCCTCGCTCGCCCGAGCCCTGCAACAGGCACCAGATGGCGCTGTGGTCGCATTCGCGCATAAGCGATACGACCTGGTCCAGAACAACAGTCCGGTTGCGTTGAAGCGGTGCGTCGCAGCGTTCCAAGGCGGCGGCAACTTCGAACTGGACTCTCAGGAACAACTGCAGATGCTGCATGCGATGGGAACCCTCTTCAGCGCAGCAGCCACCGGCGCACAGGCGCCGATGGGCGACGGCGAGATGCGCGCTACCGTAGCCCGGCTGACGGCCGTCTACAAGCAGGTCGACCCGAACGACGTCCTGGACGACGAGAAGAAGCGCGCTGGGCTATCCGAGCAGGAGCAGTGCGACCTGTACACCAGGCTCATGCAGACGCTCTGGGCCCTGCCGCCGCGGGATGCGGCGACGGCCATCAGGGCGATGTTGGCGGCGTAGCGGATGCGGGCCGGGGTCTGGCGCCGGTGGCATCGGGCTAGCGGTTGCGTATCTAAGTGCAGCCCGACCTGACGAACCTTAGCTACACCTCGGACAGACCACTACGAGGCAAGCATGCCGAAGAAACCACCCCTTGTTCCCAATCTGGAGCGTCTGAAGGACGCCTACGCGCTCATCGACGGCATCCCGGACGCCCAAGTGACCCTGGAGCGCTGGTGCGACGAAGCCGGCGACATCGAAACGACCGTCGATACGCTGGCCTGCATGCCGGTCTGGCTCATCCGGCATCCTGATTTTCAGGTGCCAGGGTTCCAGCTCGCCCAGAGCAACCAGGACCTTGCGACTTATGTCGCTCGGGACAGGGACCTTGCCGAGAACTTCGAGAGCTGCGCCGCTGACGAGTACCTACGCCAATTGCTTGGCTTCGACTGGCGCGAACTCAACGACTTGTTCGGCCCACGCGGTACTAGCCAGTTCGACGTCGACGAGTCCCTCTCCGACAAACAGGCCTGGCAACACCGCGTACGCGAGTTCTTGCGCCTGTCAGAACATCGCGTTTGATATTCGAGAGCCACCCCTTCGGGTGGCTCTTTTGTGTCCAAGGGGCAGGCCTCACCGTCGAGGCCCGACCCATCGACCCTGCTCATCGAAGTTCGGGGAGCCCTGAAAGCCTGCCGATTGCCACACAAGGTCGAAGAGCGGCTTCAACTCCTCACGCTCGGGCGCCTCGCCGGCCACCTCGATATCTGGCAGGACCAGCACCTTCCGGTCGAACCGACTTGCCTCATGGCCACCGTACTCACGTTGAATGGCAAGCGTCACATCGTCGGCGCCGACGATTGAAAACATCGAGACGACCTGGCCTGTGATGCCCCAGTGCGCCATCTCCGAGCGCGCCGCGGTGACGAACTGGGCGATGTAGTCCTCGAAAGCACCTCCGGGCAGCACAGCCTTGTACTCGGCGCTGTTCGAGCTAAGCACCCAGGTCGTCTCGATGAACCCATTGCGAAACAGCAGCGTGTAGCCGTTCGTGCCCTTTTCAAGCATGTTGCGCGTACCGGCTGCGCCATCTAGATTCACGAGCGACATGACTGCGCCCGAGTTTGCTGCCACCACAGGGATGCCTCGACGAAGACCAAGGTACTGCACCGGGCCGACGCTGACCTGACCCAGTACGGCCTGAAGCGGTACGAGATGCAGGACGAGCACTGGGCCCTCGGCGAGCTTGTACGGCGTCTCGCCGGTCATGACCTTCGACAGTCGCTCTGTGCGGAAAGCTCTGACGCGCTCCGCCTGTGATTCCGACCTGATGAACATGCTTCGGAGTTCGGGGACATCCACGGGGCGACTCTGCAGGCCGTCCCGCAGGTAGAAATGGCGCGACGACTTGACCCTGTGCGGTCCGACCCAGCTCTGCGGCACGTAGACCAGAACCGCGTAGCCTGTCGTGCCATCGACGTCGACCGGCACCGGCTGAACTTTGCACCCCGGCATTCGGGGCTCGACCCCGTCACCCAAGATGCTCTCCATACGTATCGCGTCGGTGTCAGGGTTGAACGTCTGAGGCACGAGTTTCGCAGCGCAGCCGTCGGCGTCTTGTTCCATGCCGAATACGAGGTAGCCGCCAGTCGCGTTCGCGAACGCGGCAACGTCCGACTGCAAATCGTTCTTCGCTTTGTCATTCCAGGCCGCAGGTAGCGCACCTTTGAAGTCCAGGCGCTGCCCCTCGGACTGTCGTTCGGAGATGAGGTGCACCAAGTCTGCCTGGGTCACTTTGGTAGGGTCGTCTGGAAGTGCCACGAAGAACCTTTAGGTCAAGGAATTGAAGAATCCCGCAGCCGCACAACGCGGTTAGTCACGAATTCTGAGCGTTGATTCCGGCCTTGACCAGCTTCACGGCAGCATGCCGGTTCAGCGAGCGCACCCTTGTCGTCCGCCCGGCTGCTTGAAAGAATCCGTTCTTTCATAACCCCTTGATATCATTACTGTTCTTCCATACAGTTGGCGCATCTAACGCCCATTCGATGCCGCTCATGGAATCCACCGCCACCGACGACCGCTACCTCGCCACCCTCCGTGGTCACTGGCGGCGGCATAAGACGTTTCCCTCGATGGCGAAGCTGGCGGACGTCGTTGGACTGCGCTCGGGTGCGGGGGTCTTCGCGCTGATTGGCCGCCTGAGCGAGGCCGGCTACCTGGAGCGGGTCGACGGGCGCATCGCGCCGACGAAACGATTCTTCTCGTACCGGATGCTGGGGCCCGTGCGCGCCGGCGTCCCGCAGGAAGCGGCCCAGCACGACGAGTTCGAGTCGCTCAACGCTGAGGACTACCTCATCGCTCACCCGGACCGGACGTCGTTCGCTACCGTGCGCGGCGATTCGATGATGGGCGTCGGCCTCCTGGACGGGGACATCGTCGTCGTGGAGCACAACACCCCGACTAAGCCGGGCGACACCGTGGTCGCGGTCGTCGATGGCCGACTCACCGTCAAAACGCTGGCGCTGGAAGCCGGCCAGTACGTCCTGCGGCCGGAGAACCCGGCGTACGACGTCATTCGTCCGGGCCAATCACTGGAAGTGCTTGGCGTCGTCGTCAGTTCCTTCCGACGGATGCGGAGGTGAGCCACTGAACACCTCTCGCTCGAGCGCCTAACCCGCGCCACCTCCCCACCTGCCGTAGCGCGCTTCGAGCGCGCCTGGCGGAGCTTTGTCCAATCAGATTGCAGCCCCGCGGGGCGCAAGGAGCACCCATGTCCCTCTGGCCTGTCCCCATCACAGACGAGCATCCCGACACCCTCGATTCCTGGAGCATTCACGAAGTATTGATTGCAGCGTTGGGCGCTCCCACGCGTCATCTTGTCGGCTACGCCGTGGAAGACCGGGAAGGTCGCGTGTCGTCGCCGATTGTTGAGTTCGATGGCGCGACGCGACGCGCCCGTACCAAAAGCGGTCGGGTCTACCACCTCCAGGGTAGTCCCGGCACCGACCCAGACGCTGACCATGTCTGGAAGTCGTGGCAGAAAATTCACAAGGCGCAGGTGCTGCGCGAGGTGACCCGAGAGCTGTTTCCGAAATCCGGCGGGGCGTCGTAAACCGGACAAAAGTCACGGAGACCACGTTCCCCGTTTTACGCCTGTGCGCCGGCGCACAAACAGCAATCGAAACCGATTTGCAGTTTCAGTTTGGACCTAAAAAATTGCGCATTACGCAAAACGCGCTTTAGTTGAAACGGTAAATCCACCGGCTCAGCCCACCGCTCAACACCCATTCCATCATGCAAGTCGTCGTTCGTCCCATCAATGTCCGTGGCAGGCCGCTGCTCACCGCCGACCGCAAAGCGAGCCGTTCCTACGCCGGCACGCTGCGCATGCGGGAAGAACGCAACAACTTGCTGAACCGAGCGTACACGCAGGCGGAGGTGGTGAGTCCTGTAGATGGCGGGCTGGGCATGGTATTGCCGCCCCTCATCGACGCCCGAGTGCTCTGGCTCAAAGACAAGACCATGCGCATCACCGGCATGGAAATCGTCGAGGCGCATCAGTACTACCAAACATGGGATGTCGAGGTCGAAGATGTTTAAGGTCACGCTCCACTCCGGCGTTGTGAAGGACGCGACCTTGCACAACCTCCTCGGGCGTCTCGACTTCGGCTATGAGAAGCTGGCCGCGGTCGCGACATACAAGTCTGAGCTGTTCGTGTGCGGCGTGGGCTCGTTGGGCCTGCGCCATCTCGAAAACTATCCACGGTGGTCTGCAAGCATCTGGGACCTCATCGCACGGCTCGTGACGGTGGGCCTGTACACGCATGAGAAGTTGCCCGCTATTCCCTCTGGGCCTCGGGACAAGGGCGCCTACGTTCGCAACATGTGCGCCATCGTCGAGCATTGGGCCGATGGCGAGGAGACGCGACGCGCCCGCGTGGCCACCGCTCAGCTTTCGAGGGGCATTCGTCACTGTGACTACGTCTGCGAACTATTCGATGACCTGACCGGCACGCGCACCTCTCAGCAGTTCCGCCATGCTCCCGAGGTGCTTCAGCCTTGGGATTTGCTGGTGCGAGGCGTGTGTTGGGCAGAGGCTGGTCATTCGTCGCTGCCAGAGCGTCCGCCGCTGCGAGTTCCGCCGGTATTCGAGGAGGATGGCGTCGAGTCCATCAGCATGGGCAAGCTCTGCGTACAGGCGCGCGTTGGCCTGGGCAACTGGCTCGCCCGTCAGGGCTTGAAGCCGCGGCTACCTCTGGGCCAGGGTAGCGCTACGGTGCCCGCGAAGGTGTTCACCCAATTCCTTGAGAGCGTGTTGTGACAGCCCCTCCGTTTCCGTTCGTTGCCATCACGTCCGTGCCGCAGCCGCTGGACAAGCCGAAGCGTGCGCGTCGCAACCCTTCGCCGGGTGCCCGATTCTTCTCCTCCAAGCGCGCGGTAGACGACCACTTTCTGGCCACCGTGTACCGCTGGGATGCTGCTCGCGTTCGGCGTGAATTCGCGAGGCTGCGTTGGGGCAGCGACAAGCTGATTTCTTGCCCTCACTGCAATACGCAGGACGAGCACCCTTGGTACGAGGTCCGTCACAACTGGCGCTGCATGAACGGTGCTTGTCGATTGTTCTTCAGCGTTACGACGGGGACACTACTCGACGGCGCTCAACGTAGCTTGCGAGACATCTACGTCGAGACGTTTCTGTGGGCGAGTAGCTCTGCCGGCACTCCGGCCCTCACTGTTCGCGCCATGGCGGGAACCGCCAGCTACAACACGTCGTACTCACTGATTCAGAAACTGCGTGAGGGTCTCGCTCGTGGCCACAACACTGGACTCATCGCAGGCGTCGTCGAAATCGACGGAGCACACGCTTCTGGTCACAACTCAGCCGAGAGGCGCGGCAAGCCGCTCGCGCAGCAGAAGCCGAAGAACCAGAAGGAACAGGATGCGCGTGACCAGTCTGTCATCGACCTCGTAAACAAGAAGCAGGCGAAGAAGGCAATGTCGCCCGAGCAGCGTCAAGCAGCGAAGGCCGCCGATGACGCGTTGTTCGCGAAGGGCCAGGTGCGTGACCCAAACACCGGCGCTATCCTTCCACACAACCGGCGAATGGTGATGACCCTGCGTCGACGCACGGGCAATCCGGGTGACGGCTCAGTCTGGACGAAGGTCGGCGTCGGAATGTCCGAGACGCCAGAAGTGGCCGAGTACCTGGCGCATCGTCACGTCCTTCTTCCGGAATCGATTCTCGCGACCGACTTCGGCGTGGCGTTCATCAAGCTGGGCAAAAAGTTTCGGCTACACACGACCGTCAACCACACTCAAACACTGGTCGGCCCCTCCGGCGAACACGTGAACATGGCCGAGTCGTTCACCGCGCGTCAAGACCGTGCTGAGGCCGGCATCTACCTGAACATTGAGCCGAAGTACCTTCACGAGTACGCCTGCGAGACCGCCTTCCGCGAAGACCATCGCCGCTTGAGTCCCAAGCTACGAGCGGAGAAGTTGCTGTTCTGGGCGTTGAACGTCGGTAAGTCGCAGTACTGGCGGAACTACACGGCCGGTCAGAACCGCAACTTCGAGGAACTGGTGCCGCATCGCCTGCCTGCGGGCTCGAGCAGTGGGCCAGAGAAACACGACCTTGCTACCGCGATGAGAGGGAGACCACCGAGATGACCGAAGACCTGAAGACCTCGTTCACCAGCCGCTCCAACGAAGCGTGGCGAGACGCCCATGCCCCGGAAGGCCTGCTGTCCCCGAGCACCCGCGCAAAGTGCCTCTTCGATTCAGGCTACTTCGCGCTGTTGGCGAACGCATCCGCGGAGGCGCGCGGGCGCGTCACGCATCATCCCGACATCGAATTCATCCGGGGTGAATGCGCTCAGGCATCGCTGCCCGCGGAGGTTGGCGTTCGGTTCGCAGTGAACGAGCACGTCCCATGCGACGGCGAGCGCCCGAGTCGTGAGGAACTCGTTGCATGGACGTCGGAGCTGCGGGCTAGGCTGCAGTAGTGCGAGCCCGCGCGTCCAAATTGGCAGAAATTTCCAAGGTTTTGGAAATTGGCGATTGAGCCGAAACGTCGGCTCGACCGGGTCATCGACCCTGTACGTCAGTGGACCAACAGGTCGACGTCTTTGCCCGTTCGGAACAGCATCGTCACCAACGTGTCCAGCGAGAATTTCGTGAGCTTCTGATTGACCAAGTCGGAGACGCGCGGGCGGGACACCTTCAGCACTTGGGAGGCGGCAACCTGGGTCAGCTTTTCGGACTTCATCCACTGTGCGATGGCGGTCGCTGCTTCGGCCTTGAGCTTCTCCGCCTTCGCGATGCGGGCGTCCGCATCGGCGAGCAACGCCTTGGAGTCCTTCGCGGAGAACCCCAGGTCAGCGAAAACGTTTCCGTCAGCCGGCGTGATGTGGCTGCTTTGGAGGTCGTCGGTGTGGGCTACGTTCTTCATTTCGCTTTCCGTTCTTGGACGACGCCTTTGTAGCGCCGCTTGGCAGTGTCGACATCAGTCTGAGAGGTCTTGTTCGTCTTCTTCTGGAAGGAGTGCAGCACGTAGACCGCCTCCTCGAACTTCGCAACGTAGATGACCCGGTACCAGCCATCCGCAGTGTTCACAATGATTTCGGTCACCCCTGCACCGATGTCCGGCATGGGTTTGAAATCGTCAGGGCTTGAGCCGAGCTGAACCTTCCGAAGCTGAAACCCTGCGACCTTCATCGCGTCCTCCGGGAACGCCTTCAGGTCGTCGAGCGAGCTACCTCTCCAATCAATGGGTTTCGACTTTGGTATAAGTAAGTGTACATCGCTTGATGAGGTGTAGCAACACCGTTCTTAGCCCGTTGTCTGAGGGGCGCGAGCCGGTGCACTACGCAAGTCATTGATTTTATGAGGTTTTCTCGGCCAAACGGGCGTGGGTGCGTCGCCTGATGGGGCGCGCTCAGCCCGCCCTATCGTGCAATCCGTCTCGACTTCGAGCGACGGGGGCAGCCAGAGGAGGCTCATCAGGGACGCGGTCTAGCTCGACAATGACCTCGAGGGAACCCACTTCCAGCTGGAGGGGGCGGTTCCATCTTCGGGCCGGTCGGCGTCGAGCTGTTCGACCTCGCCGGCTGCCCGCATTTTGCGTAGAGGGTTGCGCACCGCGTTCTTCTTCCAGTTCTCGCGTTCCTCGGTCAAGACAATGTCCACTTGGAACTTGGCCATCAGGTGCCAGGCGATTTCGACGGTCGTTCGAGACTCCGGGTACGCAGCCTGTAGGAACTCGCGCAATGCCTTCGCCCGCGCGCCTCGCTCCCCGTAGCGACCCTTCCAGGAGTGGATAGGCACGATGGTGTCGGGCTGCAGGTTAGCGTTGTAGGCGCGAATGAGCACGTCGGCGGCATCGCGGTCGCGGGTCGCCTTGTCGAGCTCCGCCTGAACTTCGCTCTGCAGCTTCAGCAGACGCAGCACGTAGGCATCGGCCCGTGCCCTAGTCTCGACCAGCCCCTTGAGGTAGCTGGGAATCTTAAGCATGGCTGTGTGTGTCATCAGGTGTCCGGTCGTCTGCCACTTCAACCTGCACCCCAAGCGCCAGGGCGCTGTCGGTTAGGTTCGCAAGGCATCCAATCGAGTGCTCCGGCATCCGCCAGCGCTGATTCGCTGTAGACACTGGGTTCAAGACCATGGCCTCGATATCCCCTCGACGTTTCAATTCGGCCAACCGTGGACGGACATTGTTTGCCCGCCACTTTGCGCGCTCTGCCGGGGTGAGGTCGAGGTCGAAGCAGTCCATGAGCTGGTTTGTGAGGTCGCCCGTCGAGATGCCAGTCGGCCCTGCCCGCCGAATGAGCTCATTTATCGCAGCCACGAGCCGACCGCGCCCGCCACGCACTCCAAGCCAGCCGCGAATGGCGATGATGTCGTTGGGGTTCAAGCCTCTGAAATTGATGATTAGCGCGTCACATGCGTCGCGGTGTGCGAGCACCCGGGCCTGTTCGGCTCGTATGTCCTCTATCGCGGCTTCGAGACGTTGCACTTGGCCGTCGGCCCGTGCGCGCTGTTCGACCAGATGCTTGAGGTAGGTGGGGATACGACGAATTTGGAAGTTGGATGTTGATGCGACCATATCCGCGTACAGCAACTCAATCCAGCCCGAATCGCCACAAAGACAGGCGTTCCCGTGCCTCGGTTACAAGTCCGGTTCATCCTCGGCGTAAAACCCTTTCCGCGCCATGTCATTCCGCGCGCAGTCGCGGAATCCACCCCTGGGACAACGCCATCCGCGAGCGTGGATCCGGCGACTTCGCG
>FSWB01000458.1_pt1 | contig 11835 bp, 13 predicted proteins | sample 1637871 | NCBI WGS metagenome assembly FSWB01 (sample SAMEA3914789, study PRJEB12502) | metagenome | biome: forest; material: soil | place: Canada | collected 2011-07-03 | depth 0.3 m
GAACCAATCGTCGGAGAGGCGACCATCCCCGCCAGTGAAGACGATGCGTTCACCGCCTCGCTCGCATGGCTCACGCACGCAACATCACATCGAGCCGGTCAACGACCTCAGCCCAATCGGCGTCGAGCTCAACCTCTTCAGACAGAAATATTGCCTGTGCTTCAGTCCAAAAAGCGGCGTCGCTTAGGGCCGTGGTCGCGGCGAGCGGGCGATGCCTTTTGACAAAGTAGTCGATCGAGTCATCGTCACCAGGAATGCCGAGCTGGAGGAACAGCTCCGCCATCGTGGGGATTGTCGGTTCCATTTGAGTTGAGTTCCTCAGGCCTGCTTGGAGCGCAGGTCTTGCCATGCGATGAGAATGAAGGCACCGACAAGCCCGATGTGCTCGAAGAATCCGTTCATTGTCATGAACCGTTCGACACCCGAGAGTTCCCAAAATCGGTTCGCAAGCAGGTTCGCGCAGAACGTGAACGCGCCTAAGGCCCCCGCTGCAAGCCAGCGGTACCGGCCGGTAAGAATGAGAACGGGAGCGATCAGTTCGAGGCATAGCGTCGCCAGCGCGAACGCCGGCCCCGGGTTGAGCCCGAAATGTTCCATCTCGGCGATTGCGTCGTGAAAGTTCAGTGCTTTCCAAAGGCCACCTACGATGTAGACCGAGCAAACCGCCAGAAGGCCAATCCGGGCGATCCAGGGGTTGATGAGTATCGAAACCAGGGTGTTGGCGGAGCTACCCTGGGGGCTGTTGCTGAGGCGGGTGGTCATGAGCGTCCCTTTGTCCGAATGAGCTGACTTTTGATCTAGACAGCCCAGCACGCACAGCCCAACGCACCCCAGAAGCTCTTGAGGTCGGACACCGGCGCAGCGCTGCCCCATGCCTTGGCGTGCGCGTGACCGTGCAAGTTGCACGTGCTGGTGCATGCGCAGGCTGCTGCGGCAGCGCGAGCGAGTGGTGCATTCGTCTGCTCTCCCCAGGCGCCGTAGCCCCCGAAGCGGCGAACCGGGGACCAGTCGGGCAGAGGCAGCGGGGGATGGGTTTCGTCATGGCTTGCGAAGTCGCCGGCACCCCATACAACCTTGCCACCGACCATGGTCAGCAGCGCGGTGGTGTCGGCAATTTCGGACTCGGAGCAGCTGAAAAAGTCGCGATCTGGAACGACCAGGTCAGCCAGCTGTCCAGCCTCGATACGCCCCTTGTTGCCGACTTCGTTGGAGAACCACGTCACGTTCTCCGTCCACATGCGCAGCGCCGTCTCGCGGTCGAGACAGTTTCGTTGCGGCGTCAGCTGCATCCCGGCGACGGTCTTGCCGGTGATCAGCCAAGACAGCGACACCCAGGGGTTGTATGACGCTACCCGCGTGGCGTCGGTACCCGCCGAGACCTTCAGGCCGCGTTCCAGCATCTTCGCGACAGGTGGGGTCGCTTCAGCAGCCCCAGGCCCGTAGCGTTCGACGAAGTATTCGCCTTGGTATGCCATGCGATGCTGGACCGCGACGCCACCTCCGAGAGCGGCGATTCGGTCGATCGATGCGTCCGAGATGGTCTCGGCGTGGTCGAAGAACCAGTTCAGGCCCTCGAGCGGAACGTCCTGGTTGACACGCTCGAAAACATCCAGGGCGCGGCTGATGGTTTCGTCGTAGGTCGCATGCATGCGCCAGGGCCAACGATTCTGAGCCAGGACGCGGACGACCTCTTCGAGATCGTGCTCCATCGCTTGCGGCATGTCGGGACGCGGTTGACGGAAGTCCTCGAAGTCCGCCGCCGAGAACACAAGCATCTCGCCGGCGCCATTGTGGCGGAAGTAGTCGTCGCCCTGCTTGTATTTGGAGCTCGACGTCCAGCGAAGAAAGTCTTCCTTCTCGCCTTGGGGCTTCTGCGTGAACAGGTTGTAGGCCAGGCGAATCGTCAGTTGCTTGTCCTTGGCCAGTTGCTCGATGACCTGGTAGTCCTCGGGGTAGTTCTGGAAGCCACCCCCGGCGTCGATGGCACCGGTGACACCAAGCCGATTCAGCTCTCGCATGAACAGCCGGGTGGAATTCACCTGGTACTCGGGCGGCAGCTTGGGTCCACGTGCGAGCGTGGCGTAGAGGATGGCCGCGTTGGGCTTGGCCAAGAGCAGGCCGGTCGGAGTGCCTGCAGCGTCACGAACGATCTCGCCGCCCGGTGGTTCGGGCGTTTCCTTCGTATAGCCGACGGCGCGTAGCGCGGCGCCGTTGAGAAGCGCGCGATCGTACAGGTGAAGGATGAAGACGGGGGTATCCGGCGCGGCCGCGTTCAACTCTTCGATCGTGGGCAGGCGCTTTTCGGCGAACTGGTGTTCTGTAAAGCCACCCACGACGCGAACCCACTGAGGCGTCGGCGTGATGGCGACTTGGCGCTTGAGCATGCTCATGGCATCGGCCAAACTGCGCACGCCGTCCCAGCGCAGTTCCAAGTTGAAGTTGAGACCGCCGCGGATGATGTGCAGATGGTTGTCGATCAACCCGGGCAGCACCCGCTTGCCACGCAGATCGATGACGCGTGTCTGCGGACCTGCCAAAGGCATGATTTCATCCTCGCGTCCCACCTGCTGGAAGCGGCCATTCTTGATGGCGACCGCGTTGGCTATGGGATTGGCACGGTCGAGAGTCGTGAAGAGACCTCGATGAAGGATCAGGTCGGGGCTAGCTGCGCTGGTCATCATGCTTCCTTGGTCGGCGTGGAGGACGGAGCGTCATGCGATGGCAGAGCTCCGAATACGTGGGGGCGCACCTGATGCTGGATAGACAACGCCACAGACTCTTTTGCCCAGAGGGTCTTGACGAGAGGTGGAATCTGCTCGCCCAGGAGGATTCCCAGCAGCCCGACAAGCGCGATCACGGGCGGCGCAGGCGAGCGCACGTTGAAGAGCGCATAGATGACGCCGACGAGCAGGCCAAGCGCAAGAGAAACGATGTATGGCTTCATGACTGTCTCAAAGGTTGATTTGGCGTCTGAGCACGCGGTGCTCGGGTCAGTGCAGCCGCGCGGTGATTGCGGGTGCCTTGTCGTATCCGGCGAAAGAACGTTCCGATGATGCGTTCATAGTCAAGTTCAAATCTTGGTCCTTCTGGGTCATTCGACGACTGGTCAGATGACAGAGGCGAGCTGGCCTTGAAGCGAAGATTCTTCGGACATCCTTCTCCCGCGCAGCGGGGGTTCTTCCGAGCGAGCCTATGCAGATCACTGACATCCTCCTTCAGCCCGACAATTGCGCCCTTGTTTTGATCGACCACCAAGCGGGGCTCGCCTTCGGGGTGGAATCAATCGATCGTCAGACGCTGTTGAACAATACGGTCGCGCTGGTGAGAGCCGCGCTGGCTTTCGACCTCCCCATCGTCATCAGCACCTCTGCGACGAAGGTCTACAGCGGGCCGGTTCTCCAACCGATTCGCGAGCTACTTCCGGATCACCCCGTGTTTGACCGCAGGAACATGAATGTCTGGGAGGACGATGCAACCCGCAGCGCGATCGAAGCGACTGGCCGCAAGAAGTTGCTGTTCTCAGGGCTGCTGACCGAAGCGTGCGTCACGCTGCCGGTGCTCTGCGCGCAGGCGGCCGGCTATGCAACATATGTCGTCGCCGATGCCTGCGGCGGATTGACGGCAGTCGGACACGAGCTCGCTCTGCGAAGGATGCAGTCGTCAGGAGCGCAGATGACGAGCTGGGCGCAGGTGCTTCTCGAGCTCCAACGAGACTGGACGCGGCATGGCACCTACGATGCTGCGCGCTCGGTCGTCGAATTCAACGGCGGCGGCTACGGCATTGGATTGCGCTACGCGCGAGACATGCTGCCCAAATGAAGAAGAACTTCTATCCGCGAAGCCGTAGCGCTCCGACGCTCCTCAGCCGAATCGAGATGCGAGAAATTCCATGTTGACTCTACGCAAGGGAACCCAACGGGGTCACGCCGACCACGGCTGGCTGAACAGCTTCCACAGCTTCTCGTTCGCCGACTACTACGACCCAGCCCACATGGGGTACGGCAACCTGCGCGTCCTCAACGACGACACCGTGAGCGCTGGAGGTGGCTTTGGGGCGCACAGCCATCGGGACATGGAGATCGTCAGCTATGTCCTCAGCGGAGCGCTCGCACATTCGGACAGCATGGGAAACGGGACGACGAGCGGTGCGCACGACGGCGTGATTCGCCCCGGTGACGTGCAACGGATGAGCGCTGGAACGGGAGTTCGACACAGCGAGTTCAATCATTCCAAGGATGCGGCAACGCACTTCCTTCAGATCTGGATCATCCCCGATCAACAAGGTATCGAGCCGAGCTATGAGCAGGTTCACGTACCCGACGAGCGAAGGCGCGGCAAGCGGACCCTCATCGCTGCGCCGGCGGTCGAGCCTGGTGTTGTTCTCCTTCATGCAGATGCGCGAATCTTCGCTGGGCTGTTCGATGGCGAGGAGTGCGACGACCTGCCGCTCAAGAGGGGACGTCTCACCTACGTGCACCTGGCTCGAGGCAGACTTCGTGTCAACGGGACGCTTCTGGATGGCGGGGACGCGGTGTTGATTCGCGATGAAGACGCGCTGATGTTAGGCGAGGGCAATGGCGCCGAGGTTCTCGTCTTCGACCTCAAGCCTTGACCGAGTCCACGGAGCCGCGGCGTGGTTACCGTTCCCGGCGTCTTCTCAGTCCTCGTGAAACGCCTGTCCAGCCACGACCTGCCCAACGGTCCTCGCCAAAACCCACACCAGCATCAGTGTCGCTGAGCCGAGAGCGGCGAGCGCGATGGCTTGGGTCAAAGGGGTCGGCCGCGCGTGTGCATAGTAGATGCAAGCGCCCGCCCAGCCGTCGAGGGGAAACGTCATCGCCCACCAGCTCATGAAGAACTGACCGTGGGTGACGTTTCGCGCCATCGTCGCGAGCAGGATGGCGATGAACAGTGCAACGCTGTAGAAGATGTCCGCCAGCGGACCAACGTGGCCGTCGTTGAAGGCGAAATAGGCGGAGAGACCGATGGAGGGAGGCGCGAGCAGAATGAAGAGCGTTGGGATGCTCCGTTCGCTCATCGACGCGAAGAACAAGACACGGTGAATGGCGATCGTGAAGAAGACGATCCACAACACTAGGCCGACGGAAAAGAAGAACCAACTGGCCTGAATGAAGCCAAGCGGGACGCCGCCCACCGGAACCAGGATATTTCCCACCACCGGAATGAACCAGGCGGGCGTCATGACGCTCTCGTCCTGAGAATTCAATATCCATCGTCGGATCAGCGTTACCGCGAGAGCCAGGTGAAGCGCCGCCCCGAAGCACCATAGTATTCGTGCCACTGGCTCGCAGTAGATGCGCAGGCCGATGGAGAGAACGATGGCCGCTACCGAGATCGCGGGGAAGAAGCTTGAGCGGACTGGGTGCGTGAATTCCTCGCGAACGGCGTCGAAGTGGAACAGAAGCTTGGCGAAGTGAGCGACCACCAGAATCATGAAGCATGCGCTTGCAAGAACAAGGAGTGCTTGGCTAACCTGCACCGGTACGTCGAAGACGCCATGTGCTGCGTACATGGCGTTGGCCAGACCACCGACGCCCATTACCCAACCGAACGTCGCGACTGAGAGACGCGTCAAGAATGGTGTTCTGACAACTGCTGAGAGTTCGCTGGTCGCGGACATGCTTAGATCTCGTCTTAGTGTTTCGGAGCGGGCTATGGCGACTGGCTCCTCCCAGACCTTGGGGGGAACGACTGCTAAAGCTTGATGGGATTCGCGTTCTGCCTTGGAGTGACGGATGGGATTTGAGGCGATCTACCAGCTGTACTTCAACTCGAGTCCGACATATGTGCTGTCGCGTCCCCCTGCATTTCTCAAGCTGTCGCCCACGTGGTAGCTGACCGCCTCCAAGGCCGTCCCGAGGTTGCGGTTTACGGCGTAGTCAACCCTCAACTGCGCGTAGTCGCCGGTCCATCGACTGCCTTGACCTGCGGTGCCCACCACGGCGACGTTCGGCTGGAGGTAGACCGAATCGGCGGTCGTCTCGCGCCAGAGTAGGCCCACCGCAGTCGTGACGCTTACTGCTGGGACTGGCTTCACGGTGACCGACGGCTTCACATGCACGAGGTTGGCGTAACCTGTGTACCCGGCGAGCGCAAAGTAGTAGCCGTTGGGAAACAACGGGTTGAACGTGCCCAGAGTTCCGTCGCCGTGTCGTTTGTCGCCGGAGGCTGCGTCGATCTGGATGCCGGCGCGTGGCTTCCACGGTGCGGTCGCGAAGGTGTAGCCCGATCTCAGACCCCCGCCCCAGGCGCGAATTCGGTCGCCGCCGACGCTTCCCGTCTGCGCCATGCCCTCGATATCCCAGTCGATATCTTGAGCGGCGCCGGCGAAGCGTGTGTCGAATATATTGCGTCGCTCGTAGCCCACTGCATCGCCATAGCGCGCATTGCTCCGTTCGTAGAGCGACCAGTACGCGGAGAGTTCGTTTGTGCCTAGAACGTGTCGCTCAACTCGCAAGGTGTCGAACTTGAAAGTGCCGTTCGAGCTGTCGTCGAAATTGTGACCGTCCTTGTACTGAACAGGTTGGCTCACGAATCCGATGAATCGCCAGTCGGCGGTTTCCCAGTCCGCCCACACCGCATCGAAGGACTGGCGTACGTTCGGGCCATCTCGAGAGGACACGAATCGCTGGAGGTCGAACGCAAAATCTTGCCGCCCGACTCGCGTTTTCAGCGTGCCACCGGAGAAGGTATTGACGTATTCGAGAAAGGCAAGCCGAAGGTCGACGCGATCTTGATCCGCGGACGAGCGAGTTTTCTTGTCGAATGCTCGGTCATCCTCGAGCTCGGTGAATAGCCTCAGAGTCTTGTCGAAATGCACATCGGCGTGGATCTGCAGCCGCTCTAAGACATACGAGTCTCTTGGCGTTCCCCCGACACCGAAGCCGGGCGCGTCATTCGACTCGAAGCGCTCTCGCAGCGTCAAACCGAGAGATGCGTAGCGCTGCGGGTCTGTATCCGAGAGACCGATGTACTTCAAGCCATCGAGCGGCTCCGTTCTGATCGCAGGATCTGCTAGAGGCGACCAATCCTCCTGCCAACGATTGGACTTGATCGTGGGACGCTTCGCCTCCTCTGGCGATGGAGAGTCCTGCGCGCTAGCGTTGGGGGAACAGAGACCGAGCAAAGCGATGGCAAGACATGGGAATGATCTCGCGATAGCTCGAGACGATGCCCCAGCGGCAGGGCGCCGAGGAGGATGCAGCTGTTTTGTGCTGTGCATTGGGCTAGTGCCTCACGGCGCCGTGAATTTCAGCGACGTAGCCGCCCGGAAACTCTACGATTGCAGAGGAACGTCCTTCGGAATCGAATGGGGCTTGAATGACCTTGACGCCTGCGGTTTGGGCCTTGGTCAACGTCTCGGACAGGTTGGGCACCTCGTAGCCGGTCGACTCTCGTCCGTACGGGTATGGAAGGTGGCCGTCTGTACACAGTATCTGCATTTTCCCAAAGGTCGATTCGATCCGCAGTCGGCGGTACGACTTGTCTGGCCGTCCGATCTCAACACCGGGCGCGTCGGGTTCGTCGGAGGTCACCTTGCCATGTGAGAACGCAAGAAATGACGCCGTGAAGGCAGCGACCCGCACTGGCGAGACGTAGACGCGATTTTCCGGAACAGTCGAAAATGGCGTGTAGTCTGGCTTCTTCGTATGCCAGTAGATCTGCATGTTGACGCCACCAGGCCACTGGATCACGGCATCTCGCCCGATCGGATCGGGAAAATCGGAAACTAAGATGTCCGCCCCAGCTTCACGGGCCGCTTTTAGTGCAACGTCGAGATCGTAGACGAGGTATCCGTTCCGCTCAGCGCCAAACGGATACGGCACAGGCGTTTGAAAGCCAAATACTGAGATTGTTCCGACCGGGGTTTGCACGAGCTGGGACGTGGTGCTGCTCGGAGTCGGCGTCACCGTTGCCACAACCTGCTTGGTGGCTTGACCGCCAAACGTTCTTATGAAACTCTCAACGAACCTGTCAACGTCTGCCGGGTCTACATAGACGTGGGTTGTGTCGTATTGAGAGCCCACAGCGACTGTCGGCAAGGTACCGGGCGGCTTCGCATCCGCGTCCGCCACAGGAAGAGCCGCCAGAATCCAAACGACATAGGTGAGTGCGACGGCAAGACGGTTTAGACAGCTCTTCATGTTGTTCCCGGTCAATGTGAACTTGAGTCAGCTCACTCTGACTCGGGTGAGCGGGCCGCGGTACTGTGCTTCGCTTCAGTCCGCCCTTGGTCTTTTGGGGGAGGCCAGATCTGATCCCCCTCGATCTCAGGTCAGTGCAGTTCGGTCACGTAGTTGACCGGCACCCACTGCCAGGACTTGCCGGCTGCGCGCAGGTGGCCGAGACCGGGAAACTGCAGGTGCGCGGATCCGATCAAGTCGCCTTCGGAGGCCGCGAGTGAGAACACCTTTTGCCGGGAGGACGCGGCCGACTTCGCGTCGCTGTCGAACGCGACGGTTACCTCAGGGTTGTCAAGTTGCACTGACGCGACGTGGATCAAGTCACCGATGACGATCAGCTTCTGTCCTTTGCTCTCGACGACGTAGCTGGTGTGGCCAGCGGTGTGGCCGGGGCTGGCAACGGCACGAATTCCCGGGACGACTTCGGCGTCGACTGAAGCCTCGAGCGGCTTGAATTTGCCTGCCGAGATGTAGGGCGTCATCGATGCCATCGCGCCTTGGAAGAACCCCTTGGAGTCAGCGGGAGCCTTGTCGAGGTTGGCTTGCGAGAGCCAGTAGTCGATGTCGCGCTGATCTGCATGAACTGTCGCGTTCGGGAACATCATCGTGCTGTTCAGCATCAGACCGCCGACATGGTCCGGGTGAAGGTGGGTGACCAATATGTCGTCCACCTGATCAGGTTGGTAACCAGCGGCTTGCAGGTTCTTGATGAGCTTTCCCAACGTCGGGCCAAACAGTGTCCCGCCGCCGGTGTCGATGAGAACCAGCTTCGACCCCATGTTGATCAGAAAGGCGTTCACCGAGGTGTCCAGAGGCGTCGCGACGAAAGATTTGGACAACGCAGCATTGGTCTTGGCTTCCGGCTCCTTCAAGAGCTTGGCCACGTCCAGGCCCAGCGTTCCGTCATTGAGCGCGGTGACTTCGAAGTCGCCCAGGATCACGCGGTAGTACCCAGGAGCCTGTGTCCGTACCTGCGGCGCGGCGGCATGAATCGACACCGGCGCTGCGACGAGCGCCAGGCCGAACAGTGCGATCGCAGCTGCGAGTGCATGGGTGCGCAATGCGGAAGAAAAGGGGGCTCTATGCATAGACGTCTTTCGTAAGGGCCCGTTGATCGGGCGTTTGGTGGTGATGAGGTATGCGCTATGACCTGCTGGAGTCGCTGTGACGTGTTGTGGAGGGCCGCTGCCGATTCGAAAAAATACTGATTCATTCGGCCTGAGCGCCCTGCAGTTCAGCGATAGGGCAGGGACAATGACTCGCTTGTCGCTGCCTCAGCGAACTTGGGCGTCTTTGCCTGGAACGGTGCGATTCCTGCCACCCGATTTGGTAATTCTCGAAGGACTTGTGGAGTCAGTCCTCTCCCATAGGACACGGAATAGCTAGGCTCAAAGTGAACCAGCAGTTGGCCGCGGAGCCGCTGTCGCCGTCTGTTGCCTACCTCGATTTGGATATTCACCTTGGCCGCCAGATGGAGGAAGCTATCCCAAGGAAAACACGGCGAATGCACGAGCTACCGAACTTCGATGAATTTCCGGACATTCTTGGTGGACTGCAGTGAATGGCTCACCAATTGGTGGGGCGCGGTGTTGGCCGCGGGTGTCGTTGCGATCTTCGTACGCTCTGTGCGGGGGATCGCACTGAGGGCAATCCGAAGAGAGGGGGATCGAATCCTGTGGCACCGCGTTAGAGATATCGAGCAGTTTGTTTGTGATCTGCATGATCCGCTGCTTCAGGGTATGCAGGGGATAGTTCTAAAAGCGCAAATCATCGCCAGCGAGATTCCTCTGGGAGAGCCGCTGCGTCAACGAATGGAAGCGCTTCTCGACCAGGCGGATGTCGTGATAGCGCAGGCGGTCGATCGCGTCGTGACCCTGCGCGCAGACGGGCCTGGGCTAGAGCGAAGAGCTGTCGGTGTGGCGTCGCCTTTGAGCGAAGCCATTTTTCCTCGAGCGCCATTTGAGTGACTTGATGGACTGGAGGGCCCGGAGCCCGGTGCACCGCGCTTAGATCGGTGTGCTTACTGGCATCCCGCTCAGGTGAAGCTGCACGTTGTCTAAGAAGCAGCGGACGGAAGCGTCTATTGATTCGGGTGACCAGCCGGCGACATGCGGCGTAAGTACGACGTTCTCCAACTCGACGAGCGTCTTGGGCGGGTCGGGCTCGCCTTCGTAGACGTCCAGACCCGCACCGCGAATCTGCCCGTCAGAGAGGGCCAGAGCAAGTGCCTCAGTGTCTACGAGGCTGCCACGGGCGATGTTGACGAGGAATCCGTTCTGCCCCAAGGCGCTCAGCACGGTTCCGTTCACGAGGTGTTTGGTCGTGGGGCCGCCCGGTGCCGCCACGACCAGGATGTCGCACCACTGCGCTAACGCCAGGAGGCTTTCGAAATATTGGTAGTCGACTCCCGGGCGCGCCGTCCGGTTGTGGTACCCGACGGCCATGTCGAAGGCTTCGCAGCGGCGAGCGATTTTTCGGCCAATCGATCCCAAACCCAGCACGCCCAATCGCTTCCCGGAGATCTGCGGAAATATGGGCAGCTCGTCTCGCCACACCCCGCGACGGCATGCGCTGTCCAGTCGCGGGATGGCGCGTACCGTGGATAGCATCAAGGCGAGGGCGTGGTCCGCCACGCAGTCCTCGTTGGTTCCTGCTCCTGTTGCGAGTGTGATTCCACGTGCTTTCGCGTGGCTGACTGCCACGTTTTCGTAGCCGGCGCCGAGCGTGCTGGCGAAAGTCAGTTTGGGCATCGCATCGATTTCATCGGCACGCAAGCCTGTTGTGCCATTTGTCAGGACGAAGTCCACGGTTTGTCCGTTGGCTTGTACTGCTTCGAGCCTCTGCGTTGCCGTAGGGGCGTAGCGCACTTCGAACCGCTCGGCTAGCTCGACCAGATAGCTTTCCCAGAACGGGATCAGGATGAGGAGTACAGGCTTCATGCTTGGAGAGTATCTAAAGAGGGGAAGCGCTTACGAACTGGAGCGAGAGGCGTAGTGGTCGCTTTCGAGATGCTGAGACGTCACGCTCCTTGTGAATCGCGTCATGGATGTGCGTCTCAGGCAAGCGCGCTGACCTCATCGATGTGTGGAACGAAGTCCGACCTACGGATTGCGCCACGAGTACGAATCGCTCGAAATGGACCAGATGAGGTAGCGAGTGTCGGAGCCAATGCGAGAGGCTGGGCCGAAGTGATGGATGCACGATGAATGACATGCTTCAAAGTAGAGGTCAGTCATGTTCGGTCTCACCGGTATCGGCATTGTTCATACGGCGATCAGCATCGTAGCCGTTCTGGCGGGATTCGCATGCTTCGTCCGCGCTGGGGCGATTGATGGCCTCACGCGCGGAGGCAAGATCTACGTCTGGACGACCTTGCTCACCTGCCTGAGCGCGTTCGGCATCTTTGCCCACGGCGGCTTCAGCAAAGGGCACGCTCTCGCCATCTTGACGCTGATCGTCCTCGCGGTTGCGATGGCCGCGGAACGGTATCGCGCATTCGGCAAAACGTTGTCCCGTTACGTGGCGACAGTCAGCTATTCCGCGACCTTTTTCTTCCACATGATTCCCGGCGTTACGGAGACGACGACGCGACTGCCGCTGGGGGCGCCCCTCTTCAGCAGCGCGGACGACC
>FSWB01000475.1_pt1 | contig 11821 bp, 6 predicted proteins | sample 1637871 | NCBI WGS metagenome assembly FSWB01 (sample SAMEA3914789, study PRJEB12502) | metagenome | biome: forest; material: soil | place: Canada | collected 2011-07-03 | depth 0.3 m
CGGCGTGAGCTGGTTGATGTTCTTCGCGGCCGCCAGCTTGGCCGCCTCGGCGATCATCGGCGTCGCCAGGCTGCGCTCCGACGGGAACACCTGGCTCACCACCACGCCGGTGGCCTGCGGGCCGAGCTCCTTGACGAATCCTGACGCGGCATTGTTCGACAGCGTCGCGACCGTGATGCTCGAGCCCGCGGCACGCAAGGCCTTGACGCCTGCCGCAACGGATACCGACGTGCCGATGAACACCGCACCGAGCTGCTTGTTGGCAATGATCTTCTGGACACACGCGGTGTAGTCCGGCTTGGCCTTGTCGATCGCTTCCGACACGGACGGCGTCGTGCCGCCTTCCTTGAAGACCTTCATGGCGCCTTGCAGCGCGTCGGTCCCGAAGCTGTCGTTGACGTAGCAGATGGCCACCTTGTCCAGCCGGGTCATGCCGAGGTGGCGCGTCAGGCGCTCGGTCTCCGCCTGGTAGGTCGCCCTGACATTGAAGATCCACGGGTTGACCGGCGAGTGCAGTTCCATCGCCCCGGTGGATGGCGCCAGCAGCACGATATGCGCCTCCGCGAGCAGCGGCATGATGGCTCGGGTGTGCGGCGTCCCGCGGTTCAGGAAGAGGACCACCACCTTCGGGTCGGCAACGAGCTTGGTCGCGTTCTCGAGTGTCAAGGCGGGCTGGTTCTTGTCATCGAGCGACACGAGCTCGAGCTGCTGCCCACCGATTCCGCCATTCGCGTTGACGTGGTCCAGGTACAACTTGGCGCCGACATTGATGTCCGCCACCGGTCCAGCGACGGGTCCCGTGAAACCGGAGGTCTGACCGATTCGAATTTGCGCGCTGACGGCCGTGCATCCGAGACCCAGCGCCGTGATCGAGACGAAGGTTGCGAACTTGAGAAGTTTGATCATGGATTGGGCGCGGTTGTAGCTACGGGCGAAAGATGGTTGCTGGAGAGTCCTTCCTCGGGGGATGCCCGCTCCCTGATCAGCGCAACGCAGACCACTGACCCGACGAGAGCGGCGGCACTCACGCAGAACAACGCATGGTACGACTCAAGGTGGGTCGCCGCAAACGCCATCAAGGCGCCGCCGACGGCCTGGGCGATGGCGAAACTCGAGGTGGCCATGCCCCACGCCTTGCGGTGATGCAGCTGGCCGACACGGTCGAGTGCGTAGGCCGACACGAGCGCAACGATACCCGGAGTGCAAACCCCCATCAGTATTGCAGAAACCAGCAACGCGGCCGGGCTGCTGCTCCAGACGGGCAGGATCGCGCTGAAGGCCTTCAGCACGAAGCCGGCGATCAGGCAGCGCCTCAGGCCGAATACGTCGGCCAGCGTGCCGGCCAGCATCGGACCGATGGCGGCGCCCAGCCCGAACATCGACCAGAAGAAGCCCCCCATGGCCAACGGCATCCCCAGTTCCCTGACCACGTAGTCGGGCAGGAACATGGTGTGCGCCAGGTAGCCCACGGCATTCAGGCCGTGCGCAACGAGAATGAGGCCGACGGTCAGTTTGAGGTCCGCGGGCAGCTTCGCGCTCTCGAGCGACTCGGGGGCGCTCGGCGTTTCGGCCGGCCACAAGCGCCAGGCCAGGGCGGTGAGTGCCAGGCACACGGCGCCAAGTCCCAGCCATGCGCCGGTCACGCCTTGAACGTGAAAGAGCGGCACGGTCGCCGCTCCGACGGGACCGGAGACCCCGAATCCGGCAACGAGAAGGGGAACCAGGAATCCCGAGGCCGCGGCACCGAGGCCGATGCCTGAAAACACCACCCCGCTCGCTCGCGCCCGAATCGAGGCCGCATGCCGCGGAAGAACCACCGGCGCCGGAAGCACCATCAGGATGGCACCGCACACGCCCGCCGCGGTCCGCCACAGGTAGTACCACGGCAGTCCGGCACCCTCGATCGCGCACGCGAGGAAGCTCAGCGAGCAGACGAGCATGGACGCGCGAAGCAGCCATGCGCTCGAGAACCGGGCGGCGAGCGAGTTCGACAGGGCGGCGCCGGCCACGTAGCCCACCAACGTCGCGACGCCCAGGTACGACGCATCGGCCTTGCTGAACCAACCTGCCTGGATCAATGCAGGCATCAATGCAATGAAGGCGAAGCGACCGATCCCGTTGCCCACCAACGTGGCACACAGCCCCGCAAGGCTCAAGCGGCTGAAGACCCGCTCAATCATCGGCCCGCTCACAGGGAGCCATACAGGGATGCGTATTCCGAGGCCTCCGCTTCGGTGCGCAGACACGGCGGTTCTCGCGCATCGCGTTCGTCCGCGCCGCTTCGGATGTCTCCGAGCATTCGCGCCACGACTCGCCCAGCATCCACGAGCGCCGTCGAATTCACGCCCGGCCTTGGCACGACGAACGTGTACCACTTGACGCCTTCGGTCGGAATTCCCAGTGCCCAGGCGTTGCGAATGATGCTGCCACTCCCACTGACCCAGTTGTGGTTCCGGTCGATCTCGATCCCACCGGCATGAAACTCTCCGTTTCGAAACAGGCGCACATGACCATCGTCGAGCAAGCCACGCAACAGCGGCGACGCGTCGTCTTGCGGGCTGTGCATCGAGATCCGCGCCTTGACCAGCGCGTGCACCTCGGCCGAATGCCCCGGCCACCGGACCGCGGAGATTCGCATCAGCCCGCCGTCGACGGGCGCACGACACTCGGCACCCGGGCCAAAGTCAGCGTCAAGTACGCCTGCCTCCATCAGCGCCAGCATCTCACTCACGCGTGTTACCGGGGGGCCTACGGCCAGCCGATTCATCACCGGCATGAATTCGGCCAGCACCCATCGATGCGACGCTTCCGTCAGCCCGCCGAACTCGATCGCCGCTCGCAGGTTGTCGCGAAGGTCGCGCAACACATCGCATGCGGCCTTCAACGGGCTGGCGAGATTGCCCTTGCGCGCCTCGCGCACGTCCTCCTGGAGATGCCTCCTCAGCCACTGACCGAACGTATTCCGACTCACCAGCGCCCGCTCCGGCACCGGACCAACCAGGCGTTGCCATGAGAACCTGTCCACCTCAGGGATGGAGCGCCCGACCAACGCTCGCCGCTGGTTCGCATCGCCGGCCGCGAATTCCTTGCAGAACTCGTCCGCCCCGGCAGCATCGATGCGCTCGCGCAGGTAGGCGTCGTAGTACGCGTACTCCATGTCTGCCACGAGGAGCGGCAACACGTCGGTGACGAAGTCGAGCTGGCGCGTGCTCCGTAGCTCGCGCACGTGCTTGAGCAACAGGAAGCGGGCGCGATATTGGTTCGATACGCCCTTTTGATTGACCGCCCGCGCGCTCAGAGGAATTCCTGAACGCGAGAAGACGATGATCCGCGGCTCGCGGCCTGAGCAGATGTATTGCTTGTCGCCGGCAGCGCTGGTGATGAATCGTCCGCCCCGCCCGATCGTCAGCTCCGCAATCACATCCAAACTGGTCAACCCCATGCCCTCGACGGCCACGGTCATGCCGGGTCCGACCGCCGCGAGTGTCCTCTGAATCGGATAGGGATCGTCTACGACCAGCGTTCCGGGCCCGCAGGACGCAGGCCTTTCAACAGCTCGGCGCGACGGCTTGGTGTGACCCGTCGTGAGAAACAGGTAGTCGACGCGAATTTTCGCCACACCTGTTTCAAGGATCCAGGCATCGTCGTCACGATGCGCTCGCGTCACGGTAGTGGCTTTGACGATGATCTTGACGTGCGGTGGTGCCAGGGCGCAAACATACCGGAACGCCCACTGGAGGTATCGCCCGAACAGGCTGCGCGGGTAGTAGGCATCTGGCGACGCCCGAGCACCGCCGAGAAGATTGCCGGCGCCGATGTCGCTCTGCTCATTCAGCCACTGGCAAAACGAGGGACCTTCCACCACGGGTCCGGCGTCGACCACCGACGCGTCCGCGAACAGGGTCAACTGACCCGCGACGGTATTGACCAGATGAATGTCCGATTGCGCGGGATCGTGGCAGCCCGCACCCGGCGCATTCGGGTCGAACAAGAGGATCTCGATCTCACCAGACGGCTGCTTCCGCTCGTTCGCCACAATGCGTTCAAGCAAGGTCAAGCCCCGCGGGCCGACCCCGATGATGCCGATGCGAGATTTCTTCACCGCAGCTCCCCAAAAATTAGATCACGAAAATTCGCCCGCTCGTGGACGCTTCCTGCGATCTCAAGATACCCATGGGCAACAGATCCTGTTGTTCGAACTTGTTGCGGGCTTCCGCGCCTGGCGAGGCAGCAAGGGTGCAACGAGACGCGTTCGATCCCACTCGATGCACTGTTCCCGGATGACGCGCTTCGCCGCCGCGGCTACCCCATGACGCGGCCGTATTTGTCCAAGGTGATCAGGTCGACGTAGCGCGATCCCTGCGTCGTGCCCGCGAACTCCACCTTGTAGCCGCCCAAGTCGCTGCGCAGTCCGGCCAGGGCATCCTTCACCCGGCCTCGGCTGAGGTTGCCCGAGCGGGCCGCCAGCATGGCCGCATCAACGGCGGTGCGACCCGCGATGTATCCCTCCAGCGTGGTGATCCCGACACGGGCGCCGTTCTGGAGCAAGGCGAGGTCGCGGCGGCAATGCGCCACGACGTTGACGCCCATGGCGGAAGGCCGGGGTACGACCACGCTCATGACGCAGCTCTGGTGGCGAGCCGCCAAGGTGTCGAGGAGATCCTGCCCTGCGTAGGACGAGGCGTAGTACAGCCCCGGGTATTTGGCTTGCGCCATCTGCGAAATGATGGCCGCCACCGGTCCCGCGTTGGCGACGAACAGCACGCAGTCGGGCCGGGCCGCCAGCAGTTCGTTCGTCACACTGGCGAAATCAGTGGCGTGTCGGTCGATGTTGATGGACGCTCTGGGGTTGATCGCGGCGGACGACAGCGCGACGTTCATCGCGTCCCGATTGGCCTGAGAGGTGTCGCTCAGGCGCACGAGCGCGACGCGCTGCATTCCGACATCGCGCAGGTAGTTGACGATCCGCGTGAACTCGGCGTCGTAGCCGGCCCGAACGTGGAAGACGTTCTTCGTGGCCTGCGAGCGCAAGCCCATGTTGCCGCTGGCCGTTCCGAGCATCGCCAGCTGCGAGTCCTCCAGCATCGGGATGCAGGCCTCGGCCGCGACGCCGTTCGTGAAGCCGATGAAGGCCGATACCCCGGAGTCGAGGAGCTGCAGGGCGTTCGCCATGCATTTGACGCGTGCGCCACCGTCGTCCAGTGTCACGAGTTCGAAGCGAACCCCGGTCGAGGCCTCGTCCGCGTTGGCGGCGGCGAAGGCGGCGGCAATTCCGTTCTGGACGTCGCGTCCGTATACCCCTTGGATGCCCGTGAGGGCAGCGGACTGCCCAAATCGAATCACACGGGGGTTCGACGAGCTCGCTCGCGCAAGAGGTGGGATCAGGGTACCAGCAAGAGACCCAGAAGCAAGCAGCAATGTCCGGCGTTTCATATTGATCTCCCATACCCCACGAGGTGTCGTTGGCCTTCTGTCTTCGGCCTGGATGCTTTACGAATTAGCAAAGGTTTCGGGCCCTTACGCAAAAAGCAATCGGTTGCAATCTCACCTCTCCCGACGGCGCGCAGCAACGTGCCTCGCATGGGTGCGGATCGAATGCAGATCTTTGAACGGCTTGCGGGTTACCCGCAGCTGTCCCAGCAATTGCCCTCGCGGCCAATCGACGCCGCCACGCCGTGCTCGACCAACTTGGCGTGCATCGCGGACTGGCGTACTGCCTGCCGCGATCGCCATGGAAGACGACGCCGGCCTCAGGCTTGCGCTGAAACCTTAACTCGACAATGAGTCAATCGCGATACCCTGTTTTGGTCATTTGCGAATGCACACAATTGGCCGGCGCCTGACATCGAATGGGCATCGTTCGTCAGAGAAGAAGTGCGAGGGTGATTCTCATGACGCCCGACGTGTTGTGGAAGATCGTGGAGGTGAGTGACAGATCTGGCGTGGCAGGACGCCACATGTCGAGAGCATGTCACATGGCCACTCGGAAGCCGCCGGGCAAGACCCGGCGCCTACCCCTGGCCACCCAGCGCCCGGCCCATCCCGCGGACCGCACGGGCGATCTGATCGACCTCCACGCATCCGTAGCCGATGCACAGGCCGTGCATGCGCGTTCTGGCGATCGCGTACGCCGAGAGCGGCAGTGCCCCCGGCAGATGATCGAGCGCCGCCTGCAATACGAGCGCGGCGGATGAACCTTTGTTGATGCGTGCGCACAAGTGCAGGCCCGCATTGCCAGGCAGCACCTGCAGCCACTGTCCCAAGCGCTGCTCCACCCCCTTCACCAAGGCCTGCCGGCGCTGCGAATAGATCGGCCGCATCCGGCGGATGTGGCGCGCCAGGTGCCCCTCTGCGATGAAGGCCGCGAGAACCGCTTGCGTGAGTCCGTCGCTGTGCGAATCGGTGCTCCGCTTGACGTCGATCAAAGCCGCGCGCGCCCAGGCCGGCGCCACCACGAAGCCCTTGCGCAGCGACGGAAAAAGGCTCTTGGAGAAGGTTCCGACATAGAAGACCCTCTCGTCGCAGTCGAGGGTCTGAAGGGCGTCCTGAGGGTGGGCGTCGAACAGGAACTCGCCGTCGTAGTCGTCCTCGACCACCACCGCGCCGAGCGCGCGAGCGCGCATCAACAATTCGGCACGGCGCGCGGCGGACATCACGGCGCCAGTCGGTGATTGATGTGAAGGCGTCACGCAGATGACTTTCACGTCGCTCGGCACACGATCCACGCACAGGCCCTGGTCGTCCACCGGCACGGGCACCAGGAGGGCGCCAGCGGCCTTGAACGCCGCGCGCGTCGGTGGAAAGCCCGGATCCTCGACGGCGACACGGGTGCGACCCGGTGTGACGAGCAACCGTGCAAGCAGATCAAACGCCTGCTGCGCACCCGACGTGACGATCAGGTCGTCGGGGCCGCAGACCACCGCGCGAACGAAGGCCACATGGCCGGCGATCGCCTCGCGCAGGACAGGCAGCCCCGCGGAGGGGCCGTAGTTGAAAGGCCACCGCGCACCTTCGCGCAAGGCTCGCGCGGTCAAGCGGCGCCAGACGTCATGGTCGAAATGGCTATCCTCCGGCACACCGGTCCGAAAGCACCGCAACGGCAACGGGGTCGGGTGGGCGAGCCTGTCCGCGGGTTGCCGCCAGGATCTGGCAATGCGCAGGTCGGTCTCTCGCGATGGGGGTACGCCTCCTCCGCGCAACGCCTTTGCCGGCGCTGCGTCGGAGGGTCCGATGACGACCAGGCGCGCGCCCGGACGTGCAAGCGCGTACCCCTCCGACACGAGCAGGTCGTATGCCGTGATGACCGTGTTGCGGCCGACGCCAAGAAACGCCGCCAGGCGGCGCGTCGAGGGCAGCGCGAAGCGATCGGGCAGGCGGCGTTCGATGATCGCGACGCGCAAGCGACGATGCAGGGCCTTCGTCAAGCCGCCGGCACGCACGCCCGCCAGCGTCAATTCGAACGGTAGAACTGGTTCCATCGTTTTGCCTTGAACTGTTCCTTTTACCAATCCAGATTGTCCCTAAAGTAAGCGGCCATGACGAGCTACATCTGTGAGACCTGCGGCACCCAGTTCGCCCCCGCCGCGCACCCGCCGGCAAGTTGTCCCGTGTGCGAGGACGAGCGGCAGTACGTGGGCTGGAACGGCCAGCGCTGGACGACTCACGAGGCGCTCGGCGAGCGCCACGCCTTGCGCGTCGGCGAGGACGCCGGACTGGTGGCGGTGGCCATGGCCGGCGAGTTCGGCATCCCGCAGCGCGCGTTGCTGCTGAACACGCGGGCGGGCAACATTCTGTGGGAGTGCCTGAGCCTCGTCACGGATGAGGCCGTCGCACGCCTGCGGGATCGGGGTGGGGTCGATCGCATCGTGATCTCGCACCCGCACTTCTACGCCTCGATGGTGCAATGGAGCGACGCGCTGGGCGGCGTGCCGGTCCTGTTGCACGCTGCCGACAAGGCCTGGGTGCAGCGCCCCGCGCGCTGCGTTGAACATTGGCAGGGGGACAGCCTCTCCCTCGGCGAAGACGTGACGCTGGTTCGGACCGGAGGTCACTTTCCCGGCAGCACGGCACTGCACTGGGCGAGCGGCCCGCGCGGACGCGGTGCGCTCTTCGTCGGTGACTCGCCGCAGGTCGCGTCGGACCGGCGCAGCGTGAGCTTCATGTACAGCTACCCGAACTTGATACCCATGCGACCGGCCGACGTGCGCTCGATGCGCGAACGACTGGCCCCTTTCGACTACGACGACGTCTACGGCTTCAGCTGGGGCCGCAACATCCTGGGCGCTGCCAGGTCCTTGGTCGACGCTTCCTTCGATCGCTACCTTGCAGCCGTGGGCTGCGGCGAGTGAGCGGAGCCCCAGGATGCTCGACGCAGTTCCCGTCGTGACCGCTTCTCTTCTGCTTCACGGGATCGACTCGATACCCAACGCCACAAGACTCAGGGGAGCTCGAACTCCTCGAGATCTCCCCAAAGGTACGAGAGATAGGCCTCGCGCACGCCGGGCGTCCGGCAGGCCTCCAGCAACCCGCCGCATTCGGTTCTTGCGAGTACGTTGGCGGCCAACCAGTCGTCGATGGGCGCGCCCGCGGCCTGCGCGAGCAGGCCGGGCAGGAACACGAGATCCAAGGCACGCGGCGCCTTTTCAGGGACCCGATCGGGCCTGTTGCTCGAGACCTCATACCAGGTCTGGTACCGGGCCGGCACCGTGCCGGTCTCCGTCGGCATCGATCGCACGCGCGCCCTCAGGCTGATTGCGTTGGCGAACGGTGGCTGGTGATCCCCGAACCAGGCGAGCACGGCGGGTCGCTGCGTACCGAGAACTGCAGAGCGGGTGAGCGCCATCTCGCGGTCGAATGCACGGCTGCGCCACAAGTAGTCGGCGACGCTGCGGGCTTCGTCCGCGGAGGGGAATGCCCGGGAGGCCTCGGCGAGGAGCTCGGCCGGCACCCGCGCCATGCGCACGCCATGCTCCGCATGGTTGAAGATGGTCAGCACGAACAGGAATACCGGCTGGTCGCGCTTGCGCTCGCGCGCCAGGATGCGCCGGGCGGCTTCGTGCACCAACGCATCCGACGTGTCCCAGGCGCCGGGCAGGCCCAGTTCCGAGGCGTCGAGGAACTCGTCGAAGCCATATCCGGCATACGCGATGCGGCCATTCATCATGCCGCCGCGTGTCGGGTACAAGGCGACGGTGCGATAGCCGGCCGCCCTCAACGACCGCACGAAGGAGCGGTAGACGTGCGGCGCAATGCTGAACGACGCGAACTCGCCCGCGGGTCCGAACGAGTCGTGGGGAACACCCGTCTCGAACGCGAACTCCGACAACCAGGTGCCACCGCCGAAGACATGCACCTGCAGCGGCCCGTGCGCGACCGTGCCGCTGCCGGCACCGAACGCGTCGAGCCCGCAAAGCGTCGGCGGGCAGCCTGCGAGGGTCGCTGGATTGAATTGGCTCTCCTGGAGGAAGACGACGATGTCGGCCGGCCCGGGCTTGGCCCCCGTCGAAAGCAGGCTCAGGCTGTCGTGCCGGAACGCCGTGGTGTCCGCAGCCGCCACGCCCCATCGAGGTCCCAGGTAGACCGTCGCGAAGAAGGCGAGGGTCGGCCGTTCGAGCAGGCCTTCTCCGACGAACCAGGCCCCTGCCGTGCGCAGCTTCAACACCTCCTGCGCAACGAGACTTCCGCCGTGCACGATCAAGAGCAAGGCAAGCGCCGCGGCCGCGGTCGGAGCCGGCCAGCCCACGGGGCGGCCGGGAGGATTCCATCGCCAGGCGATGACGCATCCCAGGATCGCGAGGCCCAGCGCGGCCCCTGCGTACAACAAGAGCGTTGGCTGTGTCGCCAGCACGCCGACGTTGTCCCTGAACTGCCAGAAGAAGAACCGGACGTCCTGCCACGTCATGGGCGTGCCACCGAATTGCTGCTTGAGGTGGATGCCCGTCAGCAGCAGCGCGACCGCCGCGCTTCCCGCCACCGCGGCGAACCGCGGCCGCAGGGTGAGCAGATAGACCGCCAGGCAAGCCACCAGCAAGGCGTGCGCGCCGGCTTCGGAATCCACCCAACGGCCGGCGAGCGGCGGCAATGCAAGGACGATGGCATCGACAAGCCGCCGCCGGCCGATCCAGGCCACCGATGCGGCGGCCGCGGAAAGCGCGAGCGGGGCGTCCAGGAGTCCCCAGGAATGCGGCGCGAGCCAGAGCCCGACGCATGACAGTACCAATCCGGCGCCGAACGCCAGTCGCATGGAGAGGCCGCGGCCTCGCGTGACGGCTTCAGGGTTCATTCAAGGCGACTCATGCTGATCGCGGCTTCGAGCGCTGCTGTCGTCCGTCGATGAAGTTTTCGTGCTGTTGCCGATGCATTCTTCGGGACCGTCGCAGCTGGAGACGGTGCGCATCCGCCGCGGCGATATTTTTCCTCCTAAATTGTTCTTGTTCGACAGTCACAGTGACGGGTCAATACGCTTTAAGAATTGGACTGTCGTAGGGCTGCCGCGCATGCCTTTTTCCGAACTATTCTTTCTGGACAACGTCAAATACTTGGTCCCAGGCGCATTGCCGATGAATATATTTGTATCATAAATGTCGACAGGGATCTTTCCGAAGGGAATTTTAACCCATTGCCCGCTGCTCCACGTAAAACCTAAATATGGTGGCTTCGGATTACCATATGCCTCAAGCTCGCGCTGAGTTGGAGGGCAGCCAACGATATACAGGTGACCAGCGCTAATATTAACTACGATGGCGAATAGATTTTGGTGCCAAACAATGGGATCAGGACTGAATTCAGGCAAATTCAAAGTTACCCATGTTTCTCTGGCAATGCAAAGCTCATGCTCTTTTCCTGAGTATCCAGGATCACACTTTTCCTTTTGCTCGATAACTATCGTGCGACCGTCGTTAATTTTGACCTCTTCTCGCCATTCGACAATAGGGCTGGAACTCGAGCAGCCTAAGATGCCCAAGCCGATCGATAGAAGGAGAAATTCACGGATACGTTTTACCAGCGTGTTAGTCATTCCAGGGGTCTTTCGTTGAAGTGAGCGCGCCACAAGGTTGAACGCGGGCGCCAGCACACGGTGAACGATGTATAAGCTCACGGGCAATCTCGAATGGCGCGAGCAATCGCCGTTGGAATCAGTGGTCGGCGCTCGCGCGGTCAAAAAACCAACGCGTCACGCTCGCCAGCGTGAACTTTGCGTGGCGCCCGTTTGCGTTCACGTGCGCGCGAGGACGCCGCGACACAACTGCGCCCAGCCAGTCCTGCAGAACGAGAACCACGGGAACCCGCTGTATATGCGCTGCCGATCGGCCGGGCAGCGCGGCTTGCCCTGCTGGCCTCCGCATTGTGCTTGGGCCCATATCGATACGGCGCGGAGGCGGCCTTCCATGCGGGGCCGTGTTCTGCGTGTCGGCCCTCTCAGGCATGGTGAGCAACCCGGCGGCCGCGCCGAGAAGCACCGAGGACTGAAGGCCAGTTTGCGAATTGCGGCGGTGACGCGGCCGCGACTTTGGAAGCGTTCATGGGACACACCTTTCGCGGACTTGAGGTTGGCCCATGTACGGTATCCAGGTGCGTGTCGCGACTACTTCCCGCTGCCCGTGTTGCCCACGTTCATGAACGGAATCGGCGCCCCCGCATAGATCGACGTCGGCAACGCCCCGTTCCACTTCTGCGCCTTGGTGAGCTCCACCTCGATGCGGCGCAACTCCAGCACGTCCTTGTTCTTGGCCAGCGCCTCGTTCTGCACCTGCAGCGACTGGGCCTCGGCGGTGGCGACCTTGATCTTGGCGTAGGCGTCGCCGTCGGCGGTGGCCTTGAC
>FSWB01000483.1_pt1 | contig 11806 bp, 11 predicted proteins | sample 1637871 | NCBI WGS metagenome assembly FSWB01 (sample SAMEA3914789, study PRJEB12502) | metagenome | biome: forest; material: soil | place: Canada | collected 2011-07-03 | depth 0.3 m
ACTCCGAACCGAAGCCGTTCTTTTGGTCGAAGACCGCCGATGACATCCTCGCCAGCATCGAGCGGTTTTGTCTACGAATTTCTCAATCAGGACACTAGGCACGCCTGGCGTGACCCTAGCAGCGTCTTGGAACGGCCCGTCGGCGCAAAAGCCACCCTCCGTTCCCAAAAGGCAGACTCCGGCGTGGACACAATCCACTGCCAACACGTCGCGAAGTGGGCCTGTTGGGGCGCAGCCCGATGAGGCCTCAGCAATCCACGCTAGGGCTGAAGCAATTGCAGCCTCCGCGCCATTCAGTACCGTGCCGCTGGCTGCGGAACGCAACCGACTGGCCCTGCACGAGGCTCGGCTAGATGAACTCAACGCCGCTCGGGATCAAATCCTGGAGATGCTGAAGCATCAGAAGTCGCTCAAGTCCCGGCGTCCCGAGGATTTCAGTGCGGACCAACGCGCAATCGAAGCGACTCTCGGTAGGGTGCGGGTGCTAGCCCTCAATCCGGAATACGAGGTCTCCGCCTCGCCGGGCCCGTCGGCCAGCGCGCCAACTAGCGAGGAATCTCGGTCTCTGGCGTCCTCCGCAAGTGCCTCTTTTGCGCAGCGGGCGGACATGCCACGCTTCACGACGGGCATCGCGCTAGGAGTGCCTCTGGTCATTTTGGTTCTGATCGGAGGCCTTGGATTTCTCGCACAGCGCGGCCGCATCGTGCTTGACGACACGCCCAAGTTCGTGGCGGCCATGGAGAGGTTTAGCGGCTTGCTCTTGGCCGGGCCGGAAACCGCACCGCGAGAGGTCAGGCGGTTTCAAAATCGCACCCGCTACCTAGCACTGCGTGCCAGGTTGCGTAAGTATCTACAGGGCCAAGCCCGCTGGCTTGAGCAACTCTCGGGCAGTAAGGACGTCTGGAGCGGGCTGCAGGACTTGGAGGTCGGCGACAGCGAACTCGTACTGGCCTCCGCGTTGTTTGCTGTGAGGCCACCGGGCCTGTCAACCCAGGAACTCGCGCAGTGGCTAAGTGCTCCGTTGAAGTACGCCGACGAAGCAGGAATTGCGGTTGCGGAAAGACTCAAACTCGCAATCGAGACAGCGTTGGAGGGGCGGCATGTAGACAAAGTTCCCCAGAACGACGACGTGGCAGTAGGTGATCCGTTGCCGGCGCAAGCTGCAGAACCCTTTTTGCAGATCGCGCACATACTGATGGAAGTCGAGGCGGCTGTCCTCCCTCGGAGGGCATCGTTATGAGACTTTTTACGTCGTGAACGAACGCTACGGCGAAGTTTCCGTGAACCGGCTAAACTCAAGCTGGAAACTAGGGAGAGACGACTTAACCGTGAGCCATGAGCCATACATTTGGGACCAAGCGGAAGAGCCATTCGGCCCGCTGAAGAAGCTGGCCGAACGATTTGGTGACGTCGTAGTGCCGATCTTCCAGAAGTCCACCAAGCGAGCTAGTGGCATGGACGGTGCGGGCAGTGGGTTTCTTCTTCGACATCGGGATCAACTCTTCTTGGTCACGGCCAGGCACGTGATCGAGCAGGTCAAACAAATCGGCACCGTGATGGGAAATTTCGGAGGCGAGGCTGCGTACTTGGACGAATTCAGGTTTGCGACGTCTATCAACTCCGATCTGGCCATATCTCACCTTTCGCATCGGTGGATTAGCGAGAAGCTCCCGCACACTCGCGTAAGGCCTTTGCGCTCTGCTCCAACGAGAAACGCTGATGATGGGCGGCAAGACATTCGAGAATTGCTGGCGATGGGGTACCCCGGTACCAAGAATCGGCTCGACGCAAGGCGCGGAAAGGTCGATCGCTCGCTGTACTCGATCACGGTACTGCGGTCCGCTCGTGCAGACATCGAAACCGAAGTGGTCAATCCGATCTTCTTGGACTACGACCACAAAGTGGTCTTGAGCGACCGCGGCGAGAGATTGGGCAATCAACCTGATCTTCAAGGGATGAGTGGTGGTCCGCTGTTCCAAGTGACAACAACGACGGGGTCGCTGGGCGAGGTTCGGTTCGGGGTCGTTTGCGTAGGGGTACTCTCTGAGTGGAAACGTGCAGAGAGGATCATCGTGGCTACTCCTATCGAGGCCGTGATCGATCTGATCGAAACCGGTTGGAATTGGGTTGCAGTCTCGCAGGATCAAGGCACAGGCAGGTGATTGTGCTGGGCCCGTAAGGGTATGGCGATCCTGTCTGGAGAACCGCTGGCCAACCTAACGAACGAACACGATGGGCTGTGCTGCTGCCGGTTCCGTGGACACCAACCTAAGCTTTTCCAGTTGCTTCAAACTGTGCCGGGCTGACGTAGCCCAGCGTCGAGTGTCGCCGAGTCGGGTTGTAGAACCGCTCGATGTAGTCGAACACATTTGACCTGGCCTCCTCGCGGGTGCGGTAGACCTTACGGGCCACGCGCTCGGTCTTCATTGAGCAGAAGAAGCTCTCCATCGCCGAGTTGTCCCAGACCTCGCCGGCGCGGCTCATGCTGCAGGTGATGCCCTGTTCCTTGAGCAAGTCCTGGAAGTGCCCGCTGGTGTACTGGCTCGCGAACAAGTAATCACGTACGGGCCGGCCGCGAGCGCCCTCACCTCGAGGGCCGATCGCTTCGAATTTAGCGCTTTCCATCAGTGCAGTTGCCGCGCCGCCAATGTCGAGCAAGCTCCGCCATCGGAGTCGCCGGCACTACGTCGGAGCGATCGACTCCTCCTGTCGATCGATGTACTCTTTGACCAACTCATGGCAAGGTAGGAAGGCCATCGCTATGTCCATGGCATCGACGACGTGGACTTTGCCGTCCAGGCGAAACCACTTCTGGTATCCGACTCCCTTCACCTTGTCGCCGTCAACGAAGAGTTGCCGCGCTTCGTCGCTCGAGTGGTGCATTGTTGCGCCGTCAAGGTGCTTGAACGAGCTCAGGTCATCGTCGAGAAGGCCGTGAACGTAAAACGTTTCGGAGCTCGACTCGAGACGCTGCCAGACTTCAAGCTGGATGCCCTCGGGCTTCTTTTGCACGTGGGCTAGCAACGTCGTGCACAGATCGTAGTCGACCGATTCCAGGCCTTCTTTCACCTTGAACAGCGATCTCTGAATGACGCCGGCGCGTGCGTGTGCTGCAAGGTCGAGTGCGCGTTCGAAGCAGACACCGAACAGGCCCACGCCCTTTCTGCCTTGTGGCGCCTCGATCAACATGAGCCGTGAAAGCGGCACCAGGTCGTGTCGCCTGACGATGAAGTCCGATACGGCAAAAACGATCGGATTCACGTAGACGCGCTGCCCGCTGGCCACGAGACACATCTCACGCGTGAATGCGGGGTTGGTCTTGACGTGGATCAGCGGCACCAGTCCGTCGTTGTCGCGCAGATCATTCAGGGTTATGGCCATCGATCGGGGGAATGTCGTTGCCGCTCGTTCAGCGTCCAGATGCACTGTACGTGGAGATGCGCATTCGGTTGCTCTCGACGCCCGGCGAAGTCGAAGTCCTCCTGTGAAGGCCGGCCTACGAAGGGCTTCTCATGGTACAAGTGCGCAGAGCGCTGAGCCTCAAAGGCGATCCATCGGCAAGATGCGATTGCAAGAGGCTTACGCGTAGGCGGCAGCCCAGGCTAAACTCGCTCAAACAGACACACGTAGTCGCTTCGCGCGCTCCCTGAAAGCGTCTTTCCCGCCCTCGAGAATAGCGCATACCGCCTCGCGAATTGCAGGTACCTCGAGACCTCCGCATTGGTAGGTCATCTGGGGGAGCCGCCCGGGTTCGTGGCTGCCGCAGCGCGCGACGATGACCTGGTCGGCATCGGTGTTGACGACCAAGTTGGCGTTGTGCGTGACGATTATGACTTGGCGCCGCAGCTTGGCGCGCTGGAACTCCCGCACCAGCTCGTCGTAGATGGACTGCGGATCCAAGTTCTCCTCGGGCTGATCGATGATCAGGGGGCGGTCATCCTCTGAATCCACCGCCAGATAGAGCAGCAGCAGGACGATCCCGCGCGTCCCGGGAGAGAGGCGTTCGATGGCGACGCCGTCGAAAGCCAAGCCGTAGCGGACGGAGATGACGCAAAGGATGCGATTGATAGGTACTTCGCATCCCGGAACGAGCACTTCCGAAAGACTCCCAAGAGGGCTGGTGACTGGATCTGGGGCAAGGAACGGTCGCCGTCGTCGTTCTCGGCATCCAACAACTGCAAGGACCCAGCGTACCGGTAGTCAGCATCCACCTGGACGTTCAGGGCAGAGGCGAACGAGACGCTTCATCTGAATGGGGCTTGCCCAGCAATGCACCTACCTACGCCAGCGGCAGGTTTGATCAAGAAGTTCATGTCTTCGCCTGCTGTGGTTGGCCGTGGATGCCATGCCGCTCGTACAGGTGCCGTTGAAAGCCAACAAATACTTGCCGCACCTGGTCGGGCTCGCCCAACTCAGCGAAGGCATCGCTGAGCGCTTGGTACTTGAGACGCAGCAGCGGCGACAACTTTTCGGCGTCGAGTTCATCCACGCCCTGCCGGACGTACTGTGCCAACACAAAGTCAACGAAGGCTTGCTGCTTGTCGGTGAACTCGGCGATCGTTGCCACCTTCGCTGCCGCGGCGCGGCTCGCCCGCGTCACCGGCTCGGCCGCGAAGGCCACATAGGCCAGCACGTCGAACAGGTCGCTGTTCTCGGCCTCGATGATCTTCTGCATTTCGGCCAGCGGCTCGCGGCCGAATCCCTTGTCGGCCAACCCGGCGAGCAGAGACTTGCGGGTGTCCGGCGCGCTCCAGATGCGCCGTAGCTCGTCCTCGTCATTGAAAAACTCTGGCAGCGCCCCGTATAGCACTTCCAGAAACTGGGCCGCCGACATCGGGCGCCCATCGGCGCTCCAGAACGTCGTGGCCGTCATGTGCTGGATCTTGCGCTCCTTGCCATCGGCCAACTTGACCTTGATCCTAGCTGGCGGCTGGTCGACAAACGGAGGCGGCACGGGCTCGCCGGCTGGCGCATCGGGCGCGCCGTTCCCGGGGCGCGGTTGGCGTGGTTCAGGCTCTGTCGGTTCAAGGGGCTCGCCATCCCACTCGGGGTCGCTAAAGTGGTGATGTGCCTTCACGAAGTCATAGATCGTGAAGTAGTCTTTACCGTCATACAGCCGCGTTCCGCGTCCGATGATCTGTTTGAACTCGATCATCGAATTGACCTGTCGCATCAGAACGATGTTGCGCACGTTGCGCGCGTCCACGCCGGTTGAGAGTTTTTGCGACGTAGTGAGCACTGTCGGGATGGTCTTCTCGTTGTCCTGGAAGTCCCGTAGGTATTGATCGCCCATGGCCCCGTCGTTGGCGGTCACCCGCACGCAGTACAGCGGGTTGGTGCTGGTCTTTGCCTGGTTGATCAGGTCGCGTACTGCCAGCGCGTGGGCCTGGTTCGCGCAGAAGACCAGGGTCTTCTCGCGCTGGTCGATCATGCTCATCAGCACTGTGACCCGATAGGCTTCGCGCTCTTTGATTTCGATGATCTTGTTGAAGTCTTTCTCTTCGTAGCGCTTGCCGGTCTCGATCTCGCCCTCCACCACCTGGTCGTCGGGCGTGTAGACGTACTCGTCCAGCGTCGTCGCGATCTGCCTGACCTTGAACGGGGTGAGGAAGCCATCGTTGATACCTTCCTTCAGCGAGTACACGAATACCGGCTCTCCAAAGTAGGCATACGTGTCGGCGTTGATCGTGCGCTTGGGCGTGGCGGTCAGGCCAAGTTGCACAGCTGGCGCGAAGTAGTCGAGGATGGTGCGCCAGGAGCCTTCGTCGTTCGCACCGCCGCGGTGGCACTCGTCGATGACGATGAAGTCGAAGAAGTCGGCCGGGTACTCGCCGAAGTGAGGTGCCTCGCCCGGGCCGCTCGTGAACGTCTGGAAGATCGTGAAGAAGATGCTGCCGTTTTTCGGCACCCGACCCTTCTTCCGGATGTCGGCCGGGTCGATGCGCACCAGCGCATCATCGGGGAACGCAGAGAAGGCGTTGTAGGCTTGGTCGGCCAGGATGTTCCGGTCGGCGAGGAACAAGATGCGCGGCCGGTGCGTTGGTTCCGTCCCGCTCTTCCAGTCACTCAGGTTCCAGCGGCTCTGAAACAACTTCCAGGCAAGCTGAAAGGCGATGAAGGTCTTGCCCGTTCCTGTGGCCAGCGTGAGCAGAATGCGATCGTTTCCCGCCTCGATGGCTTCGAGCACCCGCTCGATGGCGATGTCCTGGTAATAGCGCCCTTGCCATGTTCCGCCCCTGTCTTCGAATGGCACGGCAGCGAAGCGGTCGCGCCAGGCGTTCGGCTGGTCGAATGTCAGCCTCCACAGTTCTTCGGGACTCGGATAGCTTGCCACCTCGCCTTCGGCGCCGGTCGCCATGTCGATGCCGTAGATCGCCTGGCCGTTCGTCGCGTAGGTGAAGCGCAGTGCCAGCTTGGCAGCGTAGCTCTTGGCTTGGCCGACGCCCTCCGTCAGAGGCTTGTCCCAGGCCTTGGCCTCGACGACGGCCAACTTGGTGTTGCGGTAGACGAGCACGTAGTCCGCGATCTCGGCCTTGGCCCTCAGGCTCTGTCCACCCTTGCCACCGCTGCCCTGCAGCCGACCCAGCGTGATGCCGTGTTCGCGAAGAATACGGCTGTCCTCCACAACGCCCCATCCGGCCGCTTTCAGGGCTGGGTCGACGTGCTCGGCACGGGTTTCGGCTTCGTTCATCAGAACTCCAAGAACTTCTGGCCCCCAACGTATTTGCCGCTGCCGTCGGGCGCCAGTCCTTTGGACTGGATCAAAGCAATCGCCTGACGGAACCTACTCTCCGGAATGGCGAGCTTGTCGACATGCCATTCCTCTCTAGCCTCGCGGAGGATGCTCTCGTCCGTGACCTCGGAGCCCTCGATCAACAGGTTATTCCAGGCCGCATGAACCGTCGCAAATACTTCGACCTCCTGCGTGTCCATCGGGATCAATAGATCGATGACAGCTTCGATCCGATCAACACACGGCCCCAGCACATCTGGCGCTCTGGCAAGCAACTTGTCGAAGGCCAAAAGCCTTTTTAGGTCATAACCCCCTTCGCGCTGCGTCAACTCAAAGTAGTTGTTCTGCCTCGCCCAATCCTCTGCCTTCAACATATGCTGAAAATCATTGGGTCCAGCAGCATCCTTTCTCGGCTGACGGCCGAGATCAACCTTCCCAATGGCTTCCACCAAGTGCAGTAGCTTTTGCTCTTTGACTCGTCCGAATGTCTTTTCCCTCCTCTGCCGCATGTGACGGGCGTACGCCAATGCGATGACGTTTGCAGAGAACTCGGGCGATGTCATCTGCGCTGCTATCGCGGCGATCGAAGCTTTCTTGTTTGATGTCAGTTGGCCGCGGAAAGCCTCGTGAAGCAGGGACCTCTTCAATTCATCTAGGGCGTCAAGCTTGCTTGTGTATATCTCTTCCATACGCCGCGTCGAGTCTCTGATTGCCACCAGGTCATTGACAATCGCGCGCTGTTCTTCCAGCCTAGGCAGGGGCACTGGAAGGTCGCGAAGATCCTCAATGTTGATGCCCGTATAGGCGGTGCCTTTCTTCACGCCAGAAAGCCAAATCTGACTTGTCCGCGACCCAATCCAGAATGCTGCGTATTCAGCATCCAGCATGCTGGCTTCCACTGGCACAACGGCAACTTCCCGGGACACATTCCAGCCCGCCATTTCGTTGGGCACGACAGCCACGCCACCTAAGGTGCCTCGAACGTTCACGAGAACCTCGCCCCCGCGAAGAATAGTTCGCGAGTATTCGGCGGCGAGAGTCGGAGCAATTCGCTTCATGCCGTTCGTATCGATATCAAGCCATCTAACGTTGCTTGTGCGTAGACAGGGAACGCCACCTTCGAACGGGTCGCCTAACTTAATCACGCCGTAGGTTATGAGGCGCTTCCTCTCGCACAAGTCTTCGAGGCGCGTCTTCGACATGTGTCCGACCCTCACCGTGTACGAGTCCTGGAGGAAGGTCTCGAAGACCGCGCGGGCGTTTCGGAGGTTTTTCTCGGCGTCGGCCTTGGCTGTTGCGATGCTCTCAAAGGCGCCGTCCAAAATGACGGCGATGCGCCGCTGCTCGGACAAGGACGGCACCATCACGGGGATCGCATAGACATCCTTCCGGTTGATCCCTGGCTTGATACCCTTCGCCAAGCTCGGCAGGTCCAGCGTTGCTAGCAGGTAGTACAAGAACTGCCGGTCGTAGCGCTGGCGGTCAAACTCAACGAAGTACGCAACATCCAGCGGCCAGTACCTTTCCTCGGTCAGCGTGATCTGACCAGCAGAGCCCTTTCTGCCCACGATGATGGTGGGCTCGCCCCTGTAGAACCTGTCAGTTCGATCCTTCTCCCCGTTTGCGCCGTAAGCCGGGTAAAGGCCGTTCGGATTACGGTCTTTCGGCGCTAGTGGCTTGCCGTACTCGAGCTGAATGACTTCACCCAGCGTCAGGGAGGTCCAGCCGTTCATCGCGCCACCAATTCCCTGATCGCCGCCAATACATCGGCGCTCTCGGCGTCGAGCGCCGCAATCTCGTCGAGGATCTCCTGAGGCGAGCGCAGTGCACCTTCGTCGCTTCCATTCGGGTTCCTGACAGACAGCTCACACGTGGCAGTTTCAATGCTGGCAACCTCGATCGACCAGCTCTGCGCGGAATCGGTGAAAGTCTTCTGCTGCGCAACGAAATCAACCAGGTCATGATCATTGAGCGGGTTGGTCTTGCCCATATTGCGACCGGGCTGCAATTGATAGAACCACACCTTGCGCGTTGGCGCACCCTTCTCAAAGAACAGCACCACGGTCTTGACACCCGCACCTTGGAACGTGCCGCTCGGCATATCCAACACCGTGTGTAAGTTGCATGTCTCCAGTAGCAACTTGCGAATGCTGGTGCTGGCGTTGTCGGTGTTGCTCAGGAAGGTGTTCTTGATGACAATGGCCGCGCGACCACCGGCACGTAGCGTCTTGATGAAGTGCTGCAGGAACAGGAAGGCTGTCTCGCCCGTCTTGATTGGGAAGTTCTGCTGGACTTCCTTGCGCTCCTTGCCGCCGAAGGGTGGATTCGCCAGGATCACGTCATATCGGTCCTTGTCCTGGATGTCGGCAATGTTGTCGACCAGGGTGTTGGCGTGGATGACGTTGGGTGCCTCGATGCCGTGCAGAATCATGTTCATGATCGCGATGACGTAGGCTAGGCTCTTCTTCTCCTTGCCGTAGAAGGTGCGCGTCTGCAAGGTCTTCAGGTCGTCAGCCTTGGCGGCCTTGGGCAGCAGGTAGTCGAAGGCCTCGCACAAAAAGCCGGCAGAGCCGCACGCGCCATCGTAGATGCGCTCGCCGATCTTCGGGTCCAGCACATTGATCATGGCGCGGATCAGCGGGCGCGGCGTGTAGTACTCGCCGCCGTTGCGTCCCGCGTTACCCATGTTCTTGATCTTGGCTTCGTACAGGTGCGAGAGCTCGTGCTTCTCGGTCTGCGAGCCGAAGCGCAGTTCGTCCACGCGCTCGATCACGTCGCGCAAGTTGTAGCCGCTCTGGATCTTGTTCTTGATCTCGCTGAACACCTCGCCGATCTTGTATTCGATGGTGTTGGGGCCACTAGCGCGCTGCTTGAAGCCGGCAAGGTAGGGGAACAGCTTGGCGTTGACGAAGTCGCGCAGGTCGTCGCCCGTCATCGCGGCGTTGTGGTCGAACTTGCCATCGGCGGTCTTGGGTGCTGCCCAAGCTTCCCAGCGATGGGGCTCGTCGATGATGTGGCTGTAGGTCTTGCCTTCTAGCGCCGCTTCCATCGCCTTGTCGCGTTCAAGCGCGTCGAGGTATTTCAGGAACAGCAGCCAGGAGCTTTGCTCGGTGTAGTCGAGTTCGCTTGTACAGCCGGCGTCCTTGTGCAGGATGTCGTCGATATTCTTGAAGGTCAGTTCAAACACGCAAGTCCCTGTGGCTTCCAGTACGCGAAATCACTGCAATTTTCTCTCGCAGTCGCTCCGTATTGTCGACCAAGTATCCGTCAGGCGTGCGGGTGGCGACCGGGACGCCAGGAAGGCAGCTTCAGCCCACTGGTGTTGTTGCTTGTTTGGACTTCATTGGCAAAGAACAACAGGTAATCGCCCCTTAGAGTACGTTGGCGGCGGTTTCGCAGCAGAAGCCGTCGGCCGGCGCGTTGTACCGGACATTGCGGTCCGCCGCGACGCGGTATCCATCGAATGGCCCAATCCAATGGCTGTCGCCCTTCAAGGAGGCCTGGTAGCGCGTCAAAAATATCGCGATCAGTGTGAACGACGAAACGGCATCCAGTCGCGCCGAGCGCCGTCTCTTCGGCCGACAATCGAACCTGCCTATTGAGAAGGATCAATCGAATGATCAACGACCTGACACCAACACAACGCGACCTTGCCGAGCTCATGTCCGACATCTCGGAAAACGCCTGGCGCGCCGGCTGGATGCAGGGACTGGAATACGAGCTCTGGAGCGCCGTCCAGTCGCCGGCTGGTAGCGGCCCCCGTCGCCTTGCCACGCAGGCTCAGCTAGAGCGATTGAACCAGCTGAGCAAGGATTGCGGCGGCTGGATTGTCTTCGACCAGGATCGCGAGGAAACCTTCGTCTCGCTTGCCGAGTGGGAGGCGCTCTACGACAAGTGGCGATCGGTCTGAGCAAGTCGATCGTCGCAAGCGGATGGCGCTCCCGGTGTCGGTCGAATCGACCCGCTGGCGGTGTCTCAAACTATTTTGCGCTGTCTCAGACTTTTTTGGCAAAGAACAATCAGTGATTCCCAACAATAAAGTCTGTCATTTCACGCCTCGCAAGCCGTTGATTATTCGTGGGGCGCGCCGATTTTGGACTTCCGGAAAGTCTGTCACGCGTTTGGATGACTCGCCAAGGCTGGCCAGCAGAAGCGCGTCGAAGACTTTTCGGCGTTCTGTCTGTGTAGTAGCTCAGGCGAGAAGGTCCTGTTGGACCGTACGACCGGTAGAGCGGCAGGCCTCCTCGACGTGGGCAGCCGACGGCAAGCCGCTATCCCCACCTGCATCTGGGCCCATGCGATATCCCATCGCGCGATAGCCCCGCTGCCGCTTGTCCCACATCCGCAGCAAGGCGGGATATCCGGTGTCAACGAAGGCGATGATCAGCACATCTGACTTCGTGGCGTGCTCGCGATGCAGGCGCCCTGCGTACTGCTGCAGGGTACCCTTCCATGACACTGGCATCGCCAACACCAACGTGTCCAACGGCGGGTGATCGAAGCCTTCGCCCACCAGTTTGCCTGTGGCAAGCAGGATGCGCGTGGAGTCGGGCGGGAGCGCGTCCAACTCAGCAATCAGCGCAGCGTGTTGCTTCTTCGACATCTGTCCGTGCAAGACGAAGGGACGTGGCATCTGCGCAGGCAGAGCCTGCGCGATGGCATCAAGATGTTCAGTCCGCTCGGTTGGCACGAGAACCTTTCGGCGCTGGCCGAACGCTCGAACGGCCTCCGCGGCGATGGCCTGTGTGCGAGCGTGATCATTGGCAAGGTGCCTGAACACGTCTTGGATACGCGACCATGGGGCTCACGCTGCGCAAACATTCGTTGACTTTGCAGACTTCCGCTTCGACGCGGCCATGCAGGGCTCCCGGAGCGGCCGGTCGGGTGCGCCGGCCGCCTACTCGCTGGTCGGGTACGCAGCGCTCGACACTTCAGACATGCAACAACAGGTGCTCGCGTTCCCAGGGCGAGATTACCTTCATGAACTCCGCCTGCTCGAGCTCCTTGATTTCGGCATACACGGTCACGAACGCCGGCCCGAGCACCTTGGCGAGTTCCTTGTCGTTGCGCAGC
>FSWB01000127.1_pt1 | contig 11639 bp, 7 predicted proteins | sample 1637871 | NCBI WGS metagenome assembly FSWB01 (sample SAMEA3914789, study PRJEB12502) | metagenome | biome: forest; material: soil | place: Canada | collected 2011-07-03 | depth 0.3 m
GCATGCACTTCCGCGCGCACGTGAGCCGCGACCAGCCGGATGATGCGTTCGGCCACCGGCGGGGGCAGCGCGGCGCCGGTGGGCTCTCGACCCGACCCGAGCCGATCCACCCAAAGTGAGCCGTCGGGATTCAACATCACTTCGACGACTTCGGGATCTTCGAGCGCCGTGGCGATCTCCGCCCCCATGGCCGTGCGAAGCATGCGAATGCGACGCTCCATGGAAACTGCAGCGCTGCTGACGCCGGCTTCGCCGGCCTCCGCGTCATGCTTTCGAATCACTGGGTGACTCCTTCAATTCTTGGGAAGGGATCGCGCCCGGGGACGCGTCGTCCGCCGTCGTTCCCCCCGACGCGTCCGGTTCGATCTCTTCATGAACCTCGCGGACGAGGCTGCGACCGCGCTGGATATGGCGGGCGAGCTGCTCGATGAATTGGGCGTAGCGCGCGCGGCCTTGCGCGCGCGCAGCCTCCTGCTGGCCTTCGGGAATGGGCAGCGAGACCGTGAGGAAGTAGCGGACGTAGAGAGCAAGCGTCTCGATCAGGATCAACTGGTCGCGCTCCAGCCGATCGAATTGGCGCGAGAGGCGATCCAGCCGCTTGGTGATCACCGCCTCGCGCCGATCCTCTGAATCAGGTGCGAGGAAGGAAGCGAGCGCCGCCGCAATCACGGCGGACTTCGAGACGCCTCGGAGCGCGGCGAAGTCGTCGAGCCGCTTCGCATGGTCGGGCTCGATGAAGATGTTCAAGCGAGCGCGCGTCATAGCGCGATCCCGTCGTCAGGATCCTGCGCGGCGAGGCGTGCGGTGCGCGTGAACTGCCGAGCCACGTCCTGCGGCCGCAGCGGCGCGTCATCCTCGTCGTCGAGCACCATCAGATCGCCGGCGTCCGGTTCGCGCACGCCGGCAGAGGCGATCTCGAGCTCAGGCTTGAGCTGGTGGCCACCTTCATCAGCGAATCCGCCCATGTCGAACGCGAACGATGGCGCGTCGATCGCGGCCGCAGCCAGATGACTCCAATCGTCCGACCGCGCGGCGGGTCGATCGGCATACCCGCGCTCGGCGAGCGCCGGCGCCTTCAGCATGCGTCGCGTGAAATTGCGATCGAGGTAGTACCGCAGCTTGCGCGCCTTGATCGGCGGATGGCCGGACACCATCACCACCGATTCATCTTGCGGCAGTTGCATGACTTCGCCGGGCGTGAGCAACGGCCGCGCGGTTTCCTGGCGCGACACCATCAGGTGCCCAAGCCAGGGTGCCAATCGGTGTCCCGCGTAGTTGCGCTGCGCGCGCAGCTCGGTGGCCGTGCCCAGCGCTTCCGAAATACGCTTGGCCGTGCGCTCGTCGTTCGTTGCGAACGCGATGCGCACATGGCAGTTGTCCAGGATCGAATGGTTCTGCCCGTAGGCCTTGTCGATCTGGTTCAGCGATTGCGCGATCAGGAAGGCGCGCAAGCCGTAGCCCGCCATGAAGGCCAAGGCCGACTCGAAGAAGTCCAGCCGCCCGAGGGCCGGGAATTCGTCGAGCATCAAGAGCAGCTTGTGCCGGCGGGCGATGCCGTCCGAGCCGTCGAGTGATTCTGTCAGACGCCGGCCGATCTGGTTGAGGATCAGCCGGATGAGTGGCTTGGTGCGACTGATGTCCGAGGGCGGAACCACCAGATATAGCGACACCGGCGAATCCGCCGAGATCAGGTCGGCGATGCGCCAGTCGCAGCGCGATGTGACTTCGGCGACGGTCGGATCTCGATACAGCCCCAGGAAGCTCATCGCGGTGGACAACACACCAGATCGCTCGTTATCGCTCTTGTTGAGCACTTCCCGCGCCGCCGATGCGACCACGGGATGGACCTTCTCCCCAAGATGCCGCGTGCTCATCATGCGCTGCAGCGTGACCTCGAAGGGGCAGCCGGGATCGGACAGGAAATTGGCGACGCCACGCAGCGTCTTGTCTTCGCCGGCGTAGAGCACGTGCAGAATGGCGCCGACCAACAACGCATGGCTGGTTTTCTCCCAGTGGTTGCGCCGCTCGAGCGCGCCTTCGGGATCGACCAGGATGTCGGCGATGTTCTGCACGTCGCGAACTTCATGCGCGCCGCGCCGGACTTCGAGCAACGGGTTGTATGCGGCCGACCGGGCGTCGGTCGGGTTGAACAGCAGGCAGTGCGAGAAGCGCGAGCGCCAGCCCGCCGTCAGCGTCCAGTTCTCACCCTTGATGTCGTGGATGACGGCGGAGTCGAGCCAGGATAGCAGCGTAGGAACCACAAGGCCGACACCTTTGCCCGACCGTGTGGGCGCGAAGGCCATCACATGCTCCGGACCTGCATGGCGCAGATAGAAGCCGTCCTTGCCCGCCGTCCTTCCCAGAAAGACGCCGTCGGGTTTCGTCAGTCCGGCGCGCTCAATCTCTTCGTGCTCAGCCCAGCGCGCCGAGCCGTAGGTCGTGACTCGTCTCGTCGACCGCGCGCGCCAGACGGCCGTCGAGATGGCGGCGCCCGTCGCGAGCAACCCACTCGATGCCGCGATGGCACCGCCACGCAGAAAGACGCTCGGCGCATAAGCATCGAAGAAGTACCACCACTCGAACAGCTTCCACGGCTCGTAGACCGGAATGCCGGAGACGCCGAACCACGGCACCCCGAGCCGAGCCTGGTAGCCCAGCGCCGCGGCAGTCCACTGCGTGGCCGTCCAGACGCCGCCTAATGCGACGCCGAGCACCACGATGATCTGCCCGAACAAGACTCCGGTCGGCACTGGCCACCTCCTTCGTAACTCCATCCCGCGTGCCACAGCGGGAGCGCGTTCGGAGTCTGGAATCGAGGCGCCGCTTTACACACCCACGCGGGCGTTCCGTGGCGTACCCTGGCGGGTATATAGATCAAGTGGCCAGCCCCGGCCCTTGATAAGGCTTCAGAGCGCCAAGGGATCGTGAGCATCGCAAGAGATGCCAAGTCCGTCCAAGACCGATTCAGCGACGCGTCGTCGCGCGGCGAGTGACCGAGACGATCAACTCAAAGTCTTTACGTATGCAAGAAAGCGTTGCAGCGCTTCAGGTAATCCGAGACGCTGCTGCTTATGCAGCACGTAGGTGACGATGTGTTCGTCTTCCGCAAGTGGGACAGCCATGACATCCGCCCGGAGCAAGGTTTCGAGGTGGCCGCTGTCGACCAAGCCGATCCCCTGCCCTGCGCCGACGCGGGTAAAAAAGCCTGTCAACGAGCTTGTCTCGCCCGCAATCGTCGGGCTGGCAGTGTGTTTCTGAAGAATCGCATTCGTCTGCTGCCGCATTCCCGGTTCGTAGTCAGGATGACAGGCGATCATGGGGAAGGTCACGACATCGGCGAGGGACAGCGCGCTGAACGACGCCAATTCATGGCCCGCCGGGACCAAGGCCCTGAGCGGATAGCTCCAGGCCCGTTCCTGTCCAATGGAGTCATCATCCGTCACCCCGAAGGAGAAGCCGGCATCGACCTCCTCCCGCTGCAGCGCGACCAGCAACTCCGCCGCCCGCATCTCCGAAAGCTGCAGCGGCGTTTCGGGCGCCAGTTCACGCCAGCTTGCAAAACAGCTCGCAAGTTTGGGCTGAGCGATGCCATCGGCGATGCCGATGCGCAGTGGCATGCGATAGCGAAGATCGGTTTCTCGTACAGCGCGTTTTGTCCGCTCGACGCGAAGGAGGATCTTGCGGGACTCGTTCAGAAGCCTTGTACCGGCTGGGGTTAGCCGCAGACTGCGAGGCGCGCGAACAAGCAACAGAACGCCCAACTGGTCTTCCAGATCGCGAACGGTCCGCGACAGCGGCGTCTGGTCGACATGGACGCGTTCGGCTGCCCGACGAAAATTCAACTCCTCGGCGACTGCGACGAAATGGCGAAGGTGACGAAGTTCGATCATCTCGGAGACAGGGCCCGATGAAAATTAGGAACGCGCTGGGGTTGAAGGGTCCTGAGCGTTGGCGCGGGCGGCGAGACGTCGTGGTCGGCGTTCTTGGCACGCACGACGACCCCTCGTGGAACGGCAGGCGCGTGGGACAATCGTGTCGAACTTCTGCGGATACCCGTCATGCCCTTGCGCACGCCCGAATATATGGAGGATCGCCGCGAACACATCCTCGCGGCCGCCTTGGACTGCCTCCAACGAAAAGGCCTCAACGACACTTCGTTGACAGATATCTGTAGCGCGGCTGGCATCAGCAGAGGCGCGCTGTACATCCATTTCGAGAGCAAGGACGAGATCCTTCAGGCTGTCGCCCGCAAGCTCAGCAGCACCGGTGTTGAGCAGTTGACCTTTGAAAGCCGCCACGCACTACAGCACGCGCTTGAGTCGCAGGTGCGGATGGTGATCGATGCAGGCATGCAGACACTCGGCAAGGTCGAGTTCGACCTCATCACGGCGAGCCATAGCAACGAAGTCTTGCGCGAGGCGCTCGGCGCAGCGGTAGCAGCGCGCACCAAGGCGCTGGCAGACGGGCTAAGAAAGCTTGTGAAAATCGGTGAGCTGCCCCGTGGTCTCGATATTGCCGCTTCGGCCCACGCGATCAATGCCTTGATGATCGGGCTTTTCAACGTCGCACATGCTGCTCGGTCGCCCGTCGAAGTGCACCTGGCATCGCTCAGGCTTGTCCTCGACGCGATCTTCGGGTCCAAGAGCCACCGCTAGATGTCTGTTGCAGCGCTCCGCGGCCTATTCGCGCAGCGCGTAGATGCTGTCGATGAGCGCTTGTACTTGCAGGGCCACAGAGTTGCGCAACGGGAATGTTTGAAGCCCCTGGCCGAGCCATGGTTCGGCCAGCGCTCCAGCCACGCATGCTGACGCCTGCGCATTGGCGTTCCGCACAGAGATGGCAGGGAGTTCACGTCGTGCGGCGATGCGTCGCGCGAGTCGCCCCAACATCGCCGGCGCACGCAGCGAAGCGAGCCGCGTCGAACGTCTCAGTGCCCGCGCGGCGATGGCGTCCATCGGCATCGGCGGCAGCTGAAATGCTTGGCTGAGAAAGCGTCGCGCGGATGCCTGCGCTTCCCGCAGCGCAAGTACGAAGCGAACGTCCTGCCCCTCGGCCATTTCGGCAAGGTCATCCAGATGCTGATCCATCATGCCCAGACCTTCCGCGTGCCAAGTAGGCATTTCCACCAGCGCGTCCGAAAGAAGGACGGCGATGCCGTCGTGCGTCGATCCGCCGGGTTCGTGCCAATAGGGTGTCTCCACCGTCAGGACGAAGGTGTCCGAAGGTGCACAGTGGCCAAACACCGACTGTCCCGCGCGCCAGGTATTGCGAGCTCCCGTCGCTTCGATCCAGGCACCGATATCCAACGCCTTGAATATGCCGGGCGCCAATGGCGTCATCTCCGCGCCGAGCTCGCCGATTTGATCCAATCTGGCTCCGAATCGAGCGGGCTGCGTACCCAGATCCTGCAAGAGGCCCGGCACGTCGCGGGAGACCACGTAGAACACGCCGCCGTACTCCGAGTTGTGAAGCGAGTAGAGCAAATCGGGTTCAGCGATGCGAATTGCCTCGCGGTAGGCCATATTTTCCGGTATGGGCATATTGAACACATGTGCAGCAGTGCTCAAGGGGAATGTGTATTCAGCCTGTTCATCGAGCGCCGGCCGGAAGAAATTTGCGAAGTATGCCGACGCGTCGGCTGGACGCGCGAGCCAGCCTTCATTGAGGCGAAGACCATCAGGCTCGATGGTCTTCACGAAATGCCAAGTGCATTCAGACGCACTGCAAAGAGACGGCTCGGCGACCAGCTTCTCGATCAGAAACTCTATCGTGAGGCAGCCGATGGGCTCGTTCGGATGCGGCGTTCCAACAAGGAGAACATGCATCGGTCCGGTCCCGATCGTGATCATTTCGATTGTCTCCCCCAGGCGGCTACGCCCGATGTCTCGAACGATCACATCCGGTTTCGAGAGGGATCGCAGAGCTTCGGTGCGCGAGCGCATCGATTCCACGGTGGGCAACTGACGATAGTCAGGCACTTGTGAGGCTAGTTCTCGGAGCGACATGTTGATTGCGTTAGGGTTGCCAGTGGACAATGTCAAAGCAGGCTTTCTGCTGACCTTCTATTGCGTCGAGGGAGCCGGACCGCCGCGACTACCGCGGCCAGGCCGACAAGACCGCTAACTGCGAAGGCTTGTGCAAAGCCGGCGGAACGTATGAGGCCACTCGAGTCGGCAGAGAGTGCGATGATCGTCACCGTCACCTGAGCGCCGAGTACGCCTCCGATGGCACGAATCAGGAAGACACAGGCGGCGATCGAGCTCGTTCGATCGGCGGGCACTTCCCTGGCTACGATAGTCATAGCGGCCGTCAGCACCAGACCGACTCCAAGCCCAAGAAGACCTGTGCCGGCCGCGATCTGCCATACATCAGCATGCCAAACGGCGGGCAGAGCTGCACCGCAAGTCAAGGTGAGAGCGCCAGCCGCCATGATGGTCTGCATGGTCATGAAGCGCTCCAGAAGCTGAATGACCACCGTTGCCGTTGCCCCCATCACACCGAGAGGGAGAAGCAGCAGTCCAATGGTGGTCGTATCTGCTCCAAGGCCGATGCCAGAAGCCGGACTCGCGTGAAGCATGATCGGCAGGGCGACATTCGCTCCGACGGACGCGAATCCGGTCGCAAGTGCAACCACTGCTGTTCTTGCGACGGCGGGCTGGGCGAGGATCCTCAAGTCGATCAGCGGTGCATGATGGCGAAGCTCCAGCACCACCCAGACCGAGAGCGCCGCAATTGACACTGCAAACGCGACGAAGGTGAGCGGCGAGCGCAAGCCAATCGATGCAACGAGAGTCAGCCCGATCAACAGGCTGGCGATACACACCGTCAGTCCGACAGCGCCCGACCAATCGATCCGCGTACCCGTCGCGAGAACACTCTTCGACGCCCTGTCTCTGCCGGCCGTCGCCCAAAGGTAGATTGCGGCTGGCAAGAGGACCGGCAACGGAAGCAAGAACATGCCGCGAAATCCAAGACTTCCCACGACGGGTCCCACGGACAACAGTCCGGCTGCCGTACTGACGGTCAATGAAGCGACCGCCAAAGCGTTATTGCGCGCGACCTGCGAGGGTGCAGACGCTTCCGCTATGAGCGCAAACGAGAGCGGGATTGCTCCGAGACCAATGCCTTGGAACACCTGACCAATGACCAGGGTCGCCAAGTCTTGCGCACAGGCACTTGCCAAGCAGCCGAATGCCACGGATAGCAGCACCGCTGCAAGGACCCTACACTTGTCGTACAGCTCGCCGAGGCGTCCGACTATTGGTGTCGATACGGCGCCCGAGATCATCAGCCCGCTGAACACCCAACCCAACGCCGTCGGGCTGGCAGAGAACGCGCTCTGGATCAACGGCAAGGCCGGCGATAGCTGGCTTTCCATCAAAGAGTATGAAAACACAGCAAGAAGCGCTGCAGCGATTTGCGACCCATCGCGCCGAGTCGTGCCGCCGATACTGAGTCTCACAGGTCGTACCGGATGGTGACGCCGGTCGTGCGCGGCTTGGTCAAGTAGTAGTCGGTATACGACGGGTTGCCGAGCCCAGCGTTCACCTGCGCGCCAGTCACACCCAGCTTGTCGAAGATGTTGTTCATGAACAGCCCCAGTTCCCAGTGGTCGACCGAGAAGGTCACGCGCGAGTCGAGCAGCTGGTAGCCAGCTGCCACTCCAGGGCTGTCGATGGCAAGGCGGCGCGGGCCGACGAAGGTGTGAGTGACGTTGAACCGTCCGAAGCTGCCTGCCGGTCCGGGAAAGTCGAGGTTGGCCTGCAGACTGGATTGGAACTTGGCAGTTCCAGGGAGCATCGTTCCGGACGGCACAAGAGTCTTATTTTCGCCAGTGAAATCGCTTGACGTGCGAGCATCCGTGTACGCGACGCCCGCCACGAGCCCGAGGGCGCGTGTAAGCTGGTATTGGGCACTGGCCTCAGCACCCTTCACGCGCGCCTGGCCCACGTTGCGGATGACGTTGAAGCCGGTGGCGTCTCGGGAATTCACCTGCGCGTCCTTCCAGTCGATGTCGTAGATCGAGAGCTCGACGTGCAGGTCCTTGGCCGGGGCGAGTCGAATGCCGGTCTCGAAATTCCAAAGCGAGTCGGGCGCGTAGGTGGGATTTGTCGTGCTAGGCGCGAGGTTGGCTCCGCCCACGCGATATCCCTTCGATACCAGTGCGTACAAGACCTCATCGGGCGCGAAGACGTACTTCACGCTGACTTTGGGGGTGAAGCCGCTCTCCCGCTTCGCCACGTCAGCTGTCGTGGTTCCGAAGAAATTCGCCACGCTGTTGAACGTCTCGCGGTTTCTGAAGTAGCGCCCTCCGGCATCAACCGCGACTCCGTTCAGAAACCGGTATTGCAGGTCGGCAAAGGCGGCCGACTCGCTTGACGTCGAACGATCCGTCTCCAGAAGCAACGTGTCGTTAGGCAACAGCGCGCCAGCTGCACCCCATGCAGCGGCGCCTCCTGGCGACGACCAGTCCGTATAGCCGTTGTAGTTGCTGTGCTGATAGAACAAGCCGGCGAGGTAAGAGAACTGCCGGTCGCCAGTGGACGAGAATCTCAGCTCCTGCGAGAACGATTTCGACTTCACGTCGACGGGGCCAAATATGGGCGACAGAGCCGGCAGGCCGGGGTCGATCGCTGCGGCCCCGATGCCGCTCAACAAGCGCGTTTCGTCGGTGCGGGCATTGGCTCGCTTTGCGATGAGGCCAGTATTGGAGCTGAGCGAATTCCCGCCCAGATCCCAGTCGACCTGGACGTTTCCGAGGGTGTAGCGCGTGTCGCGTGGAGAAGCCGTCGGAGTATCGATCTCGAGCTGCCTGGGATCCGGAGACACCGCACCGCCATCGTCGATACGTGTTCTCTGCGTCAGAAGCGTGGCCGTGACTTTCACATTCCTGTCGGGCTTGAAAGCCCCGATGATTCGGCCGCCGTCCTGATTCAGGACATTGGCTTCGCTTCGCCCCGTACCAAGATTTCGGATGTAGCCGCTGTCATGTCGGTCGAACGCAACCATCCGGAGACCGGCGACGTCGGTCGAGAGTGGGATATTGAGCATCCCGTACGTCGAATAGCCGAGTCCACCGTGAGATACGCCGTTGAAAGATGTGAGAAGACTGCCCTCCGTGGACTTCAAGTCGGGCTTCATCAGAACGTAGCGGACGGCGCCGCCCAGGGAAGCCGAGCCGTACAGCGCGCCTTGTGGACCCTGCAGGACTTCGACGCGCTCTAGATCGAACGGGGAGAGGTCGGCCGTCGCGACAAACGCGTGAGGATCTGTGAACGGCACGTCCTCGATGTAAATGCCCGTCGTCGCCTGCTGCAGACTCAGATTTCCCGCCGCCTGCACCGTACCGACTCCACGGATGGTCGGCAGCGCGCGGTCCGCGTCGCCCTTGTTGAATTGAACCCCCGGCAACAACTTGAAGATGTCCTCTTCGTCCTTGGCTCCGCGGCTCTCCAGTTCGGAGCCTTGCACCACCGACACAGTTCCGGCAACTTCGCGTTGCCTCTCTGAACGCTTGTTTGCCGTGATCACGACGGACTGGAGCTGAACAGTGTCGGAGTCCGAGGCCTTCGATGCCGCGGCCGAACTGGCCGCCGATTGAGGCACGGGAGCCTGGGCTCGGGCCGGAGCGACGATGCATGTCGCCAAGATGGTCGCGATCGCAATCGGATCGAGCCGGAACCTGCTGGTAGTCCGGAGCACCAAGCTCACCATATGGAGAGACGAATCAGTCATCGAAGGGCACCTCAAGAGTGGGCATTCATTAATAAACGACTGTCCGGTCGTTTTTAAGAGACTAACCGGTCTTTTTTGACCAGTCAACGGTGAAAACCTAACGAAAACCCTGCCCTCGCGTCAATCGTTGACGCGGTCCGGTTCTGCAGTTTGGCGACCGACTCACCGTCTGCGCGGATAGTGCTTCGCCGCCCAGTCGCCACCTCTTCTCAATAGTGCGCACGCTCGGTGGACATCAAACCGAGAGCCCTCGAGTCCAATCTAACTGCCAGGTGCATGTATGGCCGTGCATGATCCCGACCACCTGCAGACCCAGCCGCTTCTCGATCACTGGGCGCCACGGAACGAGACTGAAACCCATTCCATCGTCGACCATTGCGAAGCGGCCACTCATGAGTTGCAGCGAGCGTCGGTAGATGCCGCCAATGTGCTCCCCCTCACGCGGCTGGTGGTAGATCAGCCCAGTCTCGCGCTGAATCGCAGCTCCTGAAGCTGCTAGTTCACGATCGCGCAATTTAGAAAGTAGACTGCGCGCAACGATGACTCGTTGATCGCGCCGCTCGGCCAAGCCATGCTCGACGAGGAAGTCGACGCGGCTCTGCAAGGCTTCGCGCACCTGTGCACCGAAGCCTGTCGACGCCAGCCCAGCGTCATCTTCCAGTAGTTTCCTGTCCAGCCACGTCGCGCCGTGAGCTCGCAATTGTTCGTTGATAGAGAGATGTGATCTCAACTCAATTCGCCCGTCTATCGCCTTACGCGCGTCCTCGGTTTGAGCGCGCCTCACGAGGTCAGAGGGAACGCGCCACACGCCTTCCTCTATGCGTTCCACCAGCCCGACGCGGCGCAACGCTTCGAGCCGTCTCACGTGGACGTCCACTGTGCCCGGCAGATGCTTCCTGGTTTCCCGAGAGAGATAGGCCAGATGGTCTGCCGCGCGGTAGATGCCATCGCGGGCCAGGCTGCTGATGGTGTGATCCACCGCCCGCGCCTGGCCTGGCGGGCTCACTTCCACGATGCCGTCCGTCGGCAACGTCGTCAGGTCGACGCCGGCGGGAAGTCGTACGTAGTGCGCACGCCCATCGACTCCGTCCACCACCAGGTAGCCGCGATCGTTCATCTCGTCGTCCAAGCCCTTGCCGGCGATTCGGCCGACGATCGGCACTGACAGTGTGGGCTCCGGGATAGGGTAGTCCCGCTGCTGGCCGTGCAAGGCTTTGTGCATCGTCCGCAGGATGTCACCGCGGTCGCCCATCGCGGCAAGCGTCGACTCCATCCGGGCAGCAAGATGCCAGCGATTCGCGTCGATGCGCTCTGCCAGGTCCATCGTCTCGAGGCGCTGCAGGCGGGCTCGCAGCATCGTCGTCTGAAATGGCCGATCATTCGGCCCCTCGGTGAGGTCGACGACGCCCAGGTTCGCACGCCGCAGCAGTGTCCGATCCAGACCCGTCAGCCGCTCTTGCTCGACTTCCCGCAGCAGCCCTTGTCGGATTTCCATTTCAGTGCGCGGACCGAGCCACTCGGTGGCCAACTCACCAGCCCGCAGCCGCATCCCGTACGCCATGTAGTCCGGCGCGATCACCAGATCCTGACCGTTGGCGGCGCGCCCGCGCAGCACAACATGGGTGTGGGGGTTGTCGGTATCCCAGTGATCCACAGCCACCCAGTCGAGGCGGGTCTCCAGGTCGGTGGCCATGCGCTGCATGAACTCTCGCGTGTATGCACGCAGATCGTCCAACTGCTCGGCATCCTCTACCGAGACGATGAAGCGGAACTGGTGACGGTCGCCACGGCCTTGCACCTCGAACTCTTTCAGATCGGCGGCGTCGGTCTCGGGCCCGTAGGCCTGGCCGCGCTGGCCATCGCGGGTCACGCCATCGCGCTCGATGTAGCGCAGATGCGTGGAC